>LFCJ01001508.1_pt1 | contig 16332 bp, 24 predicted proteins | sample 643141 | NCBI WGS metagenome assembly LFCJ01 (sample SAMN03766243, study PRJNA286221) | soda lake metagenome | biome: soda lake; feature: Kulunda steppe; material: water; isolation source: sample B1-Br-g2 brine of Lake Bitter-1 | place: Russia: Kulunda steppe | collected 2010-07 | reverse complement strand
CCTCCAACTACCTAACCAACCACCAGGCTCAGGCTTCGGGCTGGACTGGGGTCAGGCCAGTTCATTAACCGGGATCGTTCCCCGGCCAGCCCATAAAAGACCCTCTTTATAGCGTTCCTTACATATTTTATGGCTTGCGATGACCAGCTACAAACCAGTTGGCTGAACAATCAGGCTGGCGGTTCAGTCTAGGTTTCAGCTGGCTGCAGTGCTGCAGCCATGCCATGTACTACATGTTCTAGTAGAACACGCTGCCAGTTGGCGGAGCAGGGCATAAGGGCTTGCCTCTTTTACATGTCATTGGGAGCTCTTCAGAAAGACTATTTGTCTCGATGAACTCCCCTAGTTAGTTAAGCTCGCATAGCTGCCATAGTACAGGGTATACAGGGAAGGCAACGAGAAGACTACACCAACAGGGAAACGTCCCAGGTATGTCACGAGGTTAGCAGGTCTCGTTTGGATGTACACACTCGCTGTGGAATCCTTCCTTCGTGAAAATTTGCATCGTGACAAGTTCACTTGTGCTGCTGCGCAAAATGAAGGGCATGTTCTTTTCGATTGCCAAGCCTTGTGTGTGCTCTCTCAGAAAAAATCGTTACCTTTTCTCTATTTTTACCAGTCCTTTTTAGAAAAAGGCCCTTATCATTTTGCATGCTAACCTAACCCTAACCCTAACCCTAAACCCTAAACCCTAGAAGGATAGTGTGGAGGCTAACATTGGGCGCAGCTTGGCGAAGGTGTGAATAAACATAAGGAGATGTTTGTGTGCACCTCTTGCATTTGCGATTGGAAGCAGCCTTTAATACTCAGGGACCACCACGGTATTTCTCTGTTCTATTTCTCTTTCCTCTTCTATACAAGAGTCATCAACCAGGAGTTGCTGTTTTGCCATACGCGCGAGCAGCTGTGCCGTTGAGGCCCTGCAGAGGTGTGCAAGGGTGCAGCGTACAATCAGTGTCGTGCACAAACGCATGACCACCTGCTCATCTAGTTGAAAATTACATCCCTAAAGGATGCTGAAAGGGCATGGACACTCACTTTGGCATCACTCAAAATCATACAGCCGCCATTTTTTCTGGGCTCTACCAGGTATTTTATGCAATTCAAATCCCACAAGGCCACTGTTTCTGTTGAGTGCCCAAACCCGCAGCTTTTTGCGCTGTCAGGGATGCGCATATCACTTTCGTAAACTTGAGCACGGGACATGCCTGGCTTTGAACCAAATTTTCTATTACTTGCATACCAAACCAAGAGGTCCTAACAGTAACGACTAAATAGAGCAGTTTCTAAAAGTGCGCAAGGGTACGGCGCTCTTGCAGACATAGGCACATGGACGAGCAAAGTAACAGACACAGATGCATAGCATGCATTCACCCACCCCAACTGACATCCCACCCATCCACACATAGAGACGAGAGTCCATGTGCATGCAGTCGTTCAAAAGACCGATGTATGGTATTCTCTCAATTTGCACAGCCAGTAAAACCAGGATGCTAGGACAATGGGGGAATCAATTCTCTTGTGCCAAAGACTGCCATCACGCACCAAAAGGTACAGCACTCGAAAGGCCCATCCAGCACAGGCGCAAGGCACGCAAGCACAGGCGCAGCGCGCGGGCAGGGACCCTGCCTTCTCACACCTGCGATGCACGTACGCCAGCTGGCGCGGGACATTGCCTTGCAGGTCCATGGCGGTGAGGGATGCTCCGCGGGCAACAAGGGCAAGGACCATGTCATCCTGGCCATGGCATGCCGCCCATGCCAGAGGCGTGCGGCCCCTGCGTCAGGCCATCAGATACAGGGGAGACAACATGACCGGGCTGAGCATGGCCAACGCGCCTGGCATGTGCGCCTGTGCAGGTGCAAAGCGTCGCCTGGCAGGCAAGCATGGACGCAAGATGCAGGCATGTGCTAGACCAGAGGGGTGACGAGGGGGACGAGGCGCGCAGGCGGCAGCAGGGTGGTCTTTTGCGGTCCGCATGGGATAATGGATGACCAGCAGCATCCGCTTGCTGTGCACAGCACACAGGGGGGCTGTGGCTGCGTGGCCACGTGACCCGCCAGGCCTCATGCTCGGTCGCGCGCAGCAGTGGCGGTGGCGTGGCGTGGTCTACAGGCAGTGCACCGTTCCCTGCACCTCAGCGCACCTAGTGAGTGCCCCTCTCCACGCACGTTGCTATCAAGGCATTGCTGAATGAGACATGCAATGCATGCAAAGGGATGCTGACGCGGATGTTCACACAGTCGCTCACACAGAAACACATGCATGCAATCGCGCTACGTCCATGTGTACCTGCCATCCCGGGCATCCACGCGTGCGCCCGCACGGATCAGCGCGTCCAAGACAGCCTCCGAGCCAGCGTACACGGCAGCAAACACTGGGTTTGGCAGATGGTGCAGCAGCGCCGCGCGCGCAGTACCTGCTGCTGACCCATGAGATCGCGTGCCTGCACTCCCTAACCCTTGGGTAGCGGGACTGCCCCAGCTGCGCAGCTCGTAGGCGGTAGGCAGAGGAGGCTGGAGCTGCGCATGCAAGCACAGAGGTTGGATGCCATGGAATGCGGCCTTGCGCAGCAGACTCCAGGCTCTTTTCCAGTAGGCCAGGGCTGCATGATGCATCCATAATGCGGGCCTTTGGTTGTCGTGTAACACCAGTTAGCACAGCTTGCATTCCAACTTCTCCAGCAGGCAATCACTGCTCACAAAGTACCATGGCATGCAGGTAGGTGCACCGTTGTTGACGGTGATGCCACAGGTGGCCCAAGCGCAAGTTGCCACTATAGCGTAAGGAACTATGCCAAGCTCAGCCTACCTCTTAAAGCGGCACAGGCAGCACGGGCGCATGCGCCTGACACAGCCGGCAGGCACAAGAATTGTGAGCTGAGGGATGCGGCAGAAGTGCTGATTGGCAGCCCAACAGACACACCGCACAATGCAGCACGCATAGAGCAGGTGTCGCCTGTTCCACACATGCTGCCCGAGCTGCTGCGGGGGGGCCCAAAGCCTTGAGGCGGTTCAACCACATAGGCACGCAGCCGCACCACACCTGTGGCCCATGGTCCACATCCACAAGGGCTTGCACACCGACACCTCGTTTCAGCAGCCATTCTACGGCAGCCAGGTTGCCTGCCTGCACAGAGGGGCAGGCAGCGCAGAACCACAGCACAGTCCTCAACGCAGCACAGCCGCGGGAGGCACAGGCCTGTGTCAAGCAGGCTGCGAGCGTGGTATCATCCCACTCGCGTGGCCGTGCGCCTCAACGCTTTTCAGACTCCGCGGCCCTAGGTCACGCACGCCTGCTTTGCACACGCAAGGCCCCGGTTGCACAGGGTATGCCCCGCACCAAACAAAATGCACAGCCGGCACTTGGCTCACCTCGGTTTGAGTATGGGCGGGATGAGAACTTGAATGGCAAGCGGCTCAAGGATCACGCCATACGTGGATGGCCGCGCAAACGTGCAATTTTGCAGGCAGGGCGCTGACAAGTACATGCCTTGCATGCTGGCCCTTGACAGTGCAGCTCTGCACAACAGCAGGCCCCCACTTGTGTTCAAAGGGGCAAAAGTGCTCGAAACATTTTGGCCAACTCACTTCCTAAAGTGCAAGCATGCACGCGCAAGTGCATGCTCACACACACACACACATGTGCCCGGACGTGAGTCCAGGCTGGTGTGAATACTGGGGGGACCCACCCCCATCCTGGGCGTACCTCTGCCGCCAGCCACAGCAGCCTGGCCCCGCCCTCTATGTCGAGCGGGTCTGCCACCATTCCAGAGCCCCACACCCTGGCCCCGCCTCTGTGTACGCCCCCGGTGTCACTGCTGCGCTTCGCGCCTAGACTGTGCGCCTGTGGGTGCCTTATGTCCACAGCCGCATGCTCCTGCTCCAGCTCATGCTCCTGGTGCTGCTGAGGTTGTGGGTGCTGCTGCTGCTGCATGTCCACCATGCTGTCGCTTAGCGCCACAGGCACACACCCCTGCGCGCTTCCTTCTGTGAAATCGCCATGCTCCTGGCCCGCGCCAGACCCGTGCGCAGGGCTGTGTGCTGCCCCCCACAGCGGCGGGCTCCCCCCAACCCCCCTGCCTACTCCAGTGCAGGATGCCCGCGCTGCTGCCACCTGCCGCTCCCCTGCCTCGGCCAGCACTTGCAAGGTACGCGCGTCGGGCGCACAGGTGCAGGCAGCCGCGTGCTCCTGGGCAGCAGCCATGCCCCAACGCATGCAAAAGGTGTGGGAAGGGGACGCTGCCACGCGCTCAATTGTTGAAGTGGCGTTGTGTGCCATGGCCGTGTTTGTGTGGGTTGTGCTTGTGTGAGGGGTGCTGGCGCACAGAGGCACACGCATACACAGAGGGCAGCAACCGGCACCTGAATCCAGGCATAGACTCAGGCCAGCCCAGGGTGCACAGCTGCTGCGTCAGCTGCACCATGCTGACAAGCGCACCCACACACGCACCCGCACATACCACTCCATGCTGCACACTTGGTGCCACTGGCCGTGATTGCGACAGCAAAGCAAGGTGTAACATGCGCCCAGCGCAGATCACGCACAAGTGATGCTTCACGCGCGGCCATGCACACGCAGCTTGCTTCTGCTGCCGCTGCTGTTGAAAGCTACGCAGGAAGGCTTGGCTGGGCACTTCGCAGAGGAGGGCAGGCACTGGATGGAGAGCAGGCAGATAAAAGCAGAGGGGCGTGGGTGTGCACTCACCAGTGCCGTCCGCCCCAGGGGTATATCCCACACGGCCTCACAGGTGCGCACCCCCTCCAAGCTGCCCCAGGCATCACCTGCCCGCTGGCTCTGCTGCTGTTGCTGCTTTTTACCCTCTAACACCTGCTGCTGCTTGGTGCACCCTGCCCGCACGCCCCAGCCACCTTTACCCTCCTGATCTGCTTGCTTTTGGAGGTCGACCTGCGAGCGCACGGGCTGGCACATGCCTCACGAGTTGTGGATCAGAGTACCTGAGGTCCTGCCTGCAAGGCACTCCAGCACGTGAGGCACTGCATGCTGGCCAAATCAGCTGGACACACACATACTCTTGCACGGCCTAAACAACCCAGCGGCTGGGCTATGACGGCACCTAAGAGCATGGCCTAGCCACGCTGGCACACAATCAGTCGTGGCTTAAGCAGTGCAATGGCCCTCCCTGCCTCCCTCCCTTGCCTTTGCGCATGCCGCAGCTTTTGCGGCGACAGTGCGGCTGATGGGCGATGACGGGCTGGAGACAGGCGGGTGGGGAATGACGGTGGCGCGCCGTGCGCGTGGGGACGGGCTGCTGCCTGCAAGCCAGCTCGCTTGAGGGAGCGAGGGCGTATGGCCGTGCAGGGGGGCATGGCTCGCAGGCGCAGGCTGCACACGCGCATCAGGCCCCAGCGGAGGCGAGGGGCTGAGTGCGGGCCGGGCCCGAGCGCCTGCAGGGCTACTGCCCAGATGGGCACTTGCTTGGGCTGCTGCTGCCGCCGCAGAGGGAGTATAGGTGGTGTTGATGGTGTGGCGGGGCAGCCAAGCGTGCCCGGGGGGGCAAAGGTCCCGTGCACTCAGGTCAGGAGCAGGCTGAAGGGCCAACAAGGCCTGGACTGCCTGCGTGACATGGCCGCGGGGGTGGTCAAGGGTCAGGCGCACACGCATGGTCTGCGACCTATGGATTTGGCCGCGCCAGACCTGAGGCGGTATGATGAATGGGGGCCAGGCGTGTGCATGGCGACCAGGCATTGGGTGCGCGGATGAGTCTCCCCCTAGAATGCAGACCAGGGTGAGCTGCCTGGCTTGCTGCAGCTGTGCGCGGTGACCGGGAACCTGCCTATCGTCACACCGGCAAGGTCCGGGCCAGATGCTGCATCAGGAGCTGCATCTGCACCAGGAGCATGTGCACCTGAGCAGGGTAGCGCGCTCCTTTGGTCAAGTCTAACATGTGCATGCAACGGGGCACGAGCTGCACACACAAGGGGGGGCAATGGCACCTGTAAGGCAGCTCCAGAGGCGGCATGCATCAGAGGCGTGCGCCCGTGCAGGTCTGGCTTGTCTGGGCTGAGGCCCACGCTTGGGCTCAGCAGCAGATGCATGGCCTCCACCTGCACACACATGCAATGCAGCCCTCGTCACCAGTGCTATGCACGCATCATGGTGCTCGCAGTTTAAGGCCCTGCCCATGCTGTCGCTTATGAGCATGGAAGGCGGTCTACGCCTCTGGGCAAATATTGTGTGCAGTTGTCTCGAGGACCCATGAACAGCTTTGACACCCATACCCAAACCTTGCCTCCATAGGGGGCTTACTGAAGCCTGCATGTGTTCATCTTTAATCATGTTTGCAATGGACATCAAACTCAGGGCATAACAGTAAATCAAGTGCTCATACCTACAACATTCGCATCACAATTGGCCTTGGTATCACCCTCATGCGCTCTTCATAGCTGCTCTGGCTTCACACCTGCTCTGACTTCACATCCAACACTTGCATCACCATGAGTGCATAGCGCAAGAGTGCAGAGCTGCATTGACAAGGGCGCAGCTCAAGTAAGAGGGAGTTCCCATGTGGCGTGAGGGAATATTGGAAGCTAAGAAGACCATCCTTGATCCAGATTTTGGCTAACCTGTGTTTTTGGCGTTCCGGTTAGGGAAAACGCTGAGGCAAACCCACCACACCCCAGGACCCTCTTGACACTATCTCCCAATCTTGGGGTCCTCAAAGTACCCAGGTGGACAGACAGCATGGAAGTAGGACCTGCGGCCCTCCCTGTACCCTTGTTCCCTGTCCATTTGACACGTTCTGTCACTACAGCACGCCTGCCAGCGCTCACATATCCATGGTTGACCCTTTCAGGCCATGAGGGGAGCAGCCCTACCCTGTCTGTCTTGTACATGCATCAAACCGTTCACCTTGTTCCTCTTGCAGGCCAGCATCAACGCGTTCCTCCCCTGGCTGTCGCACAAGTGCACGTTAGCCCCGGCAGAAAGTAGCACTTGGAGCACCTCTGTGTGGCCTCCTTTCGCTGCTGCCATCAACGCTGTCTCTCCATTCCGAGTACACTGGAGGCACCGAAACAGGCAAGCACAAAGATACAGACTTGCAATGTGTGCTTTGTCATGACTGCTAAATCTAGGCATTTCAAAGGACTGCTGTGTTATTTCATAGGAATAGCCTGCATAATGGAGGAACAGGCTCCAACATGAAAACGCCATTTTCTAAGTTCGGATGTAAACATTATGCAATTTCCTTTCCGTTGGCTGCAATAGAATATACGGCCATAATTTCATGGGAATTCTGTCGTATGACCCTGGTGGCACATGATGCTGGCAATAAGTAGGATGGCTGCCACTGCATAGGCTTCAGGGAGTTCCAATCCACTTGGCCGAGCTGCATATCAAGTGGTTGCTAGATCAGTGCTTGGAGTCGCTCTGCTACTTCTCACCTGCTGCAGCATGGCTGCTCTCCCTCCAGGCCCCCCTAACTTGCTTTCCAAAAGGAGCTTGACTACCTGTATCCGCAAGCATCATCCATGGATATGAATGGTGTTGCGAGATTTCAGAAGATGCAGCAAACTAAGCAACACTGTGAACGCACACAGGTGCCAGCTTTCCCCAACTTGAGAGGGCTAATGTTGTTCAGAGGAAGGTGTTTAAAGACAGAAACATTAATACAATTAAGTGCACCACATCTGGAAAAATCTGTCTCAATGTTTTGTGTGCACCCCAAGACAATGAGGGTCTACTAATTAACATGGTTTTGCCTCGTCTTTGAATTCTGCACCATGCCTTTACAACTGTTCATCCCCAAAACCATATAAGATTAGTTAACAATGACCACACGGATGCTGTCACTCCTTTTTTGTGCGGACCTGGCGCATGTTGTCAAATGAAGCTAAGGATCGTTTACTCAAGCAGTGCATCTGTGAAATTAAGGAAGAATTTATACTGCAACTACTTTTACTGGCAAAATCCAAGCACCTTACCTCTGTATGACCTCGGTACGATGCATTGATCAAAGCTGTTGCGCCAACACCATCCGCAGCCAGCAGGTTTGCACCCGCCTCCAACAACATCGATACAATGACCGTATCTGCACTGCCAGCCGATGTCCAGGTATCATGAGTTTCCGGGACACTTGGGCTTAGAGAAGAAAAGCAGTTACGCGTGCCAGCAATTGTTAAGAGTACATTAAACATACTATGTTTAAACCACCGAATGATGCACGCCTCTAGTTTCTGCAATGGAGAGCCAGGGACGTTGTGGCCCCAAGACCATTATAACTCAAAGCCTGCTGGTCTCTTAAACGGTGCTTCTAAGCCTGCTGACCTTGGCTATTCAAGTTGCCACAACATGGAAATGCTTTATTTAGCTAATCGTGGTGATCTAGACACCTAGCCATGGCTAATTTACTAATGAGACGTGCCATTGTGAACATGCCATGCAATGGCGCTGAGCCCCTGTGTAGGGGCTGTGTCTGAGTAGAGAGGCCCTGTTTCTTGGCTGCCACGTAAAATAAAGATCAAGATAATTAAGTGACTGTGCCCTCTTATAAAACCAGCTTTTATTGGGCATCATGGTATTGAGCGTTAAATAGCTAACCAGCGCACCTCCAACTGCTGACGCAAGTCCAAGAGGCTGGGCACCATATGACGTGTGCCGGTCCAGAAGGGCGGCGTTTTGGATGAGCTCTCGGCAGGCCACATGGTTGTGCTGTTTTCAGGTGACAATTTGAGGGAAGGAAAATGAAGACTGAGACAGGAAGAGCGCAGGAATATCTTGAAGCAGCTGCTGCTAAGTCAACTGGAAAGCTCCATGTGGCTTTCACAGTCACATGGCATGAAGTTTTGGCCTGAGTCATCCATGACTAGTACCTTAATTTTAGGCATAAGTCCTAGTTGTCACTGATTAAATGTGCAGTTTCCCTTACATGCCAGAGCATTCCTGAAACGACCTTCTATCAAAGTGCTCTTTACCAGAAAAGCACTCTTGCATTTTTTTGCGCCCCGCACCTGCAAAATGGCTTCAAACAACAAATGTTTGTCCTTCCTCGCCTGCTTGATTGCTTGCCTGGTGCCAAGAGCAGCCAAGGCAGCCTCACGCTCACGCGGGGTGGCCCGGAATAGTGGTGCTGCCTTAGGCGCCTTTTGAGAAACAGTCCAGTCATTCTGGTACCCTAAAGTGGCATTGGTCGGATAGTGTCTGTCTGGGAGCTCCATTCTACCCTGTCCAGAAGTTTGACGCTTGATGAAGCAAATTTCAAATGCTGCTGAAGGCTTCAACCTCACTGGGAAGTGCTTCCAATTGACAGCGGCATGCTTGCGCTCAGCCAGTCAACCCCAGTTGACCAGCCTTCAGTGGTCCAGATCATTGACATTGGACTCGGTTTAAAATATTCAAATGTTTGTAAGCCATGGTGGAAGTCCATGTGGCCAAACCAGGGGCGTCATGCATGCCAACTGATTTCGACATTCAACTGTGACTTAAAATGGTTGTTTTGGCTTAGGAGAACGTGCAGGTGAGGCCAAATTAAAGGAGCCGGATGCAGGTAGCCCAGCACGTCTCCTCCCTGCGCAGCGACATACGCTGCGTGGCTGCCACCGCTACCGCTGCAGCGGCTCCGAGGCTTCATTTGCGATGCACGGTGGGTCTTTTGATGGAGTCCTTGACGTGGGCGTGCAATGGGACCAATAATCCTGTGTGACATCAGTTAACTCAGGAAAAGCCCTAAGAGCTCAGTCCGGCATCTTCCCTCTCTGCAGCACCGTGACTCTTCAATCGGCTTAACAGAGACCTTCCTTATCCCTTTGCAGAGACAGACCTTGCGGCCCCTGTGCGCGTTGAGTGCCCAATTTGATGATGGGGGTGAGGCGCGGCTTGGGACACCAACGTCTGCATCTCAGCCAAACCCTTTTGCCAGGTTGAGCAGCTCCTTTGCTCGGGCTCTGCCTTGGGTGCAGCCTCAGCGTGGGAGCCCCTCTGTGTGCACCAAGGCAGCAGGGTCGGATGTTTCTGCCTCTGGCGGTGGTAATGACAGCGGCAGCGGGCAAGGTGGAGGCGGGGGAGGGGATGGTGGAGGGGATGGAGAAGATGATGGGAACAGAGGGGAGCAGGTGCTGTCCTTGAAGCAGGTGCGGTGGAGGCTTACCCGCCCCAATTTCTGCATGGCCAACCATGGATAGTCTACACGCTGAGCTTGGCACCAGGATGTCTGGACATGCTCACCTGTAAAAATGCTTTTGGACAAATCAGTGTGACTGTGATCCCAGGTAGTGACTGCATGTTCTTGTTTGTCAGGTAGCAATGTAGACTGTGCAGCGGCGGCTGGTTTGAAGCTTGCTTGCATTGACCTTGACCTCCATGTGAGCAGGACCATGTGCCCAGAACAACGCACGAAAGTGAAATGGTGGAATTCTTGATGAACAGGCATGTTGTGGCACTGCTCTCATGGTTACCCTTTCCTTCATGCTTAGGGAAATGCATGCCTGCTTCCCCTTAAGTGGATTGTTGCCCCTGTTGGCAGTGACGAGCTTGGAAAGGCCTTTCTGTTGTTTGACCAGGACCTCAGGAATGAACTCATGTGTCTGCAATAACAGGTGGAAGTTCTCTCAAAGGAGAGGGGTATCAGCCTCCCTGCTGACATGCTGGAGATTGCCGCCAAGTATGGCCTCCGCCTGTCAGCGCTTGAGGCCTACATTGCTCTACAGGTGTGAACTCACCACTTTGTGCTTGTGTGTGGGTATGCTGGTCTGAAAGTCTTTGCTAGATACTGCATCTTTTTAATCCTGTGAAGGGGGTCACGAAAGTGAATGGTGTGGTGCTTTGGGCCCTGGGTCTAGGAGAGCTAGACCACTTTCTTCCTTTCAGCACACACTGCCGATTTGTGTTAACAGTCCTAAATGGTGTGCAGTGCTGTCTGAATTCTTACAAATGATGCCAGTGCATTCTCAAACAAAAAAATGACAATACATTGGCATCTTGCCTCTTTGCACGTCCTAAGGTGCCTCACATCACAGGCTCAGATACTTGCAGTTCCCAAAACACCATGTCAGGCATTTGTGCAGAGAGCATGCAGTGAATGGTTACACATAAAGTTCCAGGCTTTCACGAGCCGCTTGCACTCCCCATCATGTGTGCGCAGCCAACTGCAACCACTATTGGATGTTAGGCTCTGTTGTGTTTGAGCTGCTTGCATCTAGACAAACTTGGTACACCATGTTTTTAATACCCTGATTGCCTCATCTTTAATTGGCATGTGCAGCGTCACTGGGTGTTGCTGGCACGCCTGCAATTTTTAACGCACCCTGGCCTACCTTGAAGTGCACTTGGTTGCCCATGTCCGTTTGCTCCTCTTTCCGCCCCTCAGGGTGGCATGGTCTCCGGCTTCCTGGCACGCTCTGCACCTTACTTCCGCGATCGCATGATGGCAGACAAGATGTTCCTGTTCAAAGTGGGCGTCGAGGTGCTCATTGACTCAGGTAAGGGACTCTCATGTGACAGACAAGGTTTCGATGTGCATGGAACAAAGAAGATCAAGCTAGTATTAGAAGCCTAGCTTCAAGGTGCCTTGTAACAAGGTCCTTGTTGCAAGCCCATTGCACCTGAGTGCACATTTGTCTATTGTCCACTCGAGCGTTATCTGTGAAATACAGCTTAGTTTGATAATGAGCTCAAATGTGTATCACTGCATCCACATGCTTGAAGATTCATATGGCTTGCTCTCGCAATTTGTTCAGATGGCTTCCCCTCTCCCATGCATACTCACACACACGCACGTACTGGCATTTGCACACAGGCCCACACGTGAAAGTGCATATACACACGCACACACACAAGCACACACATTAACACACATGTGCACATGTGCACACGCGCACACGTGCGGACACATATGTATGCAAACACATGCGCACACCCACACCCACATGTGCACATGCGCACACACGCACTCGCGCCCAAACGCACGCTGTGTCCGATGCATGCAAGCTTGCAAACCACACATTTGTTTAGTTGAGTGGTTTGCTCTATCTTGTTCAAGTTGAGGTTGAAATTTGGCTGTTCTGTCATCCCATCAGGGGCACAGGACAAGTTTAGTTTGTTTGTTTGCCGCTTCTGGCACTAGCATTGCTTTTCTCACTTTAATGATGGAAGAATGACTAGAGGCATCTGCAAGGCTTGGCAATTCCCTATCATTTGTGCAATAACAGTTGAAGCATTGCGGTTGAGTGCACTATGACAACTGGTGCTCTTCTCTCCTTTGTTTGATTTTAGCCCAAAAATGAAGACAAAATAGGTGGGCAGTGGTATTTCTCCCTCAATCAATAAAGGAGGTCTCTACGGCCTTACACTGAACTAGTTCACGCTGCAGTCACTCTTGGACCCCCACTTTTTTTTGCATTTGCTCTTGCCTGCTTTATCAGGCTGTGCTACTGTTGCCGAAGTGCGGAAGCGTGGCAACGATTTTTGGAATGAGTTTGAATTCTACATGTCAGATTTATTAGTGGGCCTGGTGCGTAGAGGACTTGCTTCTGCAAGCCTGAGATCTTGCTTGGGTTGTGTAGATCTTTTTCCCTTAGTGACAAATCGCACATTCTGGAGACCTTCTCTTCGCTGACCCAGCTCTTGCTCTGAGTATTTAACATGCTGTGTTGCCAATGCACATTCCAAAAGACGCTTAGCCTACAAGCACGTACATGTTTGCACGTATGTCCTAATTTCAGTTGTCTCAATAGCACAGGCACTGCCAAGATTTGCACAGTGTCGGGCACAACAAGTCAATTGTCGTTTAGCATTTCAAAGTTCATGACTATTTCTGGTTCTTATTTTGTCCGCAATGCTTCTTCATTGATGTTAGTATTGTGGTGATTTCACTTGCAGGTGATGGACGTGGTGCTTGTTTCCCTTATGACGCCAACTGCAGTACTAGGTGGTGGCTCTAAGGCAGCAATGAGCTCCTCCTGGATACAAAAACAGCTGGCCAAAGTGCCCACTGCAGTATTTGAAGCCAGTGTGCCGGTATGTGCGCCATGCTGGACAATATATAAGCACAGCATCCATCTCACATCAAACTTTATTCTACCCAGGGGTAAAGGAAGAGGAGGCTGGATGGGGCCTGTGGGGTTAAGGCTAACCCTGTGGGGCCTCCAATGCCTCCCCAGTAGCTCTGAAGCACCTCTGCGCATTGTTTGACGTGTCTATACACGAAATGATTAAGAGCGAAAGGAGCCACGTTGCGGTCAAGGGGTGTAAAGAGCGCATGATGCAAGCATGTCTCAGAAGGAGAGGCCACTTGCATCACAGTCCTTTTGCTTGCGGAGTTCCTAAGCGGGCAAAGTAGCCCTGCTGCCTGTACTGGACGGGGTCATAGATATTGGAGGGAGCAAGAGCAAGAGCAGCATAATTGGACAAGAGCATAACATTGGCTATAGCGGGGATGGGATGCTTTGCTAAATGCATTGATTTCGGGCTACATTTCTGAAGCTTGAAACTGTCGTATACCTTCAAGGTAACCATGCATATTCTTGTATTGTGTCACTCCTTATTTCACGAGGCTTCGGAGATGCGAATCAGTAAACATTCAAAAGATATTCCACACTGTGGGGCCAGCGCATTTAGCAATGATAGGTCACTGTTTTAATCTGGGATTTTCGGTAGTATGCTCAAGCCAATAGAACGACAGCGTACTTTTTTGCGTTGCAAGAAAAAGCTGCATGTAGGCTTCAAGTGTTGCTCATGTGAAAAAAATGGTTTTCCGCCTTTTTATAAGGTTTGCAGATGCTAGTAATTACCAAGCACTTTGCTTTGCCATTCCTGTGTGCAGGGTGTGAAGCAATTCACCATTGGCAATAGGCTTGCGTGTATTTTGGTCAAATTTGGAGAGTACAGCCTCGCTGGCTTCAGCTGTGGCCTCGTAGGGCAAGGCATTGCCAATGCCCTTATGAACCTCAAGTGCGTTGCAACCATGATCTGCTTGTACAATGCCTGAAGAAATAGTATTGCTATTGTCCCATACTCCGCAAGCGTTGCCTGCAATTTGTTATGGGTCATGTCTTTCCCTCGGCCCATCTCTCTGTCCACACGTAGTAGCTCGCAGGGTGTTGCACTGATGAGTGTGCGCCATATGGTCTGCTTCCTCTTTCCTTGATTGACCTGGTCCCTTTTCTTGTGTGGCGTTGTAGGCGCTCCATCCATGGCAAGAGCGACGATGATGTTGCTGTGCCACCTCTTTTGAAGACTGCCTTGGTGTGGGGCTTGTTCATGGGTGTATCTTCAAACCTCCGATACCAGGTAAGGAAAGGTGCCTTTCAACGGCTTTCTTTGTGAGACTGATCTGTGCCTTAATTTGCGTCTAGACCCTGGTCCCCAGTCCACTTCAAAACAATTTCATTCATTGATTATGAATGTGTTTGACAGTGCATACGTGCATGTCATGCATGTCATACTGGTATGGAGGGCAAGCACTGCTCTTAAGGTTTCACCGATCATCACCTCTCAACTCCTATCAAAAGAGAGGACATCTCGAACAGTATGTTGTCAGTTCACCTTGTTTGCAGTGCCATTTATGTGTACTTGTTTTCACCTTGACGTGGTGTTTTTGACTGAAGGTTCCAATGAGCGAGAGTCATCATGAGATGAAATCGCCAACAGTACCAACAGCAAATGAAGCCTGGCTCTCTGATTATGCAACGTGTGCAGGCTGTTTTTGGATTGGAACGCATCGTAGACATGACCATTGCTCGCAAAGTACCCCAGATTGCCTATGGCACCACCGTCGGCATTCGCTTCATGAACAACATTGTCGGTAAGTTAATACGTGTGCGTACTGTGTGCCTAAACTGAACATAGACAATTGCTTTAGCAAGGTGTCTGACCAAGTAACAAATCTTGGCCTAGCCTTGTACCGACTGCTGGAATCACCACCACCACGTTGTATGTGGGTTACGCAAGGGGTTCCTGTCTACAACACCTGTGGAGTATGCCTAGAATTGCCATTCTGGAATGCTTTGATAATGGCACAACAGACAAGTCCGTTTCATTTCAGACACCATTTATGTTTTCTGGCTGGCAATCTCCCTAACTTGTAAACTTGGATGTCTAGAATCGTCAAATTCCAGGTCCGGTATCTCTAAGAGTATGCACACAACATTTTTCACATTTCACTCACCTGCCCAGATAATCGCGCATCATGCATGCAGGTGGTGAAAATTTCATTGACATGGCTAGATGGGCTGGAGTTCAATGAGTCAGCTCTTCTTTATGAAGGGTTGAACGGTGTGTGGGGGCTCTTATTTGTTGCTCGAGAGCGTGCGCAACCAAGGACTTGTGTCACAACTGCCTTTCTGGTTAGGTGTACACAGCTATCTACCTTTCAGCAGCTGGAATGGAGCTTGCCTGTCTGGGTATGTCTTGGGCTCTTGTCTCTGATCCTTCGTTTGCAAGAGCTTCATCTCACTAGTGAGGATATTCAAAGAGGCACATGTGCACTGCAACCATTGACACTCTGCGTGTAAGCAATCATGCCGCTTACTTGCTTACCTCTCAATGCTTAGAGCATGCGAGATATGCACAGATTAGTTCCTTCCAAGCAAAAAAACTTGAAAATTTTGACTCCACACAACTTAGCGTGTACCCCGACTTGCTAAGACTCAAATTGCCAACCATACCACCATCATGGGGTCTGCCATGATGGCAGGCCTCAGCTTTTGGTGACGGCACATCCCTCTGGAGATGGTCTGTGTGAGGGTCTACTCCACTGCACAAAACCTAGCGTCAATGCTCCTGGGGTATTGGCACCCACCAAGCGCGGGTAATAATCTGATAATCACGTTACAACTTGTATTTACAAGTTAAGGGTTTACTGCCAGCCAGGTCGTGAGGCTGATTGGTTTTTTGCTATTCTTTGCCAGCCAAAAAAGAGTCCATAATGTCCGAAATAAAATGGCAGAGTCTATTGTGCTGTTGAGATTGAAAATCAAAGACAGTCTGACTAGGTAAGGCATGTGGAATAGAAGGGCCTCCATAGGTAAGGTAAGGTTTTAAGGCTGTATCCGCCGAACGAGGGCAGCTTAGCCGGTTGTGGCCTCCAGTGAGGTTCAAACCCCGAACCCACAGGTTGCGAGGGAGGATAATCGTTTTTTTATTTGGGGCCTCCATAGAAAAGGATCGGCAGAAAGGGAAGAAAAGGAAAGAGTACTTTTTCCTGAGAGAGCACAAACAAGTCTTGACAGTGAAAAAGAAAAGAATAGAAAAGACTACGCTGACAAGGTATCCCCTGATTGCGTGAATTAAGGAAGAAATTTACATCTGGTGCAAGCACCAAGCAAACCTCCACCATCAAACGAGGAAGAAGGTCATTAGTGGGGGTCGGGAGGG
>LFCJ01001506.1_pt1 | contig 16335 bp, 14 predicted proteins | sample 643141 | NCBI WGS metagenome assembly LFCJ01 (sample SAMN03766243, study PRJNA286221) | soda lake metagenome | biome: soda lake; feature: Kulunda steppe; material: water; isolation source: sample B1-Br-g2 brine of Lake Bitter-1 | place: Russia: Kulunda steppe | collected 2010-07 | reverse complement strand
GTGGAAGGTCGCGGTGATCGCCGAGGTGTTCGGCATCAACAACGGCGTCGGCTCGCGGGTTCGGTTCTGGTTCCTCCAGGGCAACATCGCCGAAGTGCTGGCCTACTCGGTGCTGTTTATCGGGGTCATCCTGGTGATCGAGTACCTCATCTTGAGCCCGATCCAAAACCGGGCGTTCGCCTGGCGGCAGGCCTGAACAGCTTTGGTTTTTTATTCGATGACAGCCGTCACCTGCAGTTCGAGCCGCGCGTCGACGGCCAACCCCGTGACGCCGACAGTCGCACGGGCGGGTTTTGGGTCCGGAAACAGCTCGTCGTAGACTCGATTGAATTCGTCGAAATCGTCCATGTCGGTGAGATACGCCGTCACCGAGACGACCGATTCGAGCGAGGAGCCGGCTTCCTTCAAGAGGACCTCGACGTTCTCGACGGCCTGTCTGGTCTGGGTTTCGATATCATCGCCGACGATCTCGCCGTTGCTGTTGTCCGGAACCTGCCCTGCAAGGTGGACTGTCTCGCCGTGGATGATTCCCTGTGAGTACGGTGCTGGATCGTTGAAAACCGCGTTGCTCTGTAGCTGCTCGATCATGACTTGTGTTGGTACCTCAGAACCTAACCGTTGTGGGTGGAACAACTATCGTCGTGAGTCGACAGCCGATCAAACCAACGGCTCACAGATGAGTAGAACCCTTGAAGTTTGTATCAAGCAACGACTGAGATTTGGTTCTGAAAATTACTTCTACACAACGAGTAGTGATTCTTTGCCATGAAAAAAGAGTTTATGTAGCAGTAATAGATACTACTAGTAGCCTACGATGGATTTAAAAACGCTTGACCACGAGAGATATATCAAACGTACATGTGAACTTGCACGTGAAGCAGGCGAACGCAATGACGATCCGTACGGATCACTCCTTGTTTACGATGATGAGATCATTATGGAGGAAACGAACCGAATCAACACGGAGAATGACATCTCGTATCATCCCGAACTGGTGTTGGCACGACGCGCCGCAGAGGAGCTTGAGCCGGAGGTAGTCGCAGAGACGGTTATGTATACGAGCACCGAACCCTGCTCGATGTGTTCGACGGGAATGGCCTACGCGGAACTCGGTGGTGTTGTGTACAGCGTCTCAGGTGAACATGCCTCCGAGCTTCGCGGTGGTGGCACTGGCGGAATCCCATGCGACGAAGTGTTCGACCGTCTTGGCGCAGATATCACCGTGCTTGGGCCAGTGCTCAAAGAAGAGGGGACAGCCGTCCACCGCTCTTTCTAAGAAGACGAAATTATTTTCATGTATGAATAGCACAAAATCGAAGTTACAAGCAGTCAGTCGACGTCTACGCACGGACGAACTGTGTCTCGATACGTACGTTGAGCAAGTACGCGAGACATTTGAGCAGTCCGACCCCACTGTGCGAGCGTTCGTCTCCGAGACAGGCCGCTGGGATCGGCTTGAACGTTCGAAAGAGCACATACAGGCTCGTTATCCGGATTTCAGCTCCCGGCGTCCACTGTACGGTATTCCGGTCGGTATCAAAGATATCTTTCATATTGATGGGTTCGAAACCAAAGCCGGATCGTCACTCCCAGCCAATGCTCTGTCCGGACCTGAGGCACCGGTTGTAAGCCGGCTCCGAGAGGCAGGAGTACTGATTCTCGGAAAGACAGTGACCACTGAATTCGCTGGATTCGAACCGGGGAAAACTCGAAACCCTCACGACACCAGCCACACACCAGGCGGCTCAAGCAGTGGCTCGGCAGCAGCAGTTGCTGCTGATATTTGTCCGTTAGCACTCGGTTCCCAGACTGTTGGCTCGATAACCCGACCGGCTGCCTTCTGTGGCGTTGTGGGTGTTAAACCAACCTATGGAAGAGTCCCGACTGCTGGTGTTGTTCCGGTAGCTCCCTCGGTCGACCATGTTGGCTTTTTCACGAAGTCGATGGATGGAGCCGGACTGGCAGCAGCAGTGCTTTATGACGACTGGCGGGCCGAAGACACGCCTACTCCTCTCTCACGGATCGGTATCGTCGAGGGTCCGTATCTCGACCAGACCTCAGAGCTCGCCCGTTCGGCGTTCGCCTCGCAGGTTAGTCAGCTCAATGCTGCGGGCTTCGAGACCGAGCGGCTCGACCCACTACCGAATATCGACGAGATAAACGATCATCATAACCGACTCGTCGCGGCTGAAACAGCAGTTTCCCACGACGAGCTGTATCAAAAATGGGGTGAGCGGTATGCTCACAAAACCAGAGAGGTCATACTAGAGGGCCATTCAGTTAGTGTCGCTGAATTGGCTGCCGCACGGGCAAATCGGTCAACAGTCCGAGACTCGATTCGGCAGGCGATGGACAACCACGATGTCGACATCGTGGTGAGCCCGAGTGCAGTTGGTCCGGCACCCAGGGGCCTCGAGTCGACCGGAGATCCGATTATGAACCTACCGTGGACTCATGCAGGCGTACCCACCGTCTCAGTCCCGTCCGGAACAACAAACGATGGGCTTCCACTTGGCCTCCAATGTGCGAGTCGTGCTGGAACCGACGAATGGCTGTTGTCTTGGGCCCAAGAGATTCAGCGCGTCTTTCGTGACTAACTTCATACCACACGGTCTCACGACTTGTTAAAGCGAGACTATTACAGCGGCTGACTTGCGGTGCTGAAACAGTAACAGATACCGTTCAGTTATAACCGTTGTCAGGCTATTTGTAGCCATACGGTGAAAAAATAAACGCATTATGACCTATGTGTTTAGTGATCAGTGGGCGAGTCTTCTTTTCCAAATCGCAAACTATTCAATTGCATAGAATCTCGAATAAATCGTGAGTATGAATCGGTTTGCAGTGGTTGCTACCGCTGCTCGAAGGCTTGATGTTCTCATTTTGACGGCGTTTATTTGGTTTTTCGGCAAGTTTCTACGATACGTCTTTCCGCCGTTGTTTGAATCGCTTCAAGTAACGTATACTGTCTCGACGACCGCACTGGGTTGGACGTTTAGTGCCTTTCTGTTCGCCTATGCAGCTGTGCAGTTTCCGTCCGGGGTCCTTTCAGACAAATTCGGTGCAGTTCCAATCATTACAGGTGGAATCATGCTATCGTCGGTTGCTGCAGTATCGCTGTTCGCTACGGTCCCGTTTTCCGTTTTCGTTATCGTGATGCTCGTTCTTGGTCTCGGAACAGGGCTTCACAAAACAGCTGCCGTACAACTACTCTCGAAGGTGTATCCGGCACAGACAGGTCGGGTCTTAGGTGTCTTCGATACGTTTGGAACGTTTGGTGGGGTCATCGCGCCTATTGCGGTTGTCGTTGCGGCGAACTGGGCAGGAAGCCGGCCCGGCTGGCAGATTATGATGCTTGGCTTGGGGCTCTTGGGTTTGATCTTCAGTGTTAGCTTCTTCATCCACGTACCTAATCGGCTGCGAGCGTCCGAAACACAAACTGAGTCACCAACGACAGCGAGTGGAGAGTCTGGTCTCGACGACAATGTGGAACGACACTGGAAGTCATACTTTGAGATGTTTTACAACCATCAGTTCAGTGTGTTTGTGGCCGCTTCGATCTGTTTTTCGTTTGCCTACTACGGTATCGTCTCGTTTCTCCCACTCTATCTGACTCAGGAAGCAGGAGTGACATCAGTGAGTGCTGGAACACTCTACAGCGTGTTTTTTGTTGTCAGCCTCGTCCAGATCGTCTCGGGCGATCTGAGCGACCGAATCGGGACGCTGCCAGTTATATTGGCTGCGCTCAGCCTCTCGTCCGTCTCGCTCGCTGGCTTCGTACTCACTACCGGCGGGAATATTTTTGTTCTCACCATCGCAGTCGCCTGTATCGGCCTCGGCGTTCATAGCTTTCGCCCTGTAAGAGCAGCCTACCTTATGCAGATCCTTCCAGAACGAATCGCAGCCGGAAGTTTCGGTATTGTTCGGACCCTGTTAATGCTTTCAGGTGCGGTCTCTCCTGGCATTATTGGAACGTTGTCGGATAAAGTTGGGTTTCGCATCGCCTTTTGGATTCTAACGTTCTCGATGATCGCCGCGGCCGGTCTAATTCTACTGTTGATGTGGCGAATTACCCCAGCATCCAACTGACCCAACAGACTCTGTATCGGCGGACTGCTGTTTCTCCCGCTCACTAAAACCGATCTACGTTTGAGAGTTCACGGCACGTCTTCGGTTGTCATTTTGTACTCCCTAGAGAGATCATTCCACAATTCATTGGCTTCGGACCAAAAGATCCCGTCGCAGGCGATTTCATCAGCCACTTGAACGATTCTAGCCTCCATCGAGCGTGGGTCGACGCCTGAGGCCTCACTGTGTGTGAACACGATATGTTGGAGATGCAGCGATAACCCCTCTTTGGCGAGCAGATGTATCGCGTAGTGTGGATGCGGCAGCCACTCGTGGAGTTCGCTGGTATCCTCGCCATCGATCTCGTACGTCTTGCTAACGTCATGGAGGAGTGCCCCCGCAACCACTAGATCACGGTCGACTTCGAGTTTCGGCTGTGTCGATGTCAGACTATCGGTGATCGCAATCGCACACCGCGTTACGTCCTGTACGTGCGGTACCTGGCTTTGATTCCCCGTGTCTGCAATGAATGGTGGCCACCATTCCAGCTCATGAATCGAGTCGTAATCGTTTGCTTCGAGTGCTGACTCCCAGACATCAACCACTTTCGTCCGGAGTTCATCACTCTCGATTTCGTCAAGACTGCCGAATGCTTCGATTATTTCCTCACGCATAGCTAGTACATGACGCAGGCTGGTTTATAAATTACCTATCAGGCAATATGATGTGCAATATTTCCGAACAAATGTGTTGATTCATGTGATTTATTTAATAATATTCAACAATCCGTCGGCAAGCGCTTTACTAGTAACAAGTCTCGCAGCCACGTTTTTCCGAGCTTGGGCAGAAGCAGATCGTTCGAGAGTGGCCGTGATTCACGTCTTTGGCAGTGAGCGGGTATAGACCGCTTAGTTTCCTCCGTACTGTTTGTGGATCGTCATCATGAGTGGGGCGACGAGGGAGGCAACAATGAGTAGTACAAGAACGATTCGAAGAGGCGCGTCGAAGAAGATTCCGAAATCTCCCAATGAGAACGATCGTTCGACGTTTTCCTCAATAATTGGGCCGAGAAGGATGCCCAACACGAGTGCAACCGCAGAATAATTGTATTTGATCATTAGATATCCTAACAGGCCAAACAAGACCACGATAGCGACATCGACTAAACTGAGCGAGAGTGCGTACGTTCCGACGACACAAAGAACGATGACTGGTGGAACAATCGTCGTCATCTCCAAGCTCGCAAGGCTAACCATCTTTGTGGCGGTAAACAGCCCGATAACAATCAAAAACAGACCAGCGATTGCGACCGAGAGGAACGTTGCATACGAGAGATGTACGGAGTCGTTGAATATTCCCGGTCCTGGATTGAGTCCGTGCATCAACATACCACCGAGAATAACCGCTGCCGTCGGACTTCCCGGAATACCGAATGCCAGTAGTGGAACCAATGTACTCGGGATCGTACCGCTGTTAGCTGACTCGGCCGAAATAAGGCCCCGCACATCACCCGTTCCGAACGATTCGCTATTTTTTGCAGTGGCTTTTTCTACACCGTAGGCGATGATGTTCGAGACAGCACCACCGGCGGCAGGAATGAAGCCAATAACGATTGCAATGAACAGTGACTTGACGAATGTAACTGGATTGCGGATAAAAATCTCGACAAGCCGATCCACGATATCGCTGACTGTCGTCGACTCCATTGTGGCCTCCGTACTGTTGCCACCGGACTGTGAGTCCGATAGCGATCCCTTGTACGCAGTGAGTTTGATCATTTCTGCGACTGCAAAAATCCCGAGTAGAACCGCAATGAATTCGATCCCGTTGCTCAAATCCGAAACTCCGAGCGTGTATCTCGGCGTTGCACTCGTTGGTGGCATTCCAACACTAGAAAGGAGGACACCAAAGGCGGCCATGATCAACGCCTTGCCCATTGAGTACTGACTGATTAATGGAATAATCGTGAGGCCGAATATCGCAACGAGTGCATATTCTGGCGTTCCGAACAGTCCGATCAGTGTGACCAGAATCGGTACCGAGATAATCAAAAGAAAGGACGCGATAATCGTCCCGAAAGCCGAGGTCAACACGGAAATCTGAATGGCGTATGTCGCCTCCCCACGCAATGAAAACGGATAGCCATCGAACGTACTCGCAATCGCCCCAGCAGTGCCAGGGACGTTGATTAGAATCGCGGAGACAGCTCCCCCGTACATACCACCAACATAGATTGCAAAGAGAAGACTCAGTGCTTCCCATGTCTGTAGTCCGAGCGTAAGTGGAAGTGCGAGTGCGATTCCTGGGACCGGTCCGATTCCTGGTGTGGCACCGAGAATTAGCCCAGCGACAACTCCAACTGCAATGAGAGCTAAGGTAGTTGGTGTGATGATGAGGGCCGCCCCATCTATGAATGACGAAACGAGACTCATATCGACACCTCTTCGAAGAGACCATGTCCGGTTCTGAAAATAGGAGTCTCCAACCAGAGTCCGAATATCAGTAGCGTCAACACGACGAATACTGTCAATCCGATCACGATCTTAACTCGGAGACCAACGATCTTCACATAAAGAAATAAGAACACAAGTGAGGAAACGAAGGCACCAAACAACCACATAAGTGGAAGGTATAGAATCAGGAGTACCACGAGCGTCGCTCGATGTGTTACCGAATAACCAAGAAATGGGACGGTGTACTCGGTAATCGGCTGATCAATACGGAACTCTCCGGGGGCTGGGATTCCAGTCTTTGAAACGGAACCCTCCGAATCGTCTCTATCTGCATGAATCTCGTCTAGCTCTGATCGCTCGTTTACCTCTCCAATGATGTCGGTGCCGTTCTCCGAGAGCAAATCCAGCCTTTTGTTGACGACAATCAACACGCCGAACGTAATCGTGAGTATCGCCGCAGTCTGTGGAAACAGACGTGCGTTCGGTGCATACTCGAATGATTCGACTAACATTACAACTGCCAGTCCAACAACGGTAACAAGTAGCAGTTTCTCCTCTGAATTCATTAAAATAAGTATTGATTATTTATGGTAGTAGTGTACTGAACAACCAGTATAAAGGTCTACGCTGTCCGGTAGCCTACAAGTTTTCGAGTGCCGAAAGATCCACCTCGTTGGCGAACACGTCCCACGTCTCATCTCTGATTGTTTCATGTTCGCTGGGACTACTGTATGGCCCGAGGATGTTGCCCGATTCTTCCGCCCACGCTTGTAGCTCCGGATCTTGTACTGCTTCTTCGAGTGCTGCACCGACTGTTTCGATGCGATCTTGTGGCGTTCCTTCCGGCCAGTAGTAGCCGTAGTTGAACTGTCCAAGACGCTGGTAGGCCGGATAGCCCGCATCTGCCAGCGAAAGTACGTCCGGATTGACGTGGTCTTCGGGGTCAACAACCTCACTGGCGTCTTCGGTCGAAGCACCTAGTACATCGATCTCGTCGACGAGACCATCACCTGCAGCTGCAGTATCGGTTGCAATCGCCGCCGGAACCTCGCCGGTGACAACTGCTTCGACTGCTGGCCCTGAACCGCTGTAGCCAACCCGGTTTGTCTCTTCGGGGAACGTCCCATCTGCTTGCATCGTCGCAAACGTTGCGGAGTTCGTCCCAGTACTGTCGCCAGCACCGAAATTCTCCAGTTCACCGCTTTCATATCGTTCGAACAAATCATCCCAGCCTTCGATACCGAGGTCTGGATCTGCAAAGATGATCTCCCGAGTTGCGTCTGTTTTGATGCCTCCAGTTTCGAAATCTAGCCAATCGTGCGAGGTTTCGTTACTCAGATGGCCGACTTCGACGAATCCCTGACTGTCACACGCTAGCGTGTAGCCATCCGGTTCCGCTTGGGCCAATTCGGCGAAGCCTCGGGTTCCTCCTGCTCCGGAAATATTCTCGAACTGAACATCGACATCCAAGTTCTCGGCGACAGTTGGAAAGACACCGCGTCCCCAAAAGTCGACGCCACCACCAGGATCATACGGGATAATGAATCGAATACTCTCACTGGGATACTCGTCATCGCCACCACCAACACATCCAGCGAAGAGACCAGCTGTACCGACGCTGGCCGCAGCGAGGAAGTTTCGTCTCGAGAACGTCTTCTTTTCTACTTTTGACTGTCTCATCTTTCCACGACTTTCCTTTTTGGGAACCACATATTAACTTTGGCATATAAGATGACATACGTGTGGGAATAGCCTATTATACCTTAATGTACAGTGTAGATTTCGTTAATTAGTTTACGTAAGCAAATAATGTTCGAGATTGTTTTATTCTTTTACTTGCGACTTTGATATGCGGGTTTATTTTTTTGCAGTTGTTACAGTCCGTTCGGTTAGCTCTCACCCGATTCCTGTAACTATTAAATAAATAAAGAAAATGTTTAAAGTTCTAGATTAGTGTGTGAACATCCATCATTTGGAGGCAACGGTAGACATATATGGAATAGTCTCGGGCATTCAGTCGACTAAGCAATGTACGTGGATACACTGATTACCAACGGTTTCGTACTGACAATGAACAACTCGTTTGCGGTACTCGAAGACGGTTCGGTTGGTATGCTCGACGGTGAGATAGTTGCGGTCGGGTCCACCGAACAGCTCCGATCGGAACTCGATGCGGGACAGATCGTCGACGCGTCCGCGAAACTCGTTTTACCGGGACTCATCAACAGCCACGTTCACGTCGCCGATATCCTTTCGAGGGGGCTGGGATCAAATCGAATCCTCCACGACTGGAAAACGAATGCCAAGGGTCCGTTCGTGGCAGCGATGGACACCGCCGACCACGAGGTGTCCTCGGAGCTCTACTGTCATGAGACGATTTTGTCCGGCATTACAACGTTTGTCGAGAATGCAGGTTCGATCGGACAGGGATATCCCGAAGAGATCGTCGACGCAAAACTGCGAATCTACGACGAAGCCGGTATCCGAAACATCTACGCTCACGGCTTTGTCACTGATCCGATCGACGGAGAGTTAGCGGCCGTACAGGCTACGTTTGCAGACAAACATCCGGAGGTAACGCATCCAACCCATACGCATGTGAGTGCCGCCGACGGCCTCGAGCGGGTCGAATCGCTTTTGGAGTCCTACCATGGCACTGCTGAGGGTCGACAGAGCGTCTGGCCTGCCCCCTATCTCGCCCGTTCTGTCTCGCCAGAGGGCCTTATCGGAGCCTACGAGCTTGCCGAAGAGTACGACGTGATGACGACAACCCATACCGCGGAGGCCGAATTCACCGAGCGCAAGCCGCTTTCGAGTGTCGAATACCTTCACAGCGTGGGCTATCTCGGAGAGCGGTGTCTACTCGGTCACTGTGTTCAGATAGATGATCGTGATATACAGCTGCTTGCCGACAGCGGGACGAAAGTCGCCCACAATCTGGCGTCCAACCTCGCGCTCGCTTCGGGTATTGCACCGATTCCGAAGATGCGTAGGGCCGGTATTAGTACAGGAATAGGCACCGACAATGCCTGCCTGAGCGATATGGTAAATATGTTTGCAGACATGCGTATGGTCAGTCTCGTTCACAACGGCTATACGCGTAATCCACAGGCTATCACGGCAAAACAGACGCTATCGATGGCAACCAAGGAAGGAGCCAAGGCAATCGGTCGGGGGGACGACCTCGGCTCGATCGAGATCGGAAAGCAGGCCGATATAATCCTCGTAGAATTGGAACATCCCCATCTTACACCGATGACCAACCCGTATCGGACAGTCGTTAACCAGTTACGGGGCCACGAGGTAACGACAGTTATCTGTAACGGCAAACCGATTATGGAAGACGGTACTGTGTTGTCGTTGGAGAAGTCGTCCGCTGAACTCCGTACTAACGCCATCGATACGGCCGAAACGATCATCGAACGCGCTGGATTGGAAAACCTGCGATCGTGACCGAGTTGGCTACCGGACTGTTTGGGGAGTATATAATCGTCTCCACGAAGTTGCGGACGGTCTCTACGATACGACGCTCGCTCAACAACTACGTCACGGCCGCTCTCCTACCGGGTTGGCTTCGCCGCTAATGGTTGTATGGCGATACAGAGACACTGTTCTCATGCTCTGTACGTTCGCGTTTTTTTCGATAACAGTTGTCCGATTTGCGATCAGTCCGTTGGCCCCAAACATCGTCGACACGTTTGTAATCTCAAATACGGCTTTCGGGCTCGCACTAAGCGGCATGTGGTTGGCCTACGGAGCGGCTCAGTATCCCAGCGGGTTCTTGGGCGACCGGTACGGAGAACGAGAAATTATCCTTGTCGCTGTCGGCGGATCAACTCTTGCGGCAGTATCTCTCGTGTTCTCGCCACTGTTCGCGCTGTTCTCGCTTGCTCTAATTCTCCTTGGAGCCACTGCCGGGCTTCATTATAGCGTTGCAACAACGCTACTTTCTCGAACTCACAAGCACATCGGGACTGCAATCGGTGTTCACAATGCCGGTGCGACGGTTGCTGGACTGCTCACCCCCGTTGTTGTCAGCTGGATCGCCATTCGATTCGGCTGGCGGATGAGTCTTGCTAGCGTTGCACTCGTTGGGATTCCGGTGACTATCGCTTTCGGGTGGAAGGTTCGGTCGACTGAGCCACTCCATCCCGGAACACCGATTCGAGAGCGGTTCGAGTTTTCACACGCTCGATCCTTCTTCAGTCGTCCTCCGATCGTGTTTACACTCGGTTTGGCCACTATCGGTGAGTTCGTCTGGCAGGGAACTACGTCGTTTCTTCCAATTTTCTTGATAGAACACCGAGGTACGTCGACTACGGCTGCTGCCGGACTCTTTTCGGCCTACTTTCTCGTACAGGTTCTCGCTCAGATCGGCGTTGGCGTCGTTTCTGATCGTCTCGGGCGTGACCGTGTGATTGGCGGCTGTTTCATGATTGGTGTCTTCGGTTTCGGTATGCTGATACTGCTATCGAGTCCACTGTCGACCATCGTTGGCGTCGCGCTCGTCGGTATTGCGATGAGCTTTGGGCCCGGATTGATGCCACGATTTATCGGTGAGCTCTCGCCAGACGAACAAAACACCGGCTTCGGTCTCGTTCGAAGCGTGTATATGATCAGTGCCTCCGCGGGGTCGGTGGTTGTCGGGCTGCTGGCCGATCTGCTCGGTTGGACGATCTCGTTCGGCTTTCTTGCTGTAGCACTACTTATCGCTTGTATACTCTTGGTGGTCAACTGGCTGCTACAGTTTGGTTACTGACGAGCAGTTCGACGAAACGTAACTGCCACGTCGAGATCTCTGAGACCCGTGTTGACGCGTATATGGATGGTGGAACCACATTCTGAGAGCAACATCTCGTTTCGCGTACTCTGGGACTGCCAAACATGGCTCCAAGCCTTCGGAGTCGAATAACGTCCGCTCGGTTGAAGATGACATACTCTTTGCCCAAACGCATTTTATCTCTTGATACATTGGTTGTTTTATGAGCCATAAAAAGTACATACGTGAGACGATAGCACAGGCAGCAGCGGCAGCCGAAAGGGGAGATCGGCCCTGTGGATCGTTACTCGTCCACGAAGGAGACGTCCTCAATCGTGCGACGAACCGAGTTTACAGCAGTGACGACATTACACGTCATCCCGAACTCACGCTAGCTCGGTGGCTAGCTGCTGAGTGCAGTGTGGACCAACAGCGCGAGACGGTCCTCTATACGACGATCGAACCCTGTTCGATGTGTGCGACCGCAATCGCACGGACGGATCTCGGAACTGTGGTGTATTCGGTCCCCGGTGATCGCTACTGGGAACTGGCCGGAAAATCAGCATACGCTGTACCGGACGACTATATTCCGTGTGCGGAAGTCTTCGACCGACTTGGTAGTCGGACCAGCGTCGACGGTTCGGTGCTAACAGACGAGGGACTAGCTGTCGTTCGACAGTGGCTCGGCGAGTAAAGCCCGACTACTCAGACGTTCGGCCGGTCAAAGTCGACTGACATCCATTTTCCATCCCAGACGATCTCGGTGTTTCGCTCGGTCTGAGCGACGAGTCGGCCCCTGTTGAGAACGAGCGTTCGGGGACTCTGTGTCCGGAGCACGTCAAACGGTGACCGCCCGTCATAGACGACAAGCGAACCCTCCGCACCTTCGTTGATTCCATAGTTTTCGACCCCAAAGATGGACGCGTTCGCTTCTGTCAGCATGTTCCACAGCGTCGAGACGTCCTCGTAGCCGTTCATATGCGCATAATGTACGAGTACGAACGCCGTTTTTAGTGGATCGCCATCGCCGTAGGAGTGGAAGAGGTCGACGACGTCGTCCTGACCAATTCCGACGGTTATGCCGGCGTCGTGAAGCTCGTCGATCCGCGTGTGGCCCCGTCGGCGTGGATAGTCGTCATACCGTCCCTGGAGGACCGCGTTCGAGAGTGGGTTCGTCACGACGGATATGCCGCTTTCTGCGATCAGGCGGATGAGCTTGTCCGCATAGGCGTTCGAGTATGAATGCATCGCGGTTGCATGGCTTGCGGTTGTCCGATCGCCGATTCCCCGCTCAAGTGCCTCGCTGGCCAACGTTTCCGTGAAGCGTGACTGGGGATCATCGGTTTCGTCGATATGTGGGTCCAACGGCTTGTCGTACTTCTCGGCAAGATCGACAATTGTCTGGACGTGTTGGACGCCTTTCTCACGTGTGTTTTCGATGTGGGGAATTCCACCCACAATATCGACCCCCATTTCGAGAGCAGTTTCAAACCGGTCGAGCTTCGTTTCGTCACCGTCGTACAACGAGGCACTCGGAAACGCGACGAGCTGGATCTCGATGAGATCGCTGTAGGCCTCCTGAAGTTCAAGCAAGGCGTCGACGGCCTCAAGGCCCTCAGGCCCAGTGTTGACATGTGATCGAACACGGGTTACTCCGTTTGCGAGAAACCACTGGAGAAGGCTGTTGGCCCGACGTTTGTACTCTTCGGCACCCATGTCGGCACGAACCTTGGCACTCGTTCGCCAGCCTTCCTCGAGGGTGTTCGACTCGTTCCAGTATGGATTACCCGCAAGAAGCGTCTCATCCAGGTGAGTATGTGGCTCGACAAGTGTCGGCGTTACGAGTCGACCGTCGGCGTCGTAGTGGCGATCCGCGTCCGACGACGCTGGCTCGCCCGATCCAGCCGTCACAACTCGTTTGATCGTTCCATGCCTGATTTCGATATCTACCAGTCGGTCGTCCAATAAAAGTGCATTTGTTACAGTAAAATCATTCATCAACAAACGAATTGGTTTCTATAGTCATAAAACAACCGACTTTGGCAAGTTATTTTGGCAGACAGTGTGATGGATGCTGATGGCTTACACTGTCGTCCCGGGTTCAACCCACTACTCGTGTGTTGTTCTATAATCCCAAACGCTCGCGGATATTCTTTTGTACCGAAACCAGTTGTCTCCACAGAGGGCAAAACAGGCCGTATACAACCGATTCAGCTACTCCAAGGAGCAGACTTTGTTCTACTGTATAGAATAGTTACTCACTCTCACCGATTCACGGAGAATACGGCAGTAGCCTGAAAACAACCGTTACACACACATGTGTGTAATATATGTGTCTATCGTACGGCAAATCGAGGGGAAAATCGTCTGCCCACTTCTAATTCTATAGAGTAGAACCTTGACACAAAAAACGGCAAAAAGCGGTCTCTCGGACTCCGAGGGGGATCACGAGAAACAGTCCGGGTCCGTACGAAATGGCCGTTCCGGGTTACGGGAGTCTCAGGCGATGTCTTCGGCGATATCTCGGTCCTCAACGACGATCGTAATCTCGTCTTCAAAATCGATTAGATCATGAAGATCACCGCCGGCCTCCTCTAATTGGTCCGATGAGTGTGCATTACGGAGTGCGTCCATCGTTTCGAATTCGTGTATCTCGACGGTATCATACCCTGTAGCATCGATTTGAGCCGGTATCGTATCGATGGAATCGTAGTATTCGATGTCGTCAGGCAGCTCCTCGGTCGTCTCAGGGTCGACTTGTACCATCAGCGTATAATTTTTGATACCGGGGAGTCGAGAATTGCGCGGCCCGTGGACGGTTACCAAGTACTCAATGAGCTCTTCACGAGTGACACCGTCTTTTGGCTTTTTTAATAGTATTATTTTAGGCACAAATAGAGCTTACGGGGGATAGTAATATATGTTGTGGACCGGCTAATATCTGGATAATCCATCAGTAGAGATGGCTTATAAACAAGAGATGCTAGATATTTGGATACAGGACGCAAATAACAGACGTTCTACGAATCAGCTATCGGAATGACTACCTCCGACTGTTCAAGAGTCCTATTATCGGCTGAATAATCACACTAACAACTACTTTGTTGAACGATAAGAGACCATAGGTTTAGTGTATGAATTAAACGATAGATATTTGTAAATTAAGAACAATCAGTAAATAGATGACCGTTGATACACTCATCACTGGTGGCACGCTCGTCACCCCAACACGGACCGTTTCGGGAGCGCTCGCAATCGATGGTGGCGAAATCGTCGCTGTCGGCTCCAAGGATCAACTTCCAGCCGCCAGAGAAACGATCGATGCGAGCGGTCAGCTGGTGTTGCCGGGGATTATCGATCCGCACGTTCACGTCGACGACCACATTTCTGCAGACACCTACAAACACGCAACGCGGGCCGCGGCGCTGGGCGGTGTGACAACGATCATTGATTTCGCCTGGCAGTCGTACGATGGCCCCGAGAGCCCATGGGATGAGCCGTCGACGCTCCGCGAGGGAATCGAACAGAAACAGCAAAGCGCTGAGAACGCAGTCGTCGACTATACGTTCCACGGCGGAATTCTTCGTGAAGACGACGCCGTTCTCGAAGAGATCCCGGAACTCATTGAGGACGGGATCACGTCGTTCAAGATATTCACCGCCTATGACTGGGGATTATCGAATGGCTTTATGAAAGCCGTGATGGAAACCCTTGCCGAGACCGGAGCTGTCGGGCTGTATCACACGGAAGACGATTCTATCTGCGAACGGCTCACTGAGGAACTCAAAACAGCTGGGCGTTCGGAGCCAACCGATTATCCGGACTCGCGTCCCGATTATGCAGAAGCAATCGCAGCCGACGCTGCGGCCCGTTTAGCAGTCGAAACGGAGTCAAAATACTACGGCGTCCATACGTCCTGTGAGGCCGCCGCCAAAGTACTCGCAACGTATCAGCGCCAAGGCCAGATTCGTGCCGAAACATGTACTCACTACACTGCCCTCGATGAGTCGGTCTACACGGAACTCGGCGATCTCCCGAGGATTGCCCCACCAATTCGTCCGGCAGCGGACCAAGAGGCGCTGTTCGATCACCTTCGGCAGGGGACACTCTCAGTTGTCTCGACTGATCACGTCGCCCAAACTGCTCGGACGAAACGCGAAAGCAAGTGGTGGGAAGGGCCGTATGGTGCCAACGGACTCCAGACGAGTCTCCCGGTGTTCCATGACGAGGCAGTCAACAAACGAGGATTTAGCTACCCAGCTCTCGTCCGGCTCATGTCGACGAATCCCGCACGGACGTTCGGACTGGATTCGAAAGGAAGCTTGGAGCCTGGAACGGATGCTGATATTGTTCTCTTTGATCCCAGCGAGAGCTACACCATTTCAGCAGCAGACAACGCCTCCATATCAGACCACTCACTCTACGAGGGCCGGGAGGTTACTGGTCAGGTAACGAAAACGTTTGTTCGTGGCAACCTTGTGGCCGATACCCAAGAAATTGTCACAGAAGACGCGGATGGACAGTTCGTCGAACGCAGCGTGCCGGAGTGGGAGTAGCACACCGAGACGCCTTCGTTATTTCAGCTAGTATCGCTACCGTCTACTGGAGGCGACTGTCTCGGATCTGCGATTTCTTCATATCCGGCCGCAAAGCCCACCAGTCGACGGTCCGAAAGCGGCGCGCCAAGTAGTTCGAGGCCAACCGGGAGTCCATCGTCGGTGAAGCCTGCGGGCAGCGAGATCGCCGGACAGCCCGATTGGGAGGCAATAAACGTGTTCGTCGGGACATCCGCACGCGTCAACTCCCCAGAGAGGTAGCCCTCGAACTCCGGTGGAACGACCTGCACATCGGGAAACGCTAGGGCGTCGAGATCCGCCTCGACGAGCGTGTACTCGATGGCCCGTTTGAACGCCTGCTGGCGGGCGAGCCGCCACCAGTACTCGCGGTCGGTGGTCGGATCGGCCGGCGCGGCCGCAATCGTCTCAATGTGCTCGAGGGCTGGGTGGTAGGCCCCTTGCTCGTAGATCTCTTCGAAGGAGTCGACCGGCGGATCGG
>LFCJ01001505.1_pt1 | contig 16348 bp, 25 predicted proteins | sample 643141 | NCBI WGS metagenome assembly LFCJ01 (sample SAMN03766243, study PRJNA286221) | soda lake metagenome | biome: soda lake; feature: Kulunda steppe; material: water; isolation source: sample B1-Br-g2 brine of Lake Bitter-1 | place: Russia: Kulunda steppe | collected 2010-07 | reverse complement strand
TGTGTGTGCGCGTGCGTGCGTGCGTGCGTGCGTATGCGTGTATGCGTGCGTGCGTGTGCGTGTGCGTGTGTGTGAGTGTGTGTGAATGCATACTTGCAAGGAGGGCAGTGAAACTCGTGCAAGAGGATCTGCAAATTTGACAAACATCCTACCTGCCACATTGGCATCCTCGCAAACTAGGTGGCATTGGGGCTGGGATTCAGGCGGAGGAGCAGGTCCTGTGAAAGACGTGTACGGGACAGCAGCTGTTGCAGAATGTGGCTCAAAATAAAGTTGCGAAAGCACCAATCAGACACCCCCACTATTAAATACCTCCTTGATTGTTGATGCGAAGATGGCCTTCTCCTTGGTTGTTGATGAAAGAGTGGCCAATAAGTATAGCAGAGGCCATGAGCAGGACTGAGATCATGGCCAAGGCTGTCCTGCCAAGTCCCATGATCACATCAGCTTCCTGCCGATCTTCCTTTACTAAGATTCAAAATCTTAATAAACAAATAAGTCAGGTTCCATTTCGAGTGAACGGACAATTTGCTATTTGCCAATTTTCTCCTTCCCCAGCAATGTCGGTCCCAAGAAGCTGATCCGAGAGCTCGTACAGATGTGTTCATCACTCGTATACGCCAGAATTGAAATGATTCCTCGCTTTCCTCTCAGATAGGGTACCGATGCGAGCTCCTCGAGGCAGCTTTTGCACTTTCCATAACGATTTCCTTAATATGCCTACAGATGCAATGAGATGGAATGTTGGGATGCGTGCATGGAACGGCAGCATGTTCCTAAATTCGTAAAATAAACACAACTATACAGTAACACCATACATGCTTGTTGCCTATACCCATTTGATCAACAACACTTGTAATATGAGGGTCTGCCATTTCATCTTCCGCACATATCATCCTCTCATCTCGCTTACATTGTGAATAATGAAATTAAAACTTGAATTGGCAACGCTTTCTGGACAATGACCAGACAATTGCCCTTGAGATGAAGAAAAATCCCACTAAAGTAGGTAGCTACTGCACAGGCACCCTCTTCAATTGCTTGTGTCAAAAGAGACAGTGCTCTACACATTTTATCAGGTTGTCGGCACCAGACCTGGACAGATTACTGAGCGCCACAATATTGCCTGTAGACTTATCATGAAAGCCATCACAGCAGGCTCCTTAGGGGGAGGTTTGCTCAAATGGATGTTGGCAGTGAAGAACGTCTACTAGACTACCTACATTAGCATTACAAAACATACAGATCCCTGAAGGATGATTCAACAGAACCATCCCTGGCTGGCTTTTCCCCCGACGCTTCCATACCAAGCAAAGACTCAATACTAGTTGTCCAGATGCCATACTCGTAGCGGAAACCAGCATGCGCTGCCCACCCTAGGTGCGCATTAAGAAGTAGGGCAGGATGCAGAGGGGGTGGGGCTCTCAGTGTCAGCGCCAGCAAACCTTCCTTTGCCCAGGGACTCCAGTCAGCTCACTCCCAATCAGCGGCACATCCATCTTGTGGAAGTCGAGTATTGCGAAGAAACTAGACCAAGGAGCCAACTAGAAGCCGCCAATGGACAGCACAGTAAGCTTCGTCAGCACCTGCGGCGAGCTGCAGGCAAGGTTAGCCTCCACGCCATCCCTCTGGAAATAGGTGGAACCATTTACAGCCCGTACAGTTTGGAGCCTTTCAAGTCCCTTGGTCTCAATTCTCAAAAAGCTACCAAGCTTGCCTTCAAGCTGCACGCCCAATTGGTTCAGTATACTTGAGTCGAGAAAACTTTTGCCACACGGTGTCTTGACCCTAGGCAACCCCTTTTCCATTATCAATGTAGGGAGTGTTTTCACTGTGTTTTTTTCCTTTCTGATTGAGAAATTGAGAAATTTCTCCTGTTTTGGTCACTGCCACGCGCTGAGTGAGCCTTTTTTAGCCAGCGATCAAGCACCCACTGAGCGTAGACCACAGACCACTCATCCATGATGAAATGTAAACTGGCCACTGCTCTTTCATAGATACGTCAATGCCTGTCAACAAGCTGAAAGGTGTTTATGTACAAAATGATTTCTGACCTAGTGATCACGATGACCACTTCTACAGAACAAGAGGCGCTGTCAGCCTACAACTGCACCAAAGCACCCCTACAAACATCCATTGCAATATTGCAGAGCAGCTGTACAGCAGCGTTTTGACTCCAAATGGACTCCCATTCCCCACAAGGCTCTCGCGCAGAACAAGTGCATCCCTGGCTGCGCATTGTCAGGCCGCGAATTCAGGCAGCTCACCCTCATCCCCGTCGCTCTCGCTGTACACGTCGTTGTAGCGCCCGAAGCACACGACCCCGTTCCCCACCCCTTCCCCTTCAGCCACGCCCGCCTTCACAGGGGTCCCCCACTCAGGGCTACTCAGGCCCTGAGACACCTGCCCGCTGCGCGGCTGCTCCTCCTCCGCTGCGCTGCGTGCCGCCCCGCCCATGAGGCGTGGCACAAACAGCTCATTGCTATGCATGCTGCCTTCAAAGGCTGCAGGCAGGCCGTCAGGGGAGCCCTGCCGCGTGCTGCGGCCGGGAGAGGCCTGCTGCGCCACTGCATGCGTGTGCTCTGGGCCTGCAACAGGGGCGGCTTTGGTGGGGGTGCCAGGCTCAGGGCGCGCCCGCAAGGAGGCCGTGAGGGGAGGGGGCTGCGTGGCTGGCCGGGTGGTCAGGATACTAGGGCGCGTGCTGGGGCTAGCGGGGCCTGGCCTGCAGTGGTAAGGGGGGGCGTAAAAAGCAGGGAGTGGGGGGCTGATGCAGGGAGAGGGTGGGGGGGGTGGGAGCGGGAGGAGCAGGTGGTGCACGGAAGAAGGGAGGGTCAGTGCGCAGGGCCATTGGTGACCACGCCCTTTGGGGCAGGCCTTGCCCACCATGTACCACGATCATATGCACGCAGCACACGCACTCACTCATGCACACACGCCCGCCACCAATTCATGAATTTGCTCCGCAGTGGTACCGGCCTGCATATGCCACACGCACCTTGGCATTGTGCCCATCAGCACCCCGCTGCTGACACCATGGCCATGGTGCTCTGAGCGACCAGGTTCCCGCCCATAGCGCGCGTGCACACTGCCACGCAGCAGCGCGTGTGCGCTGATGCCACTCATCCCCAGCCCAGCTGCACTGCCACCCGGCCTCCGTGCCGCGGCCGCCGCCGCTGCGGCCGCAGCGATGGTCTGCTGCTGCGCCAGCGGCTGCAGCGGCCGGCCGTGCTGAGGGGGGGCGCCGGAGCTGGAGGAGGCAGGCAGGGCGGCACGGGGCACGGGGCGGGGCAGGAGGGGGCGAGGGAGGGAGGGGGTGGCGCTGGAGGTGGTGTGGAACATGCGCCGAATCGTCTCCTGCAGGCAGGCGCCCCCCGCGGTGTGTCGCAGCGACGTGTTGCATAGAGGATGAGGGGGGAAGCTTGTTTGGCGTGACATGGAGCGGCGTGCGCTGCATTGTTGCAGGGGCCCTCTTGTAGGCCGAGACACAAAGCAGCAAGTGAAGGAGGAGGCTGGCAGCCACTTGGGGGCAGATGCTCGATACATTTTGAAGGAGGCCCGTGTTTAAAGCAAGCAAGCTTTCATGCACGTGCGCTTGCTCCCTGCCATCAAACGCTTGAAAACATTCGCAAGCCGATGTGAATTTGAGGACATGGGCACAATTCACTTGCTCGCAGGCACTGCCTGGAATCAGGGAGCCCAGTCTGCAAGGCAATGCACATGCAGCATGGGTCCACCATGCAAGGACCCACCTGCACATCATGGTCGAAACTCGCATGCTGTGCTCACCCACCTGCACATCATGGTCGAAACTCTGCCAGTACCAGTCCTTGAACAGCTGGAATGCCACCTTCTTGCGCTTGATGCAGTGCTTCAATCCGTCCAAGCGCCGCCTGCCACGCATGCATTCAGCACGTGAACGTCACACACACAGCATGCAGACATCTTGTGCACAATAGAAACCATGTGTGCCATCTTTGAAGAGCATCAGTTCCTTTCTGTTTGGATGGGGGTCCTGAGGTACAGAGACCAGCCTTGCTGTGGGTACAAACGCAAGCCCTCCCAGCAGAGCACGCCTACAGATCATTCCCTGGCGTTTGGATGCGAATTCCTTAGCCAATAGCAGGCTGTCATCGCTATTATATGTTATGTCACTTCATATCTGCACATTCCCTGATGCCCTCAAGGATTAGCCTGCATTGCGGCATCCCTGAGCCAGGCCCAGCACATGCACGAGGTTTACAAGGCTCGCAAGGATGAGGCCTTCAGTCAAAAAGTGCGACTGCTGCTAGCCTGCTTGTAGAAAGAAAAGCAATCATGAAGGAAAAAAGGGGGTCCAATGTTGTCCTGGTTAAACACGGCAGACGCACCACACACTCGTGTCTGTGGGAACAACTAAGCATATTTCCTGCGGAGGGACACCATCTGGGGGTGTGTGCAATGGAAAAAAACATGCTGCTCATCTTGGATCACATCATTCGCCTCACAATGAAAAGGAAATGGCAATGCCCAAGTGCCAGACGTCTCCTCCTTCCCCCCCACCCCCTTCCTGCTCACCTGTTTTCTACAACCGCCTCACGCCACATGCGGACGTGCGCCTGCAGCAGGCTTGCATTGCGCCGCCAATGCAGACGGTCCATGCCTCGCCGCAGCACCCTGGTCGCCACTACGCGCGCGTGCCATGCCACCAGGACGGCGTGGCACACAACTGCGCTCCGCCGCTGCACCCACAGCACCAGCAGGCCGTGCCGCCACGCGCGGTGCTCGCAAGCGGCATGCCAGGACCGCAGGCAGCTGCGGAGGCTGCGGAGTGCGCTGCGCCTGCACCGGGGGAGTGCGGTAGGGGAGGAAACCGGGTGTGCGCATGTGAGTGAGTGGTTGGCATGTGCGCGCTGTGCGTGTGTGTGTGTTTGTGCGCGTGTGCGTCCCAGGTGAGCCACACGTGCGTGTGCCCTTTTTTGCAACCCAGCTCACCCGCTGCATGCTCACTCATCTTCTTTTGTGTGCGCATGTGCGCTTCAAGCTTGTTCCATGCTTGTACGTACCTGCCCACACCTAGTGTCTGCTCACCTCTACTCTCCTCCTCACCGCCCACCTAGATCTTACCCACCTATAGATCTCACCCACGTTGTCAGCCACCTGCCCACCTGCTAACCTTGGTATTGACACACTGGGATGAGACTGCATGCATGCACATGCACATGTTTTGTACTGATGCCTGGTCGGGATACCTTGCCTGCACCCAAAGGGCCTCCCTCGTGCACGCACGCCCACAGGCCCACCCATGCATCCCTCGTGCATGCACACACACACACACACATGCAGACACACGCCCACACGCCACGCCCCTGCAGATGCACGCACCTCAGCGCCTGCGCCACCAAGGCCTGAGCAAGGCTGCGCGCCCTGCTCCAGCGCTGCCATGCCGCCAGCGCGTGAGCAAGCGCGCGAGAGCCCCTGACCTTGCTCGCGGCTGCTACGACTGCTTGGCGCGCCGCACCTGCCTGCGCCTGCTCCCGCCAGCCTTGCAGCACCCAGCCCAGCATGCCCTGCGCACCCAGATGAGCATGATCACTACCTTCACCATCACCATCCCCATCCGCGTCAGCATCACCACCGTCATCACCATCAGCAGCATCAGCAGCAAGCATCAGCTCAGTTGCAGGCACGCATCTCCTTGACCTTGGCTCTGAGGGCAGAAGCAGCTCCCTTACAGACGCGTGCTGTGTGGATCAGCACCCCAAAAAGCCTGCACGGCCCGTGCCAAAGCGTGTGAGCGCGTGATTGAAGGTCCACAAGCCCCACAACAAGCCTGTGTGTGTGCCGTTACTAAAGGTGTGTGCAATTGTGGTCCCTGCACACGCCTGGAACTAGGGCAAAGTGCGCGCGCGTGTGTGTATGTGTGTGTGCGTGTGTGTCCTAGGAGGGGTTGTGTGCATTCATGCCCCCGCACGCGGGTGAAGGACAACACTACATGCATGCCGCAAACAGGCCACATGTGTGTGCTTGGGTGCACGCGTGTGCATGCGCAGGCATATGTGTACGCGTGTGCGTGCACCTGTGCATGTTTGTGTTGGGCTCATCTTATGTGCCCATGTGTGCATGTGGATATGCGTGCATGCCCTGCGCACCTGGGTGTAGTCAAAGGCCCACAGTGCCAGCATCTCCCGCCCCTTGGCGCGCAAGTGCGCTGACCTTGCCCACTCTTGGAGGACCGCGCGCTGCACTCAGGGGCGGGGGCAGCGTACAGACACGTGGCCTGCTCTTCATCGCAGCGTCTGTGAGCGCATGCTTGCAACTGGCGCTCTGCCTGACTGCGCACTGCTTCCTGCTCTCTGCTGCGCACGCGCTCGCCTGCATCACCTGCTCTCCCCAAGGGCATCACACACAGCCACGGCACACAAGCATGCACGCGCGCTCAACACTGCACCAAGGCACTGCGGGTTTGCAAGGGGGGAGGGGCCTTTTGCTCACCCCGGGAGTGTTCAGTGTTCGGACAATCGTCTGTGCTGACACACGTGTGTGAGAGCCTGACAGCGTGGCGGGGACCGTTCAGCCCGCTCACCATGCGCGAGGACCACCTAACTGGGCCACACGCATGCGCACCTGGAGCTTGTCACTGCGCGCGAGGACCATTTTGCTCAGCTTTGCGCACAGTGCATGGGAGTCTTTGGTGACGCCGGCCCAGCCCACCATGGCCGCCGCCAGCCGACGTATGTCCAGGTGGCGCGTGAGGGCGGCCGCGCGGTGGCGCAGCACCGCGGCGCGCTGTGTGTGGGCCGCCCACGCAGCCAACACAGTTGCCATGCGCACTGCGTGCATGCGCGTGTGTGTGCGATTGTGTGCGGTTGTGTGCATGCGCACGCATGTGCGCAGGATGGGCTACTGCATCCATTCAAGCTCGCGGCATGCAATCCGCTCAGGGGCCCACAGCACGCCTCAATCAATAAATCTACTTAATCAACAAATCAATCAATCAATCAATCAATCAATCGAACAATCAATCAATCAAGTGACTGAGGTCCCGTGGTGAAAGGAGCATCCCTGCACTGCTGGCATGCGGAGCACCTGCCAGCCTCGTTCCATGCTCCTTTCATATACGCTTGCAAGTGTAACATCATGGAGCAAGGCAGCACGCCTTCGTGCTGTGCTGCATGGGCGTGCACCCACCAGAGGAGATCCGCATGACAGCCGCAGCCACTGTGGCCTGCATGGCACAAGCTGTTCTCACATGGCCCCGCAGGGCGGCCAAGCAGACTCGTAGACGCCTGCGCAAGTGCCAGCTGCCTGCGCGCCCGGCAGCAGTGGCCCAGCTTTGTTTGATCCACACGCCCTCCATCCACGCCTCCAGGGCCTGTGCAGTTGGGTGTGGGTGCAGTCTGTTTGGTGTGGGTGCAGTTAGGTATGGGTGCGCTTTGGTATGGTGCAGTTCGGTGTGAGTGCAGTTTGGCGTGAGTGCAGTCTTGTGTGAGTGTGCAGCAGCAGTTGTGGCGCAGAGCTGGAAAAGCCTGTGGGTGTATGCACAGAGCCTTTGCTGCAGCTGGGTGCAGGCCACCACAGCACTGCAGGAAGGGCCGGGGAAGCTGTTGCATGCATGAACAAGACAAAACCTCTGTAGCAGATCAACAGACAGCAGGGCACGGTTCGCTGTCGACAATGGCTCCCTCTGCACAACTTGTGTGCAGCCTTTGGGACAAGCATACCCCTATAAGAGCGGAAGCGGGCATGCGTGAAGCATGCATGGTGTACGCGCGCGGCCATGTATGACCAGCACGTGCAGGCAAATGCACAAGGGGTGGTCTTTGCAACAACGAGTAGTTGGCTGAGAACGCCTGCGGGAGAGGACACGAGCGTGGGACCCACAACAAGAAAAGAAGAGAAAAAGAAAAGCTTAGGCAGTAGACTTACTCCCTACAGGCAGTAAAATCACTTCCTACATCAATGAAGGGAAAGGGGTCACGTCACCTCTAGGGACCCACTCCGGCTTTTGGCCGGCACAAATACAATTGAGCCCCAGGCAGCACCCGTGCATCCCGAGCATCAAGGCGCTCTGCTTGCAGCCCCTCCACACACATGCACACAGTGCCTTGGGGCGCATGGGAGCGGCGCAAGAGCTCTGCAGGAGCCCCGGCCTTGCGCGTCTTCTTGACCCTCCCTCGCCACATCGCTCCTTACAAAGAATGCTTTGTAGGCAGCCACATGCAGGTGCAAAGCTGCCGTCAGCTTTTCACGCAGAGCCCATCTCTCAAGGCACCAACACACCCACCCATGCACACAGGCCACTATAGAGCTTCTTCCTACATACACACACATACGCACACATACACACATGTACAAGCACACTTGCGCGCAAGGCTGTGCGCACCAGTTTCAGGCGCAGGCGAGACATCCTGAAAAGTGCATGCACAGCTTGCGTGGATGCCGCCTTCCGTGCCACCACAAAGTCCATCCACTGCCACAGCGCCTCATGCAGCAGCGCCTGTGTGTGAAGACGTGCGTGTCACAGGGAGCCATGTACCTATGTGGGAGCGCGTGCGTGTCAATCACCGCAGCAGCACCTGTGTGAGAGCGCACGCGTGTCACAGAGAGCTATGCACCTGTTGATGAGCACGCGCGTCACAGAGAGCTATGCATCTGTGTGAGAGCGCACGCGTGTCACAGAGAGCTATGCACCTGTTTATGAGCACGTGCGTCACAGAGCATTGATGCACGGAGCAGGAGAAGAGAGCCATCACCAGGCCATTCCCAGCGGCGAGTCCAAAAGCTATGGTGGGCATCGTCACATCGACAAATCTCAGGTGACAAGAGTGCACGCCCAGCATCAAATTGTGTGCCAGCGTGTGTGTATGTACGTGTGTGTGTGTTGCTGCTTGCATTGTGTTTGTGTACGTGTCTGGTGCACTTGCGCGCCCACATTCATGCAGGCACAACTGCCTCTGAGGCTTCCATCTACTGCGCTGCCTGCTGCTGCCTGGGCACCCCCTCCCCCCCAAAGGCTCTCCCCCCCGCTCCCCTCCCTGCGGTACCTGCTGGAGCACCTCCGCGCGTGCGTTCGCGAAGTGCCGTGCCTGCGCCAGTGTAGCCACCACCCTCCCCCAGGCCTGTAATGCCGCCCGCACCTTGGCCTGAACCAGCAAAACAAACACATGCAAGCACATGCGCGCGCGTGTGTGCATGCGCACAAGGGGCATTCATGCTTGCAGGCCATGCTGCCCATGCGCTGCATCATTGATGGCATTGGGGTTGCTGGAGGGGTTGGGAGCAACCTATCATGTCCCTTCACGCCCCATCTTGGGCAGCGCAGCAGGTCTGATGGGCAATGGCGTCAGACTCGCTGTCTCCAAGTTACTGGCGTTGATGGCTTTGTTGGGGGCATCAGCGTCAACGGCTTAGCTGGGCATATTGACGCACAGGCACAGGCACAGGCACACACGCACAGGCACAGGTACACACACACCACACCTGGGTTGCGCGGGCCGCATGCCGTTCTGCAGCTTGCTCCCGCGCCCTGCTGTCCACCACCTCATGGTGCCAGCCCAGCAGCACCTGCAAGAGCCCAGCAAGGTGCAGCAGCACGCAAAATGGCCGCCCAAGGCACCAAGGCGCACGCCCCTCCCATGCACGCAGGAGCATGCTCGGCCTTCATGCACCTCCTGTGTGTGTAGGAGCATACTCAGCCCACACACATGCCCTGCGTGGAGCTTGTGGGCACACGTACAGGCTCTGGTCCCTGGGAGGTGCGGCCCAACAGCCCCCCAGCTCCTCATGCTGGCGCACCATCTAGGCAGGCCAAGGGGGGGCCCTGCAGCAAAAGGCCCCTGATGAAATCCTAGAGGCCTGCTGCTCAACGGGGGCCTTAGTACAAGCCCGCTCCATGTGCCCCCACCCCTGTTATGCACACACACAGCTGCACACACCAGTGCACGCCCGATGCCTGCTTGGGTTGTCAGCTTGCTCACACCCACAAACAAGGACGAACCTGCCTGTCCTTGTAATGCACCCAGCCATGCAAGCACAGCTGTGCGCCTGCACCTGTCCATGTGATGCACATGGTCATGCACACATGCACACACGCTCATCATGCAAGCAGTCATGAGCTTACAACCCCAAACCCCCACCCTCACCCAGACGTACCCACGCAACCAAACATATGCTGACCCATCCTAAACACAAGCACCCGCATATGCATACCCCCACACACCTGCGTCATCAGGCAAGACTGGCTGTGCTGAGCCCAGTGCATGGCCAGCTCCCGCGCCCCTTGGGCCTGGCGCACGGCCGCATTCCACGCGCACAGCGCCCAGTACAGCACGCGCCGTACCGCCTGTGGGCAAGGTGGCAGCGCTCCACTCAGTTTACGCTGTGATAGCTCGGGGGTGGCAAAGGGAGCAGCTAGACTCTTCACACCGAAGCAGCTCATTCATGGCAAGGAGGGAGGGCAGCCGGATTTGCTGGTGTTTTGTTAGTGTTCTGTTCACCAAGGGGCGGTGAGGGGGGTGGCCTGCAGCCCCCAAAACCAAGCCCTGCTTTGAAGCGGGCCTGCCCTGCCTCTCGTTTTGGGCCCACCCTCTTATGTGTCACCATTCAGGGCACGCGCCATCGCCTTTCGTGGCCTGTCAGCTTGCGTTGCACCTCCTGCTTGTGCCTTGTGCCCTGTACCACGCTCAAGCTCTGGAGCAATTGGTTGCAGAGTGGGCAGGGTGCTCCCCACACTCAGCTTCGGTGTGCCACGCTCAACCCTTGCAACTCCCCACACTCAGCTTGGGTGTGCCACGCTCAGCCATTGCAACTCCCCACACTCAGCTTCGGTGTGTCACGCTCAGCCATTGAAACTCCCCACACTCAGCTTCGGTGTGCCACGCTCAACCCTTGCAACTCCCCATTCTCTGCTTCGGTGTGCCACGCTCAACCCTTGCAACTCCCTACACTCAGCTTGGGTGTGCCACGCTCAGCCATTGCAACTCCCCACACTCAGCTTCGGTGTGCCACGCTCAGCCATTGCAACTCCCCACACTCAGCTTCGGTGTGCCACGCTCAACCCTTGCAACTCCCCATACTCAGCTTCGGTGTGCCACGCTCAACCCTTGCAACTCCCCACACTCAGCTTGGGTGTGCCACGCTCAACCATTGCAACAACCCACCCTCAGCTTGGGTGTGCCACGCTCAACCATTGCAACTTCCCACACTCCCCAGAATGCTTGCGCCCGCCCAAGCCGGATCTGATCAAAAACCCCTCTGCATGCCTCTATCTCATCGCAGCACTGTTGAGGCATTGGCCAGGCAGCGCAAGCGTGCTTCCAGCCCCCAAGAACAGGACCAACTCACTCACTCCCAACCAGGCCCCTCCCTGCATTGTCCCACGATACACCGAGTCGTTGTCCTCCAGCCAGCCCAAGCCACCCACCCCCCAAGCGTGCTCTCCAGGTGGAGTTCTTGCTCCCCAATGACCAGCACATGCAGCATGCCCAGCACACGCAGGACCCAGCAGTCTCCCATCCCCCCCCTTGTTGCCCCCACCTTGCGCCTGTGCCCAGCCAGCAGCCCGCCCAGCCTGCGCCGCTCCGCTGCTGCCCCTTGCCATGTGCGCAGCGCCACGCACGCCAGCCACGCCATGCGCGTGTGGGCACAGCCGGACCCCAGCTCATGCGCGCCCGGGCGTGGCACCTCACCTACAACCCCCCACTGGACGGCAGCACCTGCAGCGCCCGCCATGCTGCCGCTGCCGCCAATACTGCTGCCTCCGCTGCAGGCGCTGCCAGCAACCATGGCCTGCACAGTGTTGCTGCCACAGGGGCTTGCAAGCTCTAGCCCCCCTTGGCCCGTCGCTGCTGGCACAGCCCCCACGCCAGGGTGCATGGGCACGGCTGGGGTTGTGCAGGGCAGCCACACGGACCCCAGCCCCAGCGCCAGCAAGTCCTGCGTGTCCGGGGGCAGTCGGCCAATGGCGTGCAGCCGCTGCGCTGTCCGCCACCTGCAGCAGCGTAGGTGGGGAGGATGCTGGAGCAGGAGAGGCTCATTCATGTGTAGGTTGTGCAGGTGCACTGGGCGTGGCAGAGGGCTTAGTTTGCTGTGTCCCAGCAGCATGATTTGGGAGGAAGGGAGACGAGGAGCCCTGGCGCTGCAGTGCCGCGCCCTCAGCGCTGCAGGCACACGGAGCGTGCACGGATGCGCTGACCAGGCTGCCAAGGCCGCCTGGCTCCAGGGTTAGCTGGGGATGCCAAGTGGCACGTGCAGGGTGCCGGGGGTAGCATCACCACCACCATCATCACCACCCCCATCGCCTGGGAGCCATCCCCCTGCGCTTGTGCACTGACATCTTTTGGTGCCATTTCGTGGTTGCAGACCTGACTGGTGACACACAGCTTGTGGTTGCAGACCTGACTGGTGACGCACAGCTTGTGGTTGCAGACCTGACTTGTGACACACAGCTTGTGCACCCTCCTTACTCAGACTCCTCTGGCACCTTGACCTTGCTTGCACCACAAGTTGGATCCTCCCAGCCCTGTTTGTTGATCAACCATCGATTCCAAGGCACGAGGCCCACAACCTATGCTCCACCTTACCATGATCTGTTGATGGACCCGTTAAAACCTGGGCCCCGCGACCCACACCCATTGCCGACCCATCCTCCCTGCTGGCCCATCTGCTGGCCCATCTGCTGACCCATCCTTGGCCGAACCTGAGGCCAAGCACCCACACAAACGCAATACACACCATGCCCGTCCTCCGTTGACCAGCCACTGGGCTACATGAGCCTCACTACCCACCGCGCAAGCCATGCCCACTCCCGCAACGCCCCCTGCAACCGCGCCTCTGCACGCGCACGCGTGAGGGCTTGCAGCTTGGCCACCCCTTTGGCGCGGCATGCTTGCAGCCCCGCCCAAGCAAGGAAAGCAGCAGCCAGGGCACGGCGTGCTGCTGCAGCCCGCCCGCGCGCCACGCGCCAGCGCTGGCTCGCTTTGTGCGCTGCTGCCTCTGCCCAGCCCGACAGCATGGCTTCCTGCGCGTGGAAGAGAGCGGACAGAGGTGGTGGCTCTGGGCGCAGTGCTAGCTGTAGGCCTGGGCTGCGTCCTGTAGCCGCTGGGCTGCTACTTCGCAACACATGGATGCGTGGCAAGGGGCAGGCTGATCGTGGCACTGGGCAGGATGGGAGCAGCAAGCCTGTACGATGGGAGTGGCCAACCTGCATGATGGGGCTGCATGCGGCGGGTGCGGCGGGTGGTGTTGCAGGGCGGGGTATGGGGGGCATCAGAGGGATGCGACAGTGACCTTTTCAGGAGCAGCGCGGATGGTGCAGGGCAATGCAGGCGCATGGTGCAGGGCAATGCAAGCGCATGGTGCAGGGCAATACAGGGCAATACAGGCAATACAGGGCGCAGGGCAATGCAGGCCCAGCAGCTGCTGCAGCTCAGCAGAGGAGGCAACCACACCTCGCGCATAAAATGAGCTGGTGAACAATTGTACATCATAACTTATTGGGGCAAAGAAAAAAAGGCAAATTTACACACGTGTAAATACATGCGTGCAAACACAGATTCTTGCGCCTGTTTCTACACACTCACACATCAACACATAGGTGCGACACCAACACGCAATCTGCACACGCTACCACCAGCCAACCTGCAGCCGTGCAGCCCGTCTGTGTTGCATGCGCTTGATCTTGGCCTGAGCTGCGCGTGCGTCGCACACCAGCCCCCTCCAGCCCTCCAGCACGCTGGCCTGCCGTGCGCGCTGGCCCTGTCAGCAGCATGGGGCCAACATGATTTGGGGAACTACTGCGTGGTACAGTCTTAAAAGGCACGGACGCGCACACGGCTAGTGAGGCAAAGGTGGCTGCACACGGCTAGTGAGGTAAAGGTGGCTGGCTGGCTGCACACGAATAGTGAGCTTGAGAGAGGCAGAGTGGATCAACCAGCCTCACGGTCAGGCTGGCAGTGAACCCTCTGACTTTCAAACTTGTAAACTTGACAGCAGAGAAGAGGCCTCAGGCTGCGACATCACCAATGGTGTGTCAGGACGCAGAGGGCAAAGAATGGAAGGCGTGGTGGGACACTGAACCAAGGAGGGAGCGGGCATTGGTTGCCATACATACCCTGGCGCTGTGAGCCAGGAAGGCCACCTTGGTGACAATGCGCCGTGGTGGCATCCGATGTCACTTACCATATGGTCACTTCTTGACGTGCCCAGATTTCTTTTTCGGACTCTTTCAGACGCATAGATCGAAAGCCATGAACTAGTGCCCAATAGGCCACAAGCCACGGTGATGCCCCAGTACACCACAAGCCATATGAGATTACCCCGACAGACCACAAGCCACAACAGTATCCCGAAGAATAGCTGAGAAAGACGAGGCTGGCATCTTGGTTGGAAGCAAGGGGAACGAAATGATGCTACGGAAGGAATCAGAGGGGTACCTTGCAGGCACGTGTTCCAGTTGTGTGCATGCTCGTGCACTCAATCTTGGCCCCAAGCTGGCTCAGCTGGCGCCGCTACGCCCTGCAACTATGCAGCTGAGATGCAAGAACACACAGGCCCCTACAGCGAGCGCCAAGCGTAGCACTGCTCAGGACATCACACTCTGGCCGTACGGGATGATTCTTCACCCATATTAGGAGCAGAGGGGATGAATTGAGGCGATCTTTCGTCGTGCTCAAGGTGAGCTGAGCTGGCACAAGCCTCCACCAGGGTTCAAACGAGCACACACACACACCCCTACCTTGGCTGCGTGCTTGTGCAGCATGCGGGCAGTGAGTGCGCCTCGCTGCACGCGTTCCCGCCAGGCTTTGAGAGCCGTGTTGCGCAGTCTTGAGTCTGCCCGCTCCTGCACGCGACCAAGCAGTGTGTTGCACGGCCAATTTGTATGCGTGTGTGTGTTGAGGGTGTGGTGGGGTTGAGAACAGGCAAGCTTTCGCGTAGCCCATGCACATCAGCATGACAGCTGTGAGCGAGCAGCAAAAAAGGGGTGCCTGAGTGGGCCAGCACTGATGCGAGCGGCAGTCCATGAGCACTGGCAGTCGTTGGTTGCCTGCTGGCAGCGCTTGCGGGCAGCTACAACCGCAGCTTACAACCGCACAGCCCATGTTGATTTGCTGAGCTGCTCATCCTCATCTTTGGTCAGGTATGTTTGCCTGCACGCTTGCACAACCCTCGCTTTTGGTAGCCAAGCCCTTGCCACATCAGGGGACTGCTGCCTGCTTACCTGCACAGCTGCACCCACAGCCCGCAGCCTGTGTGCCTCGGCCACAGCCCCACTCCATTCTAGCAACACATTGCGCATGAGGCGGCCACGTAAGCGCATCATGCACCTGTATCCTCTTGCGCGCAGCGCCTGCTTGCTCCTGCGCGCATGGCAGGAACCGTATTCCTCAACATGACTCACACTACAAACTTGCTTGACCAGCGCACATGCATCTTTATCTTTCACACAAGCTGTGCTCTAGCCACAGGGAGGACAGGCGCATCTGACCTGCCATCCCTGCCTATTCTTGCCACATTCCATACCAAGCATTCATTCATACCATGCTCAAAGTTGCTGCAAACCACTGTGAGTGAACTCCCATGAGAGTGCAAGCTCCATGCACGCATATGCATACACACTTGCCCTTTCACCCCCCCACCCATTCATGCACAAGCCCTGGCAGTCTGCGCCGCCGCACTCACCTTCTGACCTCCCACCATTCATGCAGCAACCCCGACAGCCTGCACCGCTGTGCCTGTGCGTGATGACGCACTGCTTGATCCCATGCTGCCGTGTGTGCTGCGCAGGCCTCGTGCCACGCGCCAAGCGCGTCCGTCAAGAGGTGAGCCTCATTGCGTGCAGCCAGCGCCAGCAGCCGCTGGCGGCCAAGGCCATGGAAGCACGTGACTTCCTGTGCATTTGGGTGCAAGCATTCATTTGTGAGGGCGGTGGCGTTAACAAGGCGTGTGTTGCGTGCTCTGTGAGTGTGTGTGCCAATAACGCGCACGCGCATGTGTGTGAGCGTGTGTGTGCGCTGTGGGTGCTTGAATGGGCATGCACCATGCGCTTGTGCTCAAAGTCAAACAGCAATTGGGCGTGCGGCGTTTTTAGAGAAGGCATGCACACATGTGGGCTCTGCACTGCTTGCAGCTGAGTCCCTTGTTGGCCCTAGGGCGGGACGTGCTCCTCCCCCCCCCCAACAAGCTAAGCAGACTGTGGCAGGCGCAATGCACTCTTGTGGCACTGGCACACAGCGCTCCACCCTGGCGGCACACCCTGGCGGCACTGGCATACAGCGCTCCACCCTGGCGGCACTGGCACACAGCGCTCCACCCTGGCGGCACACCCTGGCGGCACTGGCACACAGCGCTCCACCCTGGCGACACACCCTGG
>LFCJ01001504.1_pt1 | contig 16349 bp, 10 predicted proteins | sample 643141 | NCBI WGS metagenome assembly LFCJ01 (sample SAMN03766243, study PRJNA286221) | soda lake metagenome | biome: soda lake; feature: Kulunda steppe; material: water; isolation source: sample B1-Br-g2 brine of Lake Bitter-1 | place: Russia: Kulunda steppe | collected 2010-07 | reverse complement strand
CCAGCAACGGCACTGCCCATCCCGCCACAGCACACCTGTATGTACACCAGCCCCAGCACTGGCTCTGCCCAACCCGCCACAGCACACCTGTGCATACACCAGCACCAGCAACGGCACCGCCCACCCCGCCGCGGCCTGCCTGTGGGTACACCAGCACCAGCAACGGCACTGCCCATCCCGCCACAGCACACCTGTGGGTACACCATAGCTGCTTGCAGGTGCAGCGCCAGCGCATCCAGTGCCTGCCCTGCCATCGCCCGTGCTGTCAGCCCCCCCGCCTCCCGCGCCTCTTCCTCGTTCTCGGACGCCTCGCACGCCATGGCGCACAGCGCGTCCACGATCTGGCGCACTAGGGGCTTGTGCTTGGCCAGCTGCCGAGGCTTGTACCTGACGCCAAGCGCACGCAGGGAAGCATGGGGGGGTTGGGGTCGGGTGGCCGTGTGGGTATGCACGCAGGCTTGCCTGGTGTCGCCCGCTTCTGCATGAGAGCGCCTGCCGCATTGTGGGTGTTGCTTTTGCACCCAGGCAGCAGGCAGCAGGCATTATGGGTGCACCCAGGCAGCAGGCATTGTGGGTGCTGCTGTTGCACCCAGGCAGCAGGCAGCAGGCATTGTGGGTGCACCCAGGCAGCAGGGTGTTGCACCCAGGCAGCAGGGCCGCATTGTGGGTGTTGCTGTTGCACCCAGGCAGCAGGGCCGCAGGAGCGTGGCAGGCGCGCGCACGGCGGAGGACTGGCTTGCTGTGGGATGGGAGGTGCTCCTGCAACATGGGTGGGTTTCAAGGGCTTACGCAACATGGGTGGGTTTCAAAGGCTCACGCAACGTGGACAGGTTCCAAGGGCTCTCACACAACACGGGTGGGTTCCAAAGGCTCACCCACGACGCGCTCAGAGTGACTTTGAGCCGCCTGCAACACCCGCTCTTCCACCTGCAGCGCCGGCTCGCGCGTGCTCAGCTCCAGCTGCCTTGCGAATGGCCACCTCCATGCCCCTTCATCACCGCAACCCCCTACCCCGCGCCCACACCCACCTGGCCACCCACGCCACCACCTGCAGCGCCTGCTCGCGCGTGCTCAGCTCCAGCTGCCTCGCGATGGCTACCTCCATGCAGAAGGCCACAATGGCGGGCAGGTGGGGCTGCGTGAGGGGAGCTGGCACCTCCACCATGTCCACCAGCAGCTGGCACACATACACCGCCACGTCCTCAGAGCCCCCCACCAGCGCCTCGCGCGCACACTGCAAGCATCACAACCGGCAGTGCAGTGCGCGTGTGAGCACCCAGGCCAGCATGCGTAAACCCAAGCCCGAGCACAGGAGTGTGCTCCCCTGAGCAGGCGGGGGCGCTTGGCTGACATGCATGCCAGGCTAACACGCGCACACAAACACTTGCTGACATATATGCTTATTGAAGTCACAGGCAGGACGCTGAGAAGAGATACCTGCCACCCTTTGGGACTCCGTGCCGCACCTTTGCGCCCTTCATGGCATGCAGCGCAAGTGCCGAGCCACAGCTGTGGCCCCCTCATGTGCTAAGAAAACAGACTCCAGGAGTGCAACCCTGGGAGCTTCATGTTTATGCCATGCATGCCGGCAGCATGTGGCAACGCCAGCCTGTCAAACACATGCAGGGGGCTCACCTGCTAACTGTGCATGCAAGGCGCTTGGCTAGGCTCAGCTGCACGTTTGCACGTCGCGCGCTCACTGGCTGCAGGTCAGGCACTGACGAGCTGACCGCACATGGCCAGAGCCTTGTGCCGTCCGCTTCCATCTTGCAACGAGGACCATCCCGCGCGCGACCACTTCCATGGCTCTGGCCCCGTCTCATTTGCAACACCAGGGCCGATCCAAACCCCGTCCCATTCGCAACACCAGGGCCCCGTCTCATTTGCAACACCATTTGCAACACCAGGGCCCCTCATTTGCAACTCCAGGGCCCCGTCTCATTTGCAACTCCAGGGCCCCGTCTCATTTGCAACACCAGGGCCGATCCAAACCCCATCCCATTTGCAACACCAGGGCCCCGTCTCATTTGCAACACCAGGGCCGATCCAAACCCCCAGTCCCCTTGCCAGCCTAGCTCCCATCAGCTGACCCTCACACCTTACCACTGTTACCACCCAGCCAACATGAAGCTGCATGCATGCCCCGCCCCGCGCATGCAAACACAAACGCACAAGCGCAAAGCAAACAGTCACTCCTGCGTACAGAGACAGCACACACTACAAACGCGCAGACGACATTGCTCACAAACACATGTGATCACACACACGTACGTGCCACCACTGCCTGTGCCCGCCAGGCCCTCACCTCAACCAGATTGACGACCAGGCCATGGAACTGCGTGATGTCAGCCTCGCTGTTTACTAACACCATCAGGGGTTCCACCGCCTTGAGGGCCGCATCGCGTACGCGCTCAGCATCGCGCAAGCCTGCCGAGATGATGCCAATGAGCACAGGCAGAGCGGGCTGCAGGTGCTCGCCTGCGGGGTGTGGCCAGGTCGCAGGCATGTGGAGGCGTGGCCTGGCAGCCAAGGTCGCATGCATAGCCCTAGCGATGTGAGCAGTTTGGGTGAAGTGCGTGACCTAGCATGACACGCGCCCTGGGCATGATTTTCAGAGATGGGCGCTGCGCAGGCACCCTTGCCGCAGGGCAGAGTTCCTCCGAGCAGGTGCACTTCACTCTGTGGCTCCTACCCCTCTGTAAGGCACAGGCGGTCTGCCCCCTTCCCCCCTGATCCTCCTCCCCCACCCTTTTCCCCAGCTTCAGCTTTATCTATGGTCTGGGTCTGCGGGAGTAGCGTGTGGGCTTTCTAACTCAAGCTTCCTGCCGTGGATCAAGCAAGACTGCAGGTGGCAGCAGCATGCGAGCTGTGGGATGTTCTAGCTTTGGGCAGAGTGCTGGGAGGCAGCCAGGAGGGAAGAGGGGTGAGAGAAGCGAGCAACACAGGCAAGGGCCTTGGCAGTACCCTTGTTGGTCTGAGCGGCGCAAAACCCGGGGCAGCTTGCTGCTAAGTCCCAGCTCAGGCTAAAACTTGCAGCTCGCCTGGGCAACTTGCTTATGAGAGCTGTACTCCCTGAGGTCATCCAAAAGGGGCTGTTGTACCACAAGATCTTGCAGCCCACCTATGATCTCCGCGAGTGAGCTGAAGAGCGTGAAGGCTAGCTCACGGCAATCCAAGCTTGTGCTCTGAAGAGAGAGGGCAACACAGGCGCACTCTGTCAAGTTTGGAGCAACTGGTTAAACGCGCATGCCCGATTTAGGCCAAAGCATGCAGAAACATTGTTTGATCCTGAACAGGCGGGTGAGGCAAACGCCTCTTGTTCAATTGAACTCAGCAGTGAGAGCTGCAAGCATCGAAATCCGACAAGCTGGCAGGACAGGAAGTACGGCTGAAAACAAGGATCTCTGAAAGAAGTTTGCACAGTTGTGCATGCAGCAAAGCCCCCAGATACAAACAGCGAACCGTTCATATTCGTCCCTGGCCGTTACACACATCCAAATTGGGCGTGATTGCACATTACCAAGAGCCCCTGGCTGCACCTCATTTACCTGCGACCACTCATGTAGGACGCCGAGCAGCTCGGGCCATTCGCTGCGTGGCATGGCCTGCTTGGCCACTGCAGCTGCAAGGTCTGCAATAGCCCGCCGTACGATGTGCACAGGCTCTTGGGCGATGCGCTGGAGCAGGAGGGCTTGGGCTGCTTGCCTGGCCTGTGAAAGTCAGCAGCACACGTGCATGCACATGCTTCGCAGGCTGTACATGCACACAGCTTGCGTGCAGCTCAGCACACAGAGCATGCCTGCTGCCGTCACAGCTGCCTGCAAATGACTCAGATTGACATATTTGTGCTTGGAAGCTGTTTCACTTGCAAATGCTGCCGCTGATAATGCTGATGATGCTGATGCTCCTCCTACTTCTGCTGCTGATGATGCTAAACTCACTTCCAGGGGGAGCAATTGCCACTGCCGAGCCACCCTTTTGCGCAGTAGCACAGCCGCGAGCTGGCGGAGCTGCGGATCAGGTGCATGCTGGACCCTCTGCAATAGCTCCGGTACTAGCTCAACCCGTCCAGATTGTGCCTTCAGCGCTTGCTCTGCAGCGCTCCTGACCTGGTCCTCGTTGGACAGGCATGCTGCGAGCAAGTTATCAAGATCCATAGCTTTCTTATCAAAGGCTTTGAAAACCACGGTGACCGAGCATGATTGTCACATCACGATGCGATCTTGCACATGCATGTACCCGCTGGAATACCAGGGCTTTAGCGCATTATTAATTCTTATACATATTTTGCTTAACAACATAATATCCCAACCTCACTACACATCCCCCCAAAGTTGCCAGCAACAATGTGTATATAAAGATGAACATTTAAAAAATCGTTGCTCTTTATAGTACCACAGTACTAAGTAAAGAGAAAGACCAAGAGGGTCCTTCGAAGTGCAGCGCCGCTCCTTTCTCTGCCAAGTGCAGCTCATTCAATGTCTTATGAGCTGAGATAGTCCCTGGGATACCTTCGAAGGTCGAGTCATCTCATCCCCTGAATTGAAGACCTAGTGTTGCACAACATGACAGAGGTATCCCAGCAGCAGGCTTTGCCCAGGCAGGGCTCAGTTGCAAGCACAACCATGAGGGAAACTACTATCCTGTATGAGCAGCGGGCTCGGAGGCTCGCAGGTGCGTGAGCCTAAGCGAGGACAACTCAACCTACATGAGGGTGGCTGTGCATTCTGGCCAAGTTGCGCTGCGTGGACCGTACATAATGCATGGTTTTTGATATGACAAATCCCGTTGTTATTGCCTTAAAAGGCTGGACCATTCCTCTTGTTTTGAACGCTGGATTAAAAGACAGAAGCATGTGCAGGCTCAAGCCTAGCAACCAAGTCTGAAGAGCATCTTGATACGTACTTGACCCTGGCGTGAACATGGATGCCACTTTTCCAGCAGGGCATGCCTTAAGTTTCAAGCGTAAAGGGCAGGTGGAGGGGTGGTCCGCGTTCTGAGTGTGCAGTTGGCAGAGCCCACAAGCACAACTTTGTTTTTCTCTCTGACACGCAGAGGAGGACGCCTTACGGCTGTACAACCGCGTACGGCAGCTGCAGAAGGAAGAGAGCAAGGCCCAGAAGCGCATTGAGGAGACTAATAGGCGTGCCAAAGAGATCATCGCCCTGCGTGAGCGCAATGAGCGTGCTCAGACGGAGAAGGAGGCCCGCCTACGGGAGCTACAGGAGGAGATTGAGCAGCAGAAGCTGGAGAACACACGGCTCAGAGAGGAGGTTATCCGCAACCGGACAGAGCAGGAAGCTAGAATATGGGCAGAGAAGGTGGCTATGGCAGAGCAGGCGCGAGAGGAGCGGACCGAGCTTGAGCGGCAGATTGCAGATGAGCGCATCTTATCTCGGAAAGAAGCCCTTGATCAGCGTGAGATGGTTCGCAGAGCGGAAGAGGAGGCGCGGCAGAAGCTGGAGCAGCTCAGGCTCAGCAAACTGCAGATGGTGAGTGCAGGTTGTGTTGCCCAGGCAGGGCTGCTGATTTGTGCCCCATGAATGAGCTAGTTCGCTCTGTAGTTGCAGTTTTGCAAACAGCCTCAGCCTGACCTGGTACTGTTGATGAGAGGGTGTGGGGCTGGAGCAGCCTCTTCGGAGGCCTCTGTCTTGGCTTGCCGCCCGCCATCTACCTCTCAAGGAACTTGGTGAGAATGTGTTGCTGCTGGCCCACCTACCCCATGATCCATATCATGCATTTCCTTTTCAGGCGCAAGAAGACTATGAGAGGCGCCTGAAGGAGGAAATGGACAGCAAGCTGGCAAGAGAGGCAGAGATTGAGCGTTTGGTATGTGCATGAACAACGGCGTGCGTGCATGACACATGAAAGTTCAAGTCAGCATTGGCAAACATAGATCTCAGGCCATGAGGGGAATCGTGAGGGCCCTACTCTGGGCTGAGGCAGTTCTTCGGAGGTGGTTGACTTTTTGCCCAGACGCTACCCACAATGTGCCATCATGCCATGTGCGCACGTCATCTAGCTATAAGGACGTCATGCAAATGCAGCAGAAGAAGAGAAGGCAATGATTACTACAGGGAGGGGGGATGCGAGCACAGCACGCAAAACATGGTGCATAGCTCACGCGCTTATTTACCACGCCGCAACAGCAATGTCCCACAGGGCTTCAAGTTGATGTCTGTTAGCCAAGTAGATACAGCTTCCTAATGCATTATGCCATTATGCTTCGAACACTAATTTCTTATATTGCCGATCAGGACTTCAGCCTGCCCTTCTAGTTGTTGAAAAGGATTGTGAAGAGCAACATCAGATGTGTGAGCTGGAAGGGAAAGGGTATGCAGAATTGACCCTCTTTCTCAGATGCCTTACCCCTGCCAAAAGAGGAGCATGGGCACTCAGGTTTCATTGCTGCAAACGTTTTCTTCCAGGCTGAGGTAGAGATGCAGCTGATTGAGCGGCTGAAGCAGAAGCAGATGCGGCAACGTAAAGCATATCAGCAGCTTGAAGCTGTTCTGGCTCTTGGCACAAGGTCAGTGCCACCCAGTCTCCTGCTTGGCCATGCAGTTGTCGCATCTGGACGTTTGCTGAACCTGTCAATCATCTTCTTGCATAGACGGAAGGAGAGCTTTGTTGTTTGTCAGCGCCTTGACTATGTTCAAGTGCTGCAGGAGCTATAACATTGTTGCCCTGATGTGCAGATCCCTGCCTCCCCTGTAAGTCTATCATGTTACAGATGTATGCCCTTGCTTACATGCAGCACAAGAAAATCAACGTCAAAACCAAGCAGCCCGCAAGTTCCCCAGCAAGCAGCACCCGCTGACCAGGAACCCACAGAAGAAGAAGTGGCACGTGCTTTTTCCATGTATGATACTGAAGCAACCGGCGAGATCTCGACGGCCTCCTTGGATGGTAAGACAGCTCCACTTGTGCACTGCAAGATTTGTGGTTGAAGAGGCTAGCATGTTTCCATTGTCTTTTGAAGAGCCCTCTCTTCATATCCTATTGGGAAGGTGTTCTGTCTTGTCGGCATGTTGCAAAATATGACATGGCCGATGTGGGCATCTGCAGTGCTCCCAAGTATCAGACAGAGACAATCCCAGCGCATGCAGTGGTTTACTGCTCTGTATGTAAGACTTGCGCGGTGATGCAAATTGATTGTAATAAGGCAAGGTGCTTTTCCTGACTGCACGCATTTCAAGTGCATGTTTCTGTTCTACATCTCCTATTCTCTGATGCCTAACGCGCTCACAGGCTTGATGCGGGACCTTGGAGTTGCCCTTTCACCTAGTCAGTTGTCGCAGGCAATCGCGCAGTTAGACACCAGGCAATGCGGGAAAGTGTCCTTTGGGGAATTTTTGCTTTGGTGGAAAGGCTGAATGCTTGTGTGTGTGCAACTCTCACAGAGGACGTCGCTAGCAGCTTGCGCTCCCCTTGATCCATATTTTGTCTTAAACCAAGCATGTACAGTGCGGGTGCTTTCCCAAGCGCTGTTTGTACATATGCATTGCTTTCATGTTCATTTTTGGCGTCTTCCAAACGCCAAGGGCAAGCTACTTGCAAAGAAAGTCTCCTTACAAAGCCAGCCTTGTTCAAAAACAGATGATGTGTGGGTATTGCTGTCATACGCTCCACATGTCATGCCTTGCCACCAGGGATTCCGGGAACACAATCTTTTTTCTTAACTTCAACCATGATAATCTCCATTGAACTGGGAACAAGGGCAGCTTCAAGCTAAGTTAGCCACACCTGTTCGTTCCATTTAAGAGGCTGAGGCTCTTTGGCTTGTTGCCAGCAGGTAAAACTATGGTAACTTGAAGGCGCTTCAAGAGCCTTCAAGTTACCGCAAAGTTTGCTTCAAAGAGAAATGGGTGGGTACGCTCCAAGGTATGTCCCTGGCGCAAGCAGGCCCCAAAGAGAGAGTTTAAGAAAGCTCAGCGCGGGTTCAAAGTAATCTGGGGAAGCTATGCTGCTTAGGTTTAAATAGCTAGCAGATGCAGACTACAAGAGGTCACAAGAGGTTACAAGAAATAGGCCTTCAGTCAAGAATGTGCGACTGCTAGCCTGCTCGAGAAAACTATCAGTGCATGAAGGAAGGAATCTTGCTTATTGTTTTCCTGACCCAGAAAAGCAGACACATTGTTTAAGCCTGCGGAAGAAAATAGGGAAGCAAAAGCCTTTTGCTGACTGAGTCCTTCGGAGAGAGTTCATGTGTGGATGGGTGCAATGAAAAAGGACGTGTTGCTCATCTTGTACATCATTAGGTTAGGTTAGGTTAGGTTACATAGCTGTATTGTACATCATTAGCATTACACAAGTCACAAGTAGGGGAGGTGTTGTGAGTCCAGGTCACAGTTTCAATTCGTAGAATGTGGGCACGAAGTCTCAAGCGAGCCACGTCGCAAGGAAGATCAAGAAGCATGTGAGAAAAGAAAAGAAAAGGTACGTAGGCAGTGAAACCACTCCCTACATCTATAAAGGAAAAGGAGACACATTGGCCCGAAGAGCCGTGAGTCTCCTCCACCAGGGAGAATAAAGAACTAGTGAGGATCTGGAGGGTGACAAGCCGCCCCCTGCTCCAGACCAAGACCTTGAGAGCAACAGGATTTTTCATGAGTGCGTCTACTTTATGTGCATAGAGCACAGAATGAGCATGTAACTTGAGGGCAGTATTATGCATGTATTTAGGAAGGGTGTATGGCAAATGTGTGACCAGGGCCCCACCTGGTAAGGATGGCGCACCATTGATGGTAAGTGGAGCGTTTGCTGTTGCGCTCTCACGGATGTATATCAGAATAAGGTGTCCAATAATCCAAGTGCCTCTCCCTGAGGTCCACAACAAAACGACCAAGATCAATGGGTTCACACTTCAGCAGCCTTTCCTTGAACAAGTAGGATTGTGTGAGAACATTCATAGCAGACAGGATGTGGGATGACCAACAATCATCGCACCGTGAGCTCAGTTGCTTGTCAGCATGTTAGATCTTTCTCGCAGTGGAGCGATTGCTTTGGGTTAAAGCATTGTATAGCCGTACTGCCGCCCGGAACCACTTGATGCAGACTACAGAAACAAGAATTTACAAAGTTTGGATTAACAGCCACTCCTGGCAAAAGAGTGCGCAGGCATCATCAGTTAGCAAGCCCTCAAGACCGTCTGTGACATTACCGTCATGGTATCATGATGTGCCAAAAGAAAATTTTGTAGGTAAGGTTACTTGAAGACAGGTTCGGCTATGAAAACACTCGACCGTCGTAGATGACGACCATTAGGTTATACCATAGATGTAACCCCTCTACTGTACGGTAACCATAGAAACAGTTCAATGTAGTAGGTCTTACCACTGTTTCTGTTGCTTTCCTTTTCTTATTCTTTCTTAGCCATGCTGTGAGCCTGGTACCACAACCCGTTAGGATGCAGCATTCTCTCATGATCCCCCCTACTGATCAGAGTGACTAACTAGGTAGCACCAAATAGAAGTCAATGGAGATCAGGAGGATTAGTATCAAACTATGATACCATACATATCATACTATATATGCTACTATGATGCTATCATACCGTGTATATCAGATAGCGATCATAGCATGATATATGGTATGATAGCGTCATAGTCACCTACTGATCAGAGTGACTAACTAGGTAGGACCAGATAGAAGTCAATGGAGATCAGGAGGTTTAGTATCAAACTATGATACCATACATATCATACTACATATATCCTACTATGATGCTATCATACCATGTATATCAGATAGCCATCATAGTATGATATATGGTATGATAGCGTCATAGTCCATGCCATATATCATACTATTACCTCTATGACCTCTATGACCTCTAACAAAAAAAAGAAAAAAGAAAAGAAAAAAGAGAAACTACTGACCTCTAACATCAAAGTCATGATCCATACCATATATATCATACTATGACCTCAGGCTCTCATACCATATATCATACTATGATGGTATCATAGCAGGAGTCCATAGCAGGAGTCAATGAAGATCAGGATGATTAGCATCATACTATGATAGTATCATACCTAATAATTATGATACCTGTCACACTGATGAGTTTGCATCAGTTTCGTAAAGAGAAAAAAACTATGTAAGAAGAAAAAAAATGAAAAACTACGTAGGCAGTGAAACCACTCCCTGCATCAATTAAGCATAAGGAGATACATTGGCCAAAAGAGACGTGAGTCTCCTCTACCAGGGGAAAGGAGGAAGTAATCAGGATCCGGAGGGTGACGAGCCGCCCCCTGATCCAGACCAAGACCTTGAGAGCAACTGGATTCTTCAAGAGCGCATCTAGTTGTCTATTTGTGCGCATAAAGCACAGAGTGAGCATGTGATTTGAGGGCAGTCTTATGGGCTTTTTTTGTATCAAGGCCGAGTTCTTTAAGTCGATTTAGAGTATGAGAGATATAGATAGAGCCTCCCACACCTTGAAGGATGGCGTGAAGGATAACCATAAGATAAGGATTCTTGGCCTTCAAGCGCTTACAAAGAACTTCTGTTGAGCCTCGTGTTGTTTTCAAGAGGCCTCCATTGGTGTCCAGGCCGTGTATCTTCACAGTACTTAACCTCAACGAGGTACATTTTTCTCTTGCTGACATCAAGCTTGTGAGCTCTGCGTACATCTCCGCCTGGTTGTCTTGGGCGTGACACCTGGTGCAAATGAGGAGTGGTTGGCGATTTGAATTCTTATTAGGTAGCCAGGGCAACTAGAGGTGAGTCTATCTCTAGCAGATAATCGAGCATCAAAACGCAAGCTGGGTACTGTCTTGTTATAAGCATGCTCAGGAATTTGAAGAAATTTTGGGCCAAACGATCAGTGCTGCCGGCATCCAAATGAACCAAACAACTGCTAGAGAGCCTTTGCTGATGGCTTTCATGATGAGCCTGCAGTCAATATATTGACATTCATCATACCCAAGATAATTGTATGTTGACGCCCTGAGAGAATTTGGAGAGCACTAAATGCCTCCTGACAGAGTTGACACTGAAGGCTGGTGGACATTTTAAAGCGGACAGCATGTTTTTGATTAAGAAGTGGACATACTGCAAAAAGAGTTGCTTATGCCTTTGTGGACGTGTGGAAGCAGGCTCTGGTAAAAATAGATGTACCCTGTTTTTCAGTTGGCGTAACCCAGTTTATGGTTCAAGTGCATGTGGGATTATAGTGCGGCTTGGAGATTTGGAAGGCAAGTCAATCTGGTGCCGTGCTGGAGAGCTTCAGTGCCAGATCCTTGCTGGTTAACATCTTCAACTTTACAGCTAGCCAGGTAATATCAAAGAAGGGATTGCCACCAGGGCTTGCGGTGCGGATGGTTGTTTCAGCCAGGAGGCTATTTCCGTGGCAGGCTTGGTATCTTGCAAGGGCGTCTGTACATGCATTTCCAGCAATACCAGCATGAAATTTTACTGTACAAAGAAACACGAGGGATTGAGAGTTGCAGATGATATTCAAGAGAATTTTGAGGATGTCTCCTCAAAATGGACATGGTGACGGTGCTTCTCTGGGTACGACAATTGTTTCAAAATCTCTCTCTAATTTGATGCAGTGAGGTAAGGCTGTCTGTGCCAATATGAATATGATCGTGTGTAATAGCAGCAGATAAGGCTACCAGTTCTGCTCTCCCTATGGTGTTGGTTATACCAGCACCATTAGTTCGACCAAGTTAGAGTTGCCCGAGCTGGGGTGGTAGACACTTGCCCCAATAATGTTTTGCCTTCTTGGATACGGCAGCTAACATCCGTGTACTACATAGTATGTCCAGGATATTCAATCGGTAATTTTAATGTGAGTCCTGATTTGGAATGATGGGAAAGGAAGGCCACTTCACCCGAAGCAGGTCTGTGGGAGCACTTGGTAGTTTGCATTTTGTCTGGGTGAGTTTCTCAAGGAGTCTCTTTTCTTGAGACCAGGCGCTGTTTCAGCGTGGCTTGCATTACGTATGGGATGGTTAGCAATGTTGTTGAGGTGACAACTTGCTTCAGGAATGTTACAAACAAGAATTGCAGCCATGTAGGACTGTGTTTATTCAGGTGAAGCTGCGAAGCTGTGTTCCAGACTGCTATGATATGAAGATTCCAAGAGGCCTGGGGAAGGGGAGTCTCTTGACTAATCCAGGATTGAGGGGAAGCGTGTGCAGTCTCATTTGCTGGGATTGTTCCAAGTTTGTATCACAAGTGGGGATAGGCCCTACAGCCGGGCTGTCAGAAGACTTGAGTAAGGGTTGGTGATCATGGACCTTTCCAAGATGGCAGGAACATGAAAGTGGCAGTTGCCTAAGAGGTTCAGTATCTCAGAGCTCGGCCTTGATCTGCAAAGAGCCCGTAACCCTGTCCTCAAATTTCATGACCTCTCTAGATCTGCGTGTTATGCACATAAACTAACTACTGACGCGCTCTTAAAAAAATAGTTGCTCTTAAGGCCTGGAGCAGGGAGCGGCTTGTCAACCTCTAGATCCTCACTTGTCCTGTTTTCTTCCATCTTCGGGCCAATGTGCCTCTTCTTCCTTAATGTACAGTGCACATGGACTTTTTGCTGCCCGCATAGTTTTTCTTTCGTTTTCTTAGAGGCCGTGCCCCTCTTCAAGTTGACCTTGATGATAAGAGGTCACCTACAACATCTGGAAAACCTAAAAGCTTGTAAGCATACTGACCCCAATGAGCACAGAGCTTCAAAGCAACTTGCTTGAAACTTTGTAGCTTAGCATGACACTGAGGGTCAAGACCAAGATTCTTGAGAACTTCTTAAAGCTCCACACAGAAAGGGCTGTGAGTGATTCCAACGCCCCCCGGGGGAACGGAAAATACAGCCATCACCTCAAACTTCTGATTTGCAACCTAGGAGGCTGTCAAACAGATACTTGCCAAATTTTCAGTTGATTCCCAATTGATTCCCAGTTGATTCAACCGACCAGTTGTTTCATGGTTGTTTCAATCATTTCCTGGTTGAAACCTGGTTGATGGTTGAATGAGCCACTGTTTCAGCTGGACCTGGTTGAATCAATCATGGTTGATTCAACCGCCCAAACATTTCCGACGCCCCCCGGAAGATTATCATGGAAACTAACTTTTGGCTGCAGCTCGTTTAAGGTACTGACAGAGCATACTGTGCTGTCAATTGGCGGGTTTGAGCTGCCTCATATACCTGGTATTGTAGCAATACTTAATGGATGGATGCGCTGCTGATTGGGAGAGACTTCATTCAATATGTTTAATGAAATTTTCTTAACCTCCTGGCAGGCTTCAGCTAAGCTCCCCTTGTTTGGCAGGTACAGCTATGTAACCTAAGATTGCCACTGGCTGAGTCAGCAAGAGTTACAGTCAGTGACTGAAGTTCTTGACCCAAACAAAGGTTGGTGCTGATGCTGAGAGCCCCCCATTTCCTGTGCATCGTAAAAGGGTAGGAAGATCCTCCCCTTTTTTTCAGTGCATACCTATGGGGAACACCTGGTATCATACTTCTCCATGTAGTCATTTCCATAACTTGTAAAACATCTGGACGACTAGCAGTCAGTCTTTGTTTAGTTAGGGAGCGGCGGGAGATTCTGCCAGCCCTCCTCTGTGGAGGCCCCTTATTATATGCATGCCCTTCATAATAAGTTATTATTTGCAAGTTGCCTAGTCACTGATTGTCAGGCAGACTGCCTTTGATCATCAAAGAATGATTTCCTTTCTCAATGGCACAACAAACTTTGCCGTTTCATCTCAGACATTATGGATTGTTACCGGCGAAGACCAGCAACAAACCAATCAGCCTAACAACTAGGCTGACGGCTAACCCTAACTTGTAACTTTGTTAAAAAACGGCAGGGGAAAAGCCATTCAGGGATGTTTCTGTTGACAAATCCTTCAGGGATCATCCCTGAATGATGTTCTGTAAGTTTACACCAAGTGGCCTGTACAGGTTCTATCATACTAGATGAATGATCTATCTGGACAAAGCACCCCCCTAGGGAGCCTGCTTCGAGAATCAGCCTTCATGCATTGTTATGGCGCTCAGCAATCATACCGGAGAAGGTCTGGTGTTGGCAAACTAACAGGATGTGCAGAGCACTGCCAGTCTGGTGACCATATGCCCCGTAGTGCTCATCATATCAGAAGTCTTGATCCAGACAGATGCCGAGGCAGCACACCTAGGTCGCCTTAGCTGGTATGGCTTCCCTTCTCCTTTCCTTCTTGCCTTTTCCGACCATCCAGCCTTTCCTACCACTCAACCTCTCTAACTGCTCAGCCTTTCCTAGCTCACATGTGCACGCATGCCTGCAGCCCCACGCTTCTGCCTCAAAGCTACAACTCTGACATGATTGATCTCCTCAGACGCCTCTGGGTGTCCAGGCTGCAGGGCAGGCGTAGGGACTTGGCGTGATTTCAAGCTCAACATATGTGTGCATGTTGATCCCATAACGAGACATGTTCTTAGCAGATGCAGCTTGCACATTCACAGGCAAGGTGATCCCTTTGGGGATTCCCAGGAAAGCTCCCCACAGGCAAATTGGCACACTCTGCCAGGTAATGAAAGTCTAGATATGTTTCCTGAACGCTGCCGCATAATCAACAATCAGATATCTTGTCCATGGCCTCTGCTCCCAGATAGACTAATATAGCAAGATAGAATTATCCTAGAAGACAGGCTCGAGTCAGATAAACAGGAATGAATGTTTGCCCACAAGTCAGCAATTGATCAAAAATTTAGTGATAGCACAGGTGTGAGACCCCTGCATTTGTCATGCGGTGCAGCATCCTCTTGTGGTGAGATAATAACAGACCCCCCTGTTTCAGCCGCCAGCTTTTTGCAGACTAACTGTAACTGGCAATCGGACGAGATAAAATTGCGCTGGTCGTAAAACAGCCTGTCTTCTGAGAAGAATACACACACCAGACGTGGGGAAATCTACAATCATCCGTTGCTCAGCTCCAATAACTATTAAAAATTCCAGATAGAGCGTAATTTTTTCTTAACTGGGCCTCCCAGACCAACAAGACAATAAGCAAGGCAGTCGCGCGATTCAGGCTCAAAGAAGTACCATGTATGGCCTCTTTTCAATGTGTCCCAGGTGACACTGTCCCTTGTTATAACTCTACAGACATTCAGACCACACCATCACCCCATTTCATTACATTCACCTCACAATTACATTTTCCCGATACACCTATTGACAGGCGCAGCACCCAGGACAGAGCTCATTTTCCTGCAAAGCCCTCACACTTGCGTACGCAGGTCACCAACTCTGCAGGTTCAAGGATCCCATGGTCCTCTCTACCCTTAAACATGAATTTAGTGATAAACACGCACCTGCAGCTGAAGCACTTTTTCTATGCTGCTTAAGGCTAGCATGGGCTCGCCGTAGTTGAGCTGCGCCCTGCCAAGCGTAAGGTAGGCCTCAGCCATCTGTGGCGAGAGCTGAGTTGCCCTTGAGGCCGCCTGCAAAGCTTCGAAGTCCCTCCCTAGCTCCAAGTACACCTGCTTGAAAGCATGTCAAGGCATAGGTGCTTATGAACAACAGATGAACCTCAGCTCCTTATTACAGCCAGTCACCTTGCCTCAACCTCTTGCTGTGGTCAGGCCCATTGTTGCTCCTCGCGTACCCTTTTCTTCGAATGCATGCTGCTCTCTTGTTTGTGCAGGCCCATCCAAAGCAGTCAAGGATTCTCTGAGCACTGAATGATTTTCCACAGAGGTGCGCAAACATGAGCTGCGGCACCATGTCCCAAAAGCTGAAGCATGAGAAGCTCTGCCCGTAACATGGCAATACCCACGCGCAGCGGAGACCAATTGGACTTGCCTGTGCAACCTCCTCGTGCAAAGTAGCATTCCCTGGATCGCAGCTCAGAGCCCTGTGCCAGCAGTTTAGAGCCTCTTTGTACTCGGCTCGCTCAGCATGCACACGGCCTTGCTCCTGCACATAAGGTACCTGGCACGCTTATGCAACCGTATCTAGTTGAAGGCAAAGATGAGGAAGACTGAGTCTGTGGCCGAGGGCGAGAGGGAGGACAAGCACCAGAGCAAATGTGTAACCTAGCTGTATGGTCAAGAGCAAACCTGGAAGGCCCCATCCCCTCCCTGTCATTGAACAAGCAAGCCAATTTCTTATTGCCTTTAACAACGGTTGCTTGACACCGCTTAGAAGACACTCTGTGCCACTTCCAGATTGGTCGGAGGCAAACCATCTATGACAGCAGTCTTGATTTTTTTAGCATTGCTGTTATGGGATCGCACATGTATGCAATTGTGTGTATTTGTATGTGCTTGTCTGCGTGTGTATGTGTGCGTGTGTACGCGCGTGTGTGTGTGTGTGTGTGTGTGTGTGTGTGTGTGTGTGTGTGTGTGTGTGTGTGTG
>LFCJ01001503.1_pt1 | contig 16355 bp, 18 predicted proteins | sample 643141 | NCBI WGS metagenome assembly LFCJ01 (sample SAMN03766243, study PRJNA286221) | soda lake metagenome | biome: soda lake; feature: Kulunda steppe; material: water; isolation source: sample B1-Br-g2 brine of Lake Bitter-1 | place: Russia: Kulunda steppe | collected 2010-07 | reverse complement strand
GTCAGCAGGTCGGTGGTGTGGAAATCAGTGACCTGACTTTCACATAGCGCCGCCCATACCACCCATGCCGCCCATGCCGCCCATGCCGCCGCCAGGTGCACCTTCTTCGTCATCGTCGCCTTTGGTCGAGAGATCACCGGCGGCGATGATGTCGTCAATCTTCAACACGAGGTTGGCAGCCTCTGCAGCCGAGGCAATGGCCTGTTCTTTGGCGTGGGCTGGCTCGACGATGCCGGCCTCGAAGGTGTCTTCGACGTTGCCGCTGAAGGCGTTCAGTCCAGCGTGAGTGTCGCCACCTTCGTGTTCGGCACGGAGATCGACCAGCAGGTCGATCGAATCGAGCCCAGCGTTTTCGGCAAGCACGCGGGGGACGAGCTCGAGGGAGTCAGCAAACGCCTCGACGGCCAGCTGTTCGCGGCCAGAGACGCTGTCTGCGTAATCACGGAGACGGCGAGCGAGTTCGACTTCGGGTGCACCGCCACCGGCGAGGACGCGACCGTCCGAAACAGTAGTCGAGACGACGTCGATAGCATCGTTGATCCCACGCTCGAGTTCGTCAACAACGTGGTCGGTCGAACCGCGGAGCAGCAGTGTCACACCGTGTACCTCGTCGCCGGTGCCTTCGACGTAGAACAGTTCGTCGTCTTCGTCACGGCGAACCGAACCCTCACCGAGATCTGCGGCCGACAGCGAGTCAGTATCGGAGACAACCGAGCCGCCGAGGACGTTTTTGAGGAACTTGATGTCGGATTTTTTGGTGCGTCGGATGGCGAGGATGCCCTCTTTGGCGAGATAGTGCTGGGCGAGGTCATCGATGCCTTTCTGACAGAAGACAACATCTGCGCCGGATTCGACGATCTGGTCTACTTTCTCTTTGAGTTGGGCCTCTTCTTGATCGAGGAACTTCTGGAGTTGGTCGGGCGTCTCAATCGACACCTGAGTATCAACGTCGGCCTCTTCGATTTCGATCGGCTCGTTGAGCAAGAGCGTCTTGGCCGACTCGAAGTTCGTTGGCATGTCGTCGTGGACAGGGTTTTTGTTGATAACTGCGCCAACGAGAAGGTCGCTTTCGCCGGCCGACCGGCCAGTTTGGGTCTCGATTTTGACGTTCTCGAGATCGACGATGTGGCTGCCGTCGTCGGCTTCGACAGTGACCTGCTGGACGGCGCGGACGACGAGATCTGCGAGGACGTCTTTTTCCAGTTCTGCGCCCTTGCCGGTCATCGAGGTCTCGGCGACCTTCTGGAGGAGTTGTTCGTCCTCTGGATCGACAGGTTCGGCGATGGTGTCGACTTCCTCGCGGGCTTTCTCGCTGGCGAGATGGAAGCCTTTGATGATCGCCGTTGGATGGATCTCCTGTTCGAGGAGGTCTTCAGCGTTTTTCAGCAGTTCGCCGGCGATAGCGACAGCGGTTGTGGTGCCGTCGCCTGCTTCGTCTTCCTGTGTTTCGGCGACTTCGACGATCATCTCGGCGGTCGGGTTGTCGATATCCATCTCGGTGAGGATGGTCACGCCGTCGTTGGTGATGGTGACATCGCCCATCGAGTTGACGAGCATTTTGTCCATCCCTTTCGGGCCGAGCGTCGAGCGGACGGCCTCGGCGACCGACCGGGCGGCCGAAATGTTGTACTGCTGGGCGTCTTTGTCCTGGACGCGCTGGGAGTCTTCTCCGAGAATGATCATCGGCTGGCCTTGCTGCATGCGCTGACTCATGATTCACTCGAATGATTGTTTGTGATTCTATATAAACCTTTTGAACGGGAGCGGCGTTCGGGTCGCCGCCGCATCACAGCCGAATAGCACAAAACACACAGACGACGGTTGTCCTTGCCCGTTTCATGTGGACAAATACCACACAACAACAGGCGCTGTGTCATCGCGTTTTTGGCTGTTTTATATACTGTTTACTGGTGGGACGAACATGCCACTCGAGGCCAGTGGCTCACGGACAACGAAACGAGGAGAAACAGCAAGACCGCAGAGTACTCAGGTTTCGAGTTCGCTCGGGTCGGTGAGGAACTCGCTTTCGATACCCTCAGGCTCAGGGGGTTCGTGGTCTTGGCCCAATAACTCGAGTTCTCGGGCGTTCAGTTTTGACTCGAGCTGGGCGCGTTTGTTGCGGCCTTTCCGTTCGCGGCCTGATTTTGTGTCTGGCATTGTCAACCATGACAAGGCCACACACAGATATGAATCTTTCCATGTCGACAACTGTTCACATGGTGAGGGAGAATCAGTGCCTCGAGAGGAGTGTTCGACGGTGGTAGTGACCGCCTACCGCCAGAAGAGGGGTTTGAACCACGGTCGCTTGCGGTGATCGGAGTCGTTGTTCGTCCTAAAAACGCCAGGAGAGGGATTTGAACCACGGTCGCTTCGCTCTCTGGTTCAAATCCTCTCAGAACCCATTTCCGGATCAACAGTGGTCACGGCGCGATGAAACGCGCCGCTCGTGAGTGTTGATCCGAGAAAACGCCAGGAGAGGGATTTGAACCCCCGATCCCAAAGGGAACACGCTTTCCAGGCGTGCGCCTTACCACTCGGCCATCCTGGCCCGTGGTTGCACTAGCTTGCTTGCGATTTTAAGTCCTTCCCTTCGCGGTCAACCGCGGTTCGAGCACATACGAGACGGTTCCGACGGTCACACCGACCAACAACCCAATCGAAAGCATCCCGACATAGCTCGTCGGCAGCGGGCCGACGAGAATAAGATACCCTTGGGCAAGCACCACAAACAACATTCCACCAATCACACCCCACAAGAGGCTGGATTTGGTCTGGCGTTTCACGGCTCCAGCGTCGCAATGGCCTCGATTTCGATACCGACGCCTTTCGGCAGCGCGCCCGCCTGGACGGCACTCCGTGCCGGCGGTTCGGCGTCGAAATACGTGCTGTAGACTTCGTTCATCGCCTCGAAATCCTCAATGTCGGCCAGAAACACCGTCGTTTTGAGGATCGCACTCGAATCTAGCCCCTCGGAGTCAAGAATTGCGAGTACGTTGTCGAGAGCCTGTTCGGTCTGTGTGGCAATCGAGGCTTCGTCTAAGAGTTCGCCGTCGGGCGTCATCGGAATCTGTCCCGCTGTATACAGCCTCGAGCCATCAGTCATCGCCTGGCTGTAGGCTCCAACGGCCTGCGGTGCCTCGTCAGTCGAGATCGTCCGTTTCATACCACTCACTGTCACAGCCAGATTATAAATCCGCGTTGGAAGCTCTCGAGTATCAACGCTGGTGACCGTCAAACTGTGCTGAAAAATCGTTACATATGTGGAGAATAATGTTCAGGTATGGCAATCACAGACACCCAGTCGCGTTCGCTGTGCAGGCGCTGTGGATTCACTGCGGCCTCGGGCAGCGACGAGTGGAATGAGATCCGTGCCCCGCCGTTCGACCGCATCACCCAGTGTCCAGCATGTGAGAGTACCGATGTCATAACCGGCCGATAGGCGGCGACATTTACTATTTTTCGACTGTGACCTCGTAGCCTGCATCACGGAGTTCGGCCAACAGTTCGGCGGCATGTTGTGGGCCGTGGGTTTCGAGTTCGATTTCGACTTCGGTGTCGCTCATGCCGATTTCTCGAGAAGTACGTTCGTGATGAATCGAGTAGATGTTGGCCTGCTGGTCGGCGATAATCCCGATCAGTCCCTGCAGGGCACCAGGCTGGTCTTTGAGGACGGTCGTGATTTTCAGATACCGGCCCATCTGGACGAGTCCCCGGAGGATCACTGTCGTTAGCACGTTCAGGTCGATATTTCCACCACACAGTGCAGGGACAATCACTTCACCGTCTCGGTACTCGAATCGTTCTTCGAACAGCGCAGCCAGTGCGACCGCCCCTGCGCCTTCGACGAGTGTCTTGCTCCGTTCTAACAGCAGTGTCAACGCCAGGGCAATCTCCTCGTCGGAGACGGTCACGACTTCGTCGACGTGCTGTTGGATGATCTCGAAGGGCCGCTGGCCGACCGACCGAGTCGCAATCCCGTCGGCGACAGTATCGACGCTTTCGCGAGGCCGAATCTCACCAGCCTCGAGCGAATCAGGGACGCTGGCGGCCCCTGCTGCCTGAACACCAATAATTCGAACGTCGGGGCGCTGGGTTTTGATCGCGGTCGCAATACCGGCAATCAGCCCACCGCCACCGATAGGAACGACGACGGTCTCGACCGCAGGCTGTTGTTCGAGGATTTCGAGACCAATCGTCCCCTGGCCGGCCATCACCGCTTCGTCGTCGAACGCATGAACGTAGGTGCGGCCCTCCTCGCGTTCGATCTCACGGGCTTTCGTTTGGGCCTCCTCGTAGTCGATGCCCTCGAGGACGACCCGACCACCGTACCGCCTCGTGGCTTTGCGTTTCGAGATGGGCGCGTGTTCTGGCATGACAATAGTAGCGTCTACGCCTGCGCGTGTAGCCGCAAGCGCGACGCCCTGGGCGTGGTTGCCCGCACTGGCGGTGACGACGCCGGCGTCTCGTTCGGCCGGCGAAAGCGTTGCGATACGATTGATCGCCCCACGGATCTTGAACGCCCCCGTTCGCTGGAAGTTCTCCAGTTTGAGATAGACCTCCGCATCAGTCCGCTCGGAGAACGCATACGAATACTCCAGCGGCGTCACTCGTGCCACAGTCGAGAGTCGATCTGCGGCCGTCCGTATCGCTTCGAGTGAAAGCATACCCACTCTCTGCGGAGCGACCGCTAATGGATTTCGGTGACTGTGAACAGAAGGGAATTGGGGAATGCACGCGTGTGACGTGCAACTGAGATAACGGACGGGGAGTATAAAAACGTACGGCACGCGGAGTGAAAGTAAAAACCAATAGACGTAGTCGAGGTTGATCGCAGCGTCAGACGGCCGTCAGTCAGCGGTCATCTGTAATAAACGTCAGTTGAAATCGGGACGAATCACCACAGGCTGTGAGTCGAGATAGTCTCGTAGTTGCTGTTCGAACTCGCCGGCTGATGGCCACTGGATACGGTCTTCGAGACCCAACAACTGTGGGTTGCCGACATACACATTTGCCGTTTCGACGGCAAACGGGTCGCTGAGGGCGCTTGCGGCCTCGCCGGACGAAAGCGGTATCGATACACGGCAGTACAGCCCCCGGTCGAGGCCTTCGTAGCTGTCAAGTGTGTCTATTTCGGGCGTCTCGAGGAGTCGACCGCGTGTCTGTCTGCCGGGAGCCAGTGTCGGGTACCGTCCGTCGAGACGCTCGAGGCCCTCACAGATCGCCGGCGGGCCGAGTCGGTAGCACTCGAGAACCGAAGCAACTCGGTCAGGATCAGTCAGCGTCCCGTACACAAAGAAAACAGCCATACGAACAGTACAGCCCGAAAGCCCAAAACAACTGGGACGAACAGAGCGTGTTCAGAACACCGTCTCAGACAACGATACCGCCGGCTACGGACTGGCAGACAGCGTACCAACCGACATCACTCACGGTAGATGGGTTTTTGTTCGTTCAGCAATGAGTTCCGACAGATGAAACTCCTCCCAGTTGCGGTCGTGATGGTGCTTCTGGCGACCGCGGTGGGCGTCGGTATGGCCCCAATTGTGACCGACAGCGGTGGTGAGGAGCAGCCAGATCCCGAGGCGTTTTCGCCGTCGTATGCAACCGCCTCAACAGCAGAGCTCGAGAACGAACAGTCCAGCGAACAGAACGTAATCAATGTGTTATCGCTGCCGAGTGACTCGATAGAACGAAGCGACGTTCGCCGGCAGTACGCCGACCTCGGGCCTGCGGCTGGATTCGATACGGACGGAACGACAACCCAACTGGTGACACGCTCGCTTGCCGCAGACCTCGAGGCTGCAGACGACTCGGAACGACAAGCACTACTCGAGGAAGAACTCGAGGAAATCGAAGACGAGGTTGAGACACTTGAATCGGAAGAACAGATTGCAATCGGTGCGTTCAGCAACGGAGAACTCGAGCCCAGAGAGTTACTGGTTGAACTTGCCGCAATCCATCAGAGCGCAGGCACACTCGAAGAGCGAATACAGGTTGTCGATTCGTATGCCGAGACACTCGAACAAACAGACTCCAGCGACCGCCTCGAGACACTCGAGTATGACCTGCGGATGCTCAAAGGCCCGATGCGAGCCCACGCAGTCTCAGTGTTGCGGGGCGAGCGGCCGGCCACTCGGGTCATGATCGAGACCGGCAACGGCGAAATCGCACTGAGTGCAATCGATGACGACGTCTATATTCGAGAGATCAACCGCAAAGGACTCCGAGGTGACGGACAGAACACTCTCGCTGATGATCGGGCCGCCGAACTAACAGAACAGCAGTATCCACTGTTGTGGAATCAGAGTGCAGAGTGGAATCTGGATATCTCAACGTCTGAGTCCGTGTTTGTCATGTCTGTGCCGTTCCCGGGTGGAGAGTTGCAAACGTTCCTCGATGGCGCAAGCGAACAGACGTTCATCGAACACCAAAAGATACCACTCGGAATCGTCGAGACGGGCGAGTCCACAAGCAACGTCCAAGACGGACTCAATGTGACGGTCGATCAAACGTATGCAGGCGGTCCGCTCCGAGTGACAGTTACCGACGCCGAAAACGACGAGCCAGTGGGCGCGACTGTCACTGTCGGCCAAGAGGGTCAAGAAAGCCAGTCAGTCGGAACAGTCGATGAAAACGGCGTCGTCTGGGCGGTCAGCCCGCGCGAACAGTTCACCATTACCGTTCTCGGTGAGGGAACGTCTGCAGCGTTCGTCGATATCGACCCACCGTCACCCGAGTCAGTGACTGGACGCGAATAGCTGCCGAATATTTTTATATCAGTCCGCGGCCAGCCGACACATGCGTCCGCTCAGTAGCACCACAGCTAGCGAACCAACCCAGCGGGCGGCGACCTCCATTATTGGAACGCTGCTGGTAGTTGCACTAACACTCGTGGTTGCAGCGACACTAAGCACAGCAGTACTTGGCGGGTCGTCCACACCTGATCCAGCACCAACGGCAGCCCTCGAGCTGTCGGTTGAGGGACAGACACTCACCGTAACGCATACTGGCGGCGAGCCGTTTGATATCGAAACGGTCTCATTAGAAATCACCGTCGACGGCGAACCGCTTGCACACCAGCCACCCGTTCCGTTTTTTGCCGCCAGCGGTTTTGTCGATGGAACAACAGGCGCATTTAATCCGTCCGGGAGCACCGAACTGGCTGTCGGCGAGTCGGCGAGTCTGACAATCGCGGAGACGAACACACCCACTCTCGAGGCCGGTTCAACGGTTAGCATAACACTGTACACCGACAACAGTCGAGTGGGTGAGGCCGAAACAACGGTCTAACGCAGTAGTTAGGACTCAGGGACAGTCGCAACAGTGGTGATCGCTTTAGGACTGCCAGGCGAAGCCTGCTGAATGTGGTGTTCGAACTCGGTGTAGCCCGCCTCCGAGAACATGCGGTCAGCCTCGCTTTCGTCGTAAAACAGCATAATCGCATCGGCGAGAGTCTGCATAACCTTCGAGTTGGGATAGTCAGGGCCGACAACAAGTACTCGACCGCCTGGTTTGGTGACACGGCGGAACTCCTCGAGGGCTGCAACCGGGTTTGGCCAGTACTCAATGGAGCCGGAAGACCACAGATGATCGAACGTGTTGTCGGCAAACGGCAACCGTTCGGCGTCCCCACGGTGGAATTTAACATCACCGTGTTTGCCGAACTTGCCAAAGGCTTTCTGCATTTGGTGGATCGACTGATCTAGACAGTAGACGTTGTCAGTGTACGCTAAGAGTCCTTCAGTTGCAAACCCGGTGCCGCTGCCGACATCCAACACGCGGTCGTCGGGCTGGATTGCAAGCCACGACAGTGCCTGGTCGCGCATTTCGTCGTTCCAAATGAACGGGTTGATCGTATCGTACACCTGCGAGAGATATTTGTAGAACAGGCGGGCTCGAGCCTTGTTCTCAAGGATTCCCATGTTGATGTCTACTACGGACGGCCGAACAATAACGGTGCGGTTTTTTGATCGATTGGTGTGTCAATACGCCAGCAACTCAGCCAGTCGGGGGCAAAGCCGTTCCGCAAACACCTTATACGCCGATACTGCACATTCGAACGATTAGTGAGTATGCCGAGACCAGATGTTCTCAAAGAGATCAAGGAGGCCGAACGGCGGGCCGACGAGATCATCGCGGAAGCCGAGTCCGATCGCGAAGACCGGATCGCCGAGGCCAGAAAAGAGGCCGACGAGATCCGTACAGCCGCCCGCGAGCAAGCCGAGGAGCGTGCTGAACAACGACTTTCGGAGGCCGAAGACGACATTGAGGCCCGCCGAGAGGAGCTCCTCGAAGAGGGCCGTGAGAGCCGCCAGGCACTCGTCGACGACGCCACAGCGCGTCTCGATGAGGCTGTCGAGCTCGCGGTCGAACGATTCGAGGAGGCCGTGAATGCTCAGACCTGAACGGATGAGCAAGGTCTCGGTGGCCGGCTCCAAACGGGTTTTGGAGTCGACCATCGAGACGGTTCACAGCATGGAACTGCTGCATCTGTCGGATTACGACGAATCCTGGGAGGGCTTCGAGCTTGGCCGCTCCATTGAGGGTGCAGAATCAATCAACCAAAAGCTTCTGACCGTACGCTCGCTCGAGAGTATTCTCGGTGTGTCTGCGGAAGATGCGACCGAGACAATCCTCATCGACGAAGCCGAACTCGAGGCCGAACTCGAGGCCGTTCGCACTCGAGTCAACGAGCTTGATGACCGCAAAGGCGATGCGCGCAACCGGCTTCGCGAACTCGACGAGCAGATCGACAGCATCGAACCGCTGGCGGAACTCGGTATCGACCTCGAGTTGCTAGGTGGTTATGAGTCGCTCGAGGTCAGTGTCGGTCAAGGCTCTCGAGAGGCAATTGAATCGGCACTTGCCGAAAGCGAGGCAATCGAGACCTTCGAGGTGATGTCGGGTGGCCGCACACACGCGATTTTCGTCAGCCCGATAGCTGACGTCGAGAGCGATGTGATCGCCGACGCGCTCGTCGGCGTCGAGTTTACGACTGTCCGTGTGCCGGACGCCGAGTTGAGTCCCGAACAGTACGTCTCGGAGTTACAGGACAAAAAGGCAGTCGTCGAAACCGAACTCGAAGAGATCAACGCCGAGTTGGAATCAATCAAAACCGAGCAAGCGGGATTCTTGCTTTCGGCCGAGGAGTATCTCTCGATTGAGGCCCAAAAGAAACAGGCACCATTGTCGTTTGCGACGACGAAAAACGCGTTTATCGCCGAAGGCTGGATTCCAACCGAAGCCTACGACCGGTTTGAATCAACCCTAGCCGAGCAAGTCGACGGGCCACTCGAGATCCAAGAGATCAAACGCGCCGATCATACCGCAGACGGTCACGCGCATGTCGAACACACCGAACCCGAAGAACCCGAAACGGCCGAGGCTGCCGACCAGCAGACAGCCGACGCTGCTGACGCCAAAAAAGCCCGGGCCGACGGCGGTGTCGTGACGACGAACGACAGCCCACCGATCGTCCAACAGAATCTGGGCATCGCCAGCCCGTTCGAAGTGCTCACAAACGCCGTAAGCCGGCCAAAATACTCCGAGTTCGATCCAACGCTGTTGGTCTTTTTGACCTTCCCGTTGATGTTCGGCTTTATGATCGGCGATATCGGCTACGGTATCCTGTATTTTGTGATTGGATACTACTTGTATCGCGGCGCGAAGGGTGTCATGCGTGATATGGGAACAATCTCGATGTGGGCTGGAGTGTTTACTATGCTGTTCGGTGTCTACTTCGGAATCGACGTCTTCGGGTATCACGCCTACCCATGGTTCGGCTTCGAGTCGTGGCCGTACGCCTCAAAAGGACTCTCACCAGGTGCGACTGACTGGGCACTGGTATGGCTCGTCGTCAGCGCGCTGTTCGGCGTCCTGCATCTGAACATCGGCTTTTCGATGTCGTTCGTGAGCAACTACCAACTCCATGATTTCAAACACGCGCTGTATGAGAGTGCATCGTGGCTACTGTTGCTCAATGGGATCTGGATCTGGGTCTTCAGCCAGCATCTCGGCGATCAAAAACCGCAGTTCCTCTTCGAGTCGATCGAGACATTGACTGTTGGAATGATCCCATTCGAGGGACTACCCGAGATTGTGGGGATCGCAGGCCTGCTTGCGGCCGGCCTCGGAGTGGTGCTGTTGGCAATCGGTGAACCTATCGAACTCGCCGAAGTGCTGTCGCCGGTCGTAAACGTCATTTCGTATGCTCGAATCATGGCTGTCTTGCTCGCCAAAGGCGGCATGGCACTTGCAGTCAATCTCGTGGCGTTCGGTGCCTACATCGACGGCGGTGGTGAAGGAAGCTACAACTTCATTTTCACGCCGAGTGCTCTGGAAACCGTCGAACAGCAGGCAGCAGCCGGCGAGGTCGAACTCGTTTTCGAGGGCATGACCACCTCGCCTGAGTTTACGGCTCTCGGAATTATCGGTGGGATACTCGTCGCCATTATCGGCCACATCGTCGTCCTGCTGCTCGGCATTACTGCTGCCGGTATTCAGGGAGTCCGCCTCGAGTACGTCGAGTTCTTCTCGAAGTTCTACGAGGGCGGCGGCCGTCCATACAGCCCATTCGGCTACGACCGAACGTACACGACGACCGACGACTGACCGACGACTGACCGACGACTGACCGACGACAGCGTACTTTTCGAAAACCGCATTTCGGTGTTGTTCGCACATGACAGGTAGATAATAGAACGCGGTGTGTTCGCCATCCAAACCGTGTGAACTGCTACCACAAAATCGGTCGAAATCAGGGGTTTCGACGGTTGCACCCAATAGTTTTGGGAAGCTTTATGATGTACCTAAAGGCAAATACGAACTGTTCGGCTACAAGCCAACGCAACAGAGCAGACGAAACATAAACTATGAGCTTGGAACTTGCATCAGCAGTTGGTAACGTTGTACTACTTGAAAACGGGGCGCTAATCGGTGGAGAGGCTGCCGCGGCACTCGCGGTTGGTATCGCTGCGATCGCCGCAGGCTACTCACAGCGCGCAATCGGTGCGGCCGCTGTTGGCGCACTGGCGGAAAACGAGGATCTGTTCTCGAAGGGACTTATTCTGACTGTCCTTCCCGAGACACTCGTGGTCCTCGCACTTGTTGTCGTGGTTCTGGTTCAATAACCCAGCCGCCCCTTTCAACCAATGAGTTTGGAACAAGTCAGAGACGACATTGAAAAAGAAGCCCGCGCGCGTGCGGATGAGATCCGCGCTGCGGCCGACGAGCGTGCCGATGAGATCATCGCCGAGGCGGAAGCCGACGCCGAAGAGATCAAAGCTGCTCGTGCGGCCGACGTCGACCAGCAGATCGGCGAGAAACGCGAGCAAGCACTCTCAGGAGCGAAACTCGAGGCCAAACAACAGCGGCTCGAGGCACGCCGTGATGTCCTCGGAGAAGTTCGCCAGGAGATCGAATCCACACTGACTGATCTCGATGCTGAGAGACGCGAGGAGCTAACACGGTCGTTGCTCGAGGCGGCGATTGCAGAGTTCGACGAGCAACACAGCGTCGTCGTCCACGGTCGGGCCGACGATCAGGCGTTGATCGAACAACTCCTCGAAGAGTACGACGGTGTGTCGTTCGGCGAGCCACGTGAGTGTCTCGGCGGCGTCATTGCCGAAAGCGACCACTCGCGCGTTCGGGTGAACAACACCTTCGATTCCGTCTTGGAGGCCGTGTGGGACGAGCAATTGAAGGAACTGTCGCAGCTCCTGTTTGAACAATGAGTACGACCGGCAGCTCAAATCCGGAGTACGTCAACGCCCGTGTCCGCGCCCGGAGTGCGGCCCTGTTTAGTGACGACGAGTACCGAAAGCTCGTCCGGATGAGCACTGCAGAGATCGCTCGCTACATGGAGGAATCCGAGTACGAACGCGAGATCAACGAACTGGGAACGCGCCACAGCGGTGCAAACCTCATTGAGTATGCGTTGAATCGGAACCTCGCAAAGCACTTCAACGATCTGTTGGCCTTTTCGGAAGGCCAGTTGCATGAACTCATCGCTCGCTATCTCCGCAAATTCGACGCGTTGAACGTCAAGACGGTGTTGCGTGGGATCTACTCAGAGGCCTCACGCGAAGCGATCGAATCAGACTTGATTCGAGCCGGTGAGTTCGACGACCGGATGTACGACCGGCTGCTCGAGGCAGGAACGATCGAAGACGTAATTACAGCGCTCGAGGGAACGATTTTCGGCGAGCCACTCGAGGCGGCCTTCGAGACGTTCGAAGACGAAGGCGTGTTGGTTCCGCTCGAAAACGCAGTCGATCGCACCTTCTATGAGAAGTTGCTCGAAGAGGCGTCTTCGGGATACTACAGACGGCTGTTCGGAACACTACTCTCGAGTGAGTCAGTTGAACTCTACCGAGAGTTCCTCAGAGCCGAGATCGATTTCCGAAATGCGATCAACACCATGCGACTGGCTCGCAGTGGTGCGGATATTGACCCCGAAGCATACTTTATCGAGGGTGGGTCGCTGTTCGATGCCAACGAGTTGGCGACAGTAGTCCGAGACCCCGAAACACTGGTTAGACGGATTCGAGACAGCAGCTACGGCCAAGAGCTTTCAGGGTCGCTCGATGGACTTGAGGATGCCGACAGTCTCATCGAGTTCGAACGTGCCCTCGAGGCAGTGTTGTTGAAATACGCCCGAAAGCTCGCCAACACCTCGCCGCTGTCTGTGGGGCCGGTTGTGGCGTACATTCTTACAAAAGAACGAGAAGTCGAAAACATCCGTGCAATCGCTCGTGGCCGTGAAGCAGGACTGAGCGAGACGGAAATCGAACAGGAGCTGGTGATTCTATGAGCCAAGAAATAGCAGTCATCGGCAGTCCGGAGTTCACCACTGGCTTCCGGCTGGCAGGCGTTCGCGTCTGTGAGAACGTGCCTGCAGAAAAAAAGGACGACAAGCTCGACGAGGCCGTCGAGCGCGTGCTTGAAAACGACGACGTGGGTATTATTGTCATGCACGATGAGGATATGACACACCTCTCGCGAGGCCCACGCAACGCCATCGAGACGAGCGTCGAGCCGACGCTTGTCACACTGGGTGGCGAAGCCGGCAGCGGTGGACTGCGCGGACAGATCAAACGAGCCATCGGTATCGATCTGATGGACGACGAGTAACTATGAGTCAAGCAACCCAACAAGACGCCGCAACTGGCGTCATCGAAAGCGTCAGTGGGCCGGTCGTTACCGCCCGCGATCTCGACGCCCGGATGAACGACGTCGTCTACGTCGGCGACGAGGGACTGATGGGCGAGGTAATCGAGATCGAAGGCAACATCACGACCATCCAGGTCTACGAGGAGACCTCGGGCGTTGGCCCGGGCGAACCCGTCGAAAACACGGGCGAGCCGCTGTCGGTCGACCTCGGACCTGGTATGCTGGATGCCATCTACGATGGTACCCAACGCCCACTCGACGTCCTAGAAGACAAGATGGATAGTGCGTTTCTCGACCGCGGTGTCGATGCCCCTGGTATCGACCTCGAAAAGGAATGGGAGTTCGAACCATCCGTCGACGAGGGCGACGAGGTTGCCCCCGGCGACGTGATCGGTACGGTCGAAGAAACGGTAACAATCACCCACAAGGTCATGGTGCCACCCGACTACGAGGGCGGCGAAGTCGTCGCTATCGAGGCCGGCGAGTTTACCGTTGATGAGACGGTCGCCGAACTCGACAGCGGCGAAGAACTCACCATGCACCAAGAGTGGCCCGTCCGACAGCCGCGGCCGTCGGTCGAAAAGAAAACCCCAACCAAGCCGCTTGTCTCCGGACAGCGCGTGCTTGATGGGCTGTTCCCGATTGCGAAAGGCGGAACCGCCGCGATTCCTGGCCCGTTCGGCTCAGGAAAAACGGTTACCCAACACCAACTCGCCAAATGGGCCGACGCTGACATCGTCGTCTACGTCGGCTGTGGCGAACGCGGCAACGAGATGACAGAGGTAATCGAAGACTTCCCCGAACTGGAAGATCCGAAAACGGGCAACCCGCTGATGGCCCGAACTTCACTCATTGCTAACACCTCGAATATGCCCGTGGCTGCCCGTGAGTCCTGTATCTATACAGGAATCACCATCGCAGAGTACTACCGTGATATGGGCTACGATGTGGCACTGATGGCCGATTCGACCTCACGGTGGGCCGAAGCCATGCGCGAGATTTCTTCGCGGCTCGAAGAGATGCCCGGCGAAGAGGGGTATCCGGCCTACCTCGCTGCGCGTCTCAGTCAGTTCTACGAACGGGCAGGTTATTTCGAGAACGTCAACGGCACCGAGGGATCGGTCTCAGTGATCGGTGCGGTCTCGCCGCCCGGCGGGGACTTTTCGGAGCCAGTCACCCAAAACACCCTGCGAATTGTCAAGACGTTCTGGGCACTGGATGCAGATCTCGCCGAGCGTCGGCACTTCCCGTCTATCAACTGGAACGAGTCGTACTCACTGTACCGCGACCAACTCGACCCATGGTTCGAAGCGAACGTCACCGACGAGTGGTCGGAGATTCGACAGTGGGCCATCGATACGCTTGACGAAGAAGCAGAGCTCAAAGAGATCGTCCAGTTGGTCGGCAAAGACGCGCTGCCGGAAGACCAGCAGTTGACCCTCGAGGTTGCACGCTACCTGCGTGAGGCGTATCTCCAGCAGAACGCCTTCCATCCGACGGATACGTTCTGTCCACCTGAAAAGACGTATCTCATCCTGACGGCGATCAAGACGCTCAACGACGAGGCGTTCGATGCTCTTGATGCGGGCGTGCCCGTCGAAGAGCTTGTCTCGCTCGAGTCTGCACCGCAGATCAACCGGATCGGTGTCCAAGAAGACTACGAGGAGTACGTCGAACGAATCACAGACGAAATCACCGACGAACTACGAGGGATGTACTAATGAAAGAGTACCAAACCATCAGCGAAATCAGCGGGCCGCTCGTCTACGCCGAAGTCGACGAACCGATTGGCTACGACGAGATCGTCGAGATCGAAACCGACGACGGCCGTACGCTTCGCGGCCAGGTGCTCGAATCCAGCGACGGCCTGGTCGCAATCCAGGTCTTCGAGGGAACCAGTGGGATCGACCGGAAAGCGTCCGTCCGATTCCTCGGCGAGACACTGAAGATGCCCGTTACCGAGGATCTGCTCGGTCGGGTCATGGACGGGACGGGCCAGCCGATCGACGGCGGCCCCGAGATCGTCCCTGAGTCCCGCGAGGACATTATCGGTGCGGCAATCAACCCCTACTCTCGGGAGTACCCCGAAGAGTTCATCCAGACGGGTGTGAGTGCCATCGACGGCATGAACACGCTCGTCCGCGGTCAGAAACTGCCAATCTTTTCGGCGTCAGGGCTGCCGCACAACGATCTGGCACTCCAGATTGCCCGCCAGGCGAGCGTGCCCGAGGACGACGAAGACGACGAGGGCAGTGAGTTCGCTGTGGTCTTCGGTGCGATGGGGATTACCCAAGAAGAGGCCAACGAGTTCATGGACGACTTCGAGCGCACCGGTGCGCTCGAGCGGTCGGTTGTGTTTGCGAACCTCGCGGACGACCCCGCCGTCGAGCGGACGGTCACGCCGCGACTCGCACTCACCACAGCTGAGTATCTGGCCTTCGAGAAGGATTACCACGTCCTTGTCATTCTCACCGACATGACCAACTACTGTGAGGCACTTCGAGAGATCGGTGCCGCACGTGAGGAGGTTCCAGGACGACGTGGCTATCCCGGCTACATGTACACAGACCTGGCAACACTGTATGAGCGTGCTGGTCGGATTCAGGGTCGTGAGGGCTCGGTCACACAGTTGCCGATTCTCACAATGCCCGGCGACGACGACACCCACCCAATTCCCGATCTGACAGGCTACATTACTGAAGGCCAGATCTACGTCGATCGTGATCTGAACAGTCAAGGAATCCAGCCACCGGTCAACGTTCTGCCAAGTCTCTCGAGGCTGATGGACGACGGCATTGGTGAGGGCCTGACTCGAGAAGACCACAGCGATGTGGCCAACCAGATGTATGCGGCCTACGCCGAAGGTGAGAACCTGCGTGACCTGGTGAACATTGTCGGCCGAGAAGCACTCAGCGAACGGGACAACAAGTACCTCGATTTCGCCGAGGAATTCGAGACCGAGTTCATCGACCAGGGCTTCGAGACGAACCGCTCGCTCGAGGCAACGCTCGATATCGGCTGGGAGCTGCTGAGCAAACTGCCGAAAGCCGAGCTCAACCGGATCGACGAGGAGTTCATCGAGACCTACTACCTCGAAGACGGCGAGACGGTCGAAGCAACTGCCGACTAAACACTCGAGCGATTTTTGTTTTTGCTAACTCGGCAGCGGTGTGAGTGCAGTGGGC
>LFCJ01001501.1_pt1 | contig 16360 bp, 9 predicted proteins | sample 643141 | NCBI WGS metagenome assembly LFCJ01 (sample SAMN03766243, study PRJNA286221) | soda lake metagenome | biome: soda lake; feature: Kulunda steppe; material: water; isolation source: sample B1-Br-g2 brine of Lake Bitter-1 | place: Russia: Kulunda steppe | collected 2010-07 | reverse complement strand
TGAAAAGACCTGATTTTTTTCATTAGTTTTATTCCGGAAGATCAATAAGGCTTTACTCCGACTTCTTATACTACTGGATGACCTCTCCAAACAAACGACAGAAACAGCTGATAGAGAGTACTGAAGGAATCTATTTGGCGGATGCAGGAGCGGGAACCGGAAAGACGTTTACGATTACACGGCGTTATATTAATCTGCTTGAGAAGGGTGTGGAGCCGGAGAGTATTTTCTTAGCTACCTATACAAGGAATGCGGCGGACGAGATGACCGAAAGAATAATGGAGAAAAGCGAGGTCTCCGAGTCCCGTATACATAACGCCGCAATTTCAACATTTCACAGTCACTGTCAGAAAGTCTTGGAGAGAAACGGTTTGAACGCTCCCAGGATTATAGGACTAGATCAGGAGATAAGCTCCGAGATACGTTTAATGGAAAGCCAGATAAGAGAGGTACAGGAGTTCAACAGTTTCTACGAATCTTTCAAAGAAAACAATACAGATTACACGGATTATTACAGACTTGTAAGAGATCCTTCCAACCTTCTACAGCTGATAAAGAGTTTAGCGTCTAAAGGTGTTGTACCGGAAAGAGAGGGCTGGTTTAAGGATACAGAAGGTTATTTGGACGGTGATAAGAAAAGGTTCAAAAAACTGTTCCGGGAGCTTAACACGCCGCAGGAAGGGAAAAACGGTAACAAGAGACAGTCTCGGTTACGTGGAAAGCTTTCCCGTTTCGACTACAAAACATATCTGGAGGATGCACCGGATAAAGAAGAGTTACGAGGCGACAGAGGAACCAAACAGGTACGGAGAGACTTCTGCCGTAAAGCGTTTGACGAAGACAGGGAAGAGCTCAAACGGTTTGTACATGATCTGTACTACAGCTATCTGAACCACTGCTTGAACCGGAACTATCTCAACTTCTCGTTCCTGATGATGTTCACATATCTTCTTCTACACGAAAACCCAGGTATAAGGAGGGAGGAAAGTTTTGACTATCTGATGATTGATGAGTTCCAGGATACCAACGAGATACAGTTCAAGCTCGCATTACTGATGGCGGACAAGCCGAATATATGTGTGGTAGGAGACTGGAAACAGTCAATTTACTCTTTTCAGTACGCGGAAGTCGAGAACATAAAAAGGTTTGAACAACGTTTGAAACGGTTCAAAAACGAGTTAAACACCGATAAGGAAAGAGTGATCTTTGATGTCGACAAGGTTGAAAAGATCGCTTTAAAGAAGAACTACCGTTCGACACAAGACATACTCGATCTTTCCGAAAAAAGTTTAGAGCTGCAGGGAAACCGGTATGAAGAAGTCGAGGAAAAAGATATTACATCACTGGAGTCTGAGAAAAACATTCAGGAGTCGGAGATAAAGAAGCTTGTAAGCGAAAAGGAGCCTGAAGCGGTTTTAACCAAGATACAAAGACTTGTGAACTCCGGTAAAACCATAGAGAAAGACGGAGAAAAAGTAAAGATAGGTTACAACGATATAGCGGTCCTAACAAGAACAAGAAGCCTCGGTTTGGAGTTACAGGAAAAAGCCAGGGAATACAGGATTCCCGCGGCATACGAAGCAGGTATAGAACTTTTCAAAACAAATCCCTCCGTACTTCTACTGGCTTGGCTTAGAATCATAAGTAACGATTCACGTAGAGGCTGGGCTGTAGTACTGGAAGAAGCTGGCTACAACCTAGAGGAAGCCGAGAAGATGCTTGAACTGGAGAAGTATCCGGATGACATGCAAAAGTTCAAAGAAGAACTCCTAATGGAGAGAAAACTTGGATCGGTAGCACAAAAAGTCTTCCAGAAATACGGGATCTCAAACGCAGTATCCAACAAGATAATCGAAGTACTTACAGATACCTTCAACACCAGCTACATGAACAAAGCCCAGATCATCAAGTTCATAGAAGAAAACATAGAACAAAACGAGATTTATGAAGTTGACCAGTCTGAAAGAGAAAACACCGTAAAAATACAGACAGTACACAAAGCCAAAGGACTCGAGTACCCGGTAGTATTTGTAGCCGGAGTCAACAAAACCGTCTTTCCCTCCCGAAACTTTGACCGTTCCAATATTATCTATGATGATTTGATTGGTTTGAGACAGAAAAAGATCTACGATAACTCTGAGTATGCCTACAACTATGATAACTGGAGGACAGAGATACTTACTCGTTGTTTGACGGGTCAGTACAATGAAGAACGCCGTTTAATGTATGTAGCGATGACAAGAGCCGAACAACACCTCTACATAACCGCCCGGAAAAACGGAGAAAGCCGATTCTACAAAGGTTTAGAAATAGAAGAAGTAGAGATAGAACCAGAACTAGAGGAACTAGAGTTGAAAGAGGAGGATAAACCTGTCTTAAAAGTTGAAAACGATGAGAAAAGACCTGAAGTGAAATCAGTTCACTCGGTGTTGGATCTAGGAGAGGTAAACGAGGCTGGAGCAGAACACGGAACAAAAGTCCATGAGTTCGCAGAAAAATATGTTAATAACAGGAACGTGGTACCTGAAAATGAGGATGAAGAGAAAGTCAGAGAGGTAATAGGTTCTTTAGAAGGAGAGTTGTTGGCGGAAGAACCTATTAATATACCCTCGGACGGCAGTCAAGTGTATCAAGGTGTGATTGATCTCTTACATATAACGGCAGATAAGGTGAAGATTCTTGATTGGAAGACCGACTCATCGAAAGAAAAGGAGAGGGAATATTTGGAACAGCTGGAGCTGTATAAAGAAGGAGTAGAGCAGATTTTCCCAAATAGAGATGTTGAAGAAGAGTTAGTCTTTATTTCCTGTAAGAATATCTGACTACAGTATTTTTTGTGTGAGTGCAGTATCTACAGATTAATAAGCTTCTTGTCTTTATATTTTTCTTAAATACTATCTCTTTCACGATTTAGGAATATAGAAGATTTTTGCTTCCCAACACAGATATTATGTAGGTATATAGTCTATAAGAGTTATAATGGTGAGTACTTGCCTAAAGGCGATAAATCGCCCTAGGCGAAGACTCAGTCTGCTTGTTCGTAAGTGTTAATGGTTCTCTGAGCTTTGCTCTTCAGATCATCGTACGTCCAGATTTCTATATTTGAGTTGATGACATGTTTGTGTCTCCTAATCCTTTCCTTGACATTTTCCTCAGAGTTATTACCTATGACTACTATACCTTTAGGTTTGTAGACATCCTTATCTGTCTGTTCCTTATAGTCCAAGTAATGCTTATTGTAGTAGTCGAGGTATTTTGCTATCTGTGAAAGCGTATTCTTGAGTTTAGCACTCATTGAACCATCATCAAGAAATAAATCGTGAGACGGCCTCTTTACCTCCACAACATCTCTGTAACCGTCATTCTTGGTAAGTAAGAAATCTACTCGTCCTTCAAAGCCTGCCGGAGTCTCCCTTTCTGCTTGGAAGTATTCTGTGCCGAAGAACCATACATTATCTTCCAAGAACTGCTGATAGTTCTCTTCACTGGTTTCAGGGTCGTCTAACATGTCCTCGTAATCGCTTAATCTCTCCTTTAGATCATCAAGGTTGCTTTTTCTTTGAGCTTCCAGTTCCTTTGCCCGTTCCTCCACCATCTTCTTCTGCTCTTTTTCTTTCTCCTTTAGTTTGGATCGTAGCTTATCTACTGTACGACTCAAGTGGCTGTCTACATCTACTAGGTTCTCGATGCTACTGTGACTGCAGAAAGTCATGAGTGAAGCAACTATATCGTCAATGTTGTTTTCTTGGATAAACTGGTACTTCTGCTTTCTTTTCCATTCGCCGTTTTTCTTTCTCCATTTGTACAGGCATAGTAATTTATCTTTCTTTGCATTAGGTTTCTTAACTAGAACAAGAGCATCCCACCAGTTCCCTTTCTTGTTCAACGTCTTACCTGCGAGAGGGGTAAGATAATCGCTAACAGGGAACTTGGATGGTTCTTCGTCCAAAATTCTCTGCACATTTTCTACTTCTTGACTTAGTGTTTCTGCTTTCATTTAAGCATCCTCCGTGTCTTCAATTTCCTGTCCGCCCAATACAGAGGATATTGCTTCATCTACTTCTTCCTCTTGAATCTCGCCTTTTCTTAGACTTCCTTCAACTGTTAGAAGTACGTGAGCTATCTGTTCGGTTGTAAGCTTGTTCTTTCGAAGTTTTGGGTAGATCCAACTGAAGAATGGCTCGTTCTCCTTATTCAATGTGGTGTAGATCCCTATTTGTTGTGCGTCATTGAATCTCTGAGCCATTCTTGGATCATACTTGCTTAGAACGTTAAGATCTCTACAGGCTTCCTTACATTTTTCTGTCAATGATAAGGTTCTACCCTGTCGTACAATTAAGGGATAACCGAATCGAGCTTCATCGATTTGTCTGGCTTTCTCTGTACTTCCTACCCATACTTGTGCGTTCATTTCACTAAGCCAGTCGCTTTTCTTATCAATCCGGAAAATCAGTTCCTCTGTTTCCATTTCGACAGGTATGGTGTATCCTGCGTCTTGTAGTTCTAAAAGGGATTCGAGCAGGTGTTGGTTTACTATATTGATTGAGTCTTCTGTGACTCGGAGGACTTCGCCGGTAAGTCTGTTGATATACATCATCGGCTTACCGCCTTTGTTTATTGAAACGAGTCCTTTTTCCTCTAGTTTCCGAGGTTCTACTCCCGTGACTACTCTGAATTTACGACAGGAAAGAAGACCGTTTCCTCTTGTTAGGACCCATGAGAGGCCTTCTCCTAATTTCGGGTTTTTTCTAATAGATTTTGGAGTGTTTTAGTGTTTAGTGTACTTTCGTCTGTTTGTTCTGTCATTTTGAATCGGATTCTAGTTAGACGAAAGAGAAGTCCTCATCTCAGAACTAGCTGAAAACTTCATAGAAGATGACTTCTCAGAATTTATATTAGAAGAAATTAGACCATGGAGAAATGATCTAGCTCACGGAAGAACAAAAAAAGATGAGAGGGCTGCCAAAATAACCTTTGGATCAATAGCTGCCATAATACAAGAATACGACAGCTATATCAGTTCCGGCAAAACTTAAAATTCTCCAAAATAGAGGCCTTCTCATCCTCAGAAGTATCAAGTGAATCTAACACAGTCCCGACTTCTTCCTCGTTCAAATCATAGAGATCAAATACAATAGCGTCGATCTCGTTCTCCAGCTTGTCGATTTCCTGTATTAGAGGCCTCAAAGTATTCATGGAGCTCTCCCATTCTTCTTTCATTAACTCTCTGAACTCACGGGATTTAACATTTCCATCAATCTGAGACTTATTCTTCTTCGCAACCCGCATAAACTCATCAAAATCATACTCCCAATACTCGCGCAGATGAGTCTTCAAAGACAAATCATCAACATCAACACTCCACTCGGTCTCAACCCACTCCAAGAAACTATTCTTCTCTTGCTTGAATTCTTTGGTAGCGTTATGTATTGACTCTGCTTTCTCTTCAACTTCTTCACTTTCAGGTACGACAGGAATAGGATTTATGTACTTAGAGTAGAAGCTCAAATATCCTCCGCGGAGTTTTGAGGTTATTGTCTCCACATATTTCGTCATTAACTTTGAATTCAATATGCCCAAAACATGGAATTTAGACATTTCACATTCCTCGACAGGGAAACTGTAGGCCCCTTTGAAATAATAATTTTGTTCATCTAATGCAAATGAATTAGTTTTAGCTATTCCAGGGCAGACAATCTTCTCCTTCGGGAATTTGCTCATATTCTTAGGATATCCAAAGGCATACCACTTATCTTCCTCAATCCCTTCTCTTTTGAGCAGATCTTTTTTGTGTCTGCAGAGATATTCGTAGGCTTTAGGATAGTCTTTCTCTATTTTATCCTCATTTATGAGATTTGCGCCATCATCATTTGTATATGGAGAAATCACAAATTTTCCAGAATCTTTGATGTTGTAAGCATCTACCTGCTTTCCATCTAACCATTTTTCCAGAATTTCTTTTTCAATTAAAAAGTCTTCTTCAACTCCAGATCTAACTCTCATATGTTCTTCATCCTCTGAAATTTTCTCAACTACATAGATCTCGTTATTTGATGTCTGAGTACCTGTATAGATCTCCTCTGTAATATCTGAAACTTTTCTCAAATCATCCAATTTTTCAAAAATATCTTTGAAAATTAATTTCTCAAAGTTCCATTCCTCGGAAGAAAGATCCTCATATCTGATTCCATTATTCTTAAATTGCTTTATATTTCTGGAGTACTCTCCATTTGGAATTTTCTGGTAGTTTAGTGTATCTGATTCGCTCTTCTGAAGGAATGTTAGACAAGTGTATGTTGTTACTCCCTCAAAGATTTGGTTTTCGGAAAAGTCAACAATTTCGTCAACTGCAGTTTTCCTAGTTAGGAACTCTCTGAGATTTTTTCCGTAGTCCGTCTTGAAATATTTACTTGGCTGAATGTAGCCTAAACGACCTCCTTCACCCAGATTATTGAATCCGGACTCATTAAAGATAACATAAATATCATAGTTTTTGTTAGGTGTTTCATACTCTTCTTCAAAGAAATCTAGTATTCCTCTGTCAGCAGTCATGTTCTGAATTCGGATGTATGGAGGATTACCAACTACTGCGTCAAAGCCTTGGGTTTGTCCGAAGAATACTTTTGGGAATTCTAGTTGCCAGTGAAAGTAGTTTCTTTTTTCTGCGTCTTCTTGTGCGTTCTGGAAGAACTCTTCATCTTCGAACGGGTTACCAGGGTTTCCAATGTTAATTAGAAAGCTTTCATAGTCTGAAGAGTTAGCTTCTTCCTCAAAGTATTGGCGCGTATGTATGTTAGCTAGTTGTTGGAACTGTTGGTAGGCTGTATTGTTTGAGATGAATTCTTTGTAGGCTTTTTCTTTTTCGTGGATCTGTTCCACAGTGTTTTCAGGCATCTCCTCAATTTTCAGGTACTGCTTTTGGAAGTTTTCTTTGATCTCTTGAGGGTTGCCGAATTTGTATCGGTCACTGTCAAGACGTTTCTGGTCTTCTGAAGGATGAGAAAGTATTTCCTCAAAGTCTGAACCGATTAAGCTGTTGCCGTGTTTGAGGTGGTGGTCAAGGAAGTTCAAGGGTTTTCCTTTAGCCATTGTTTCAATCCAAAGACTTAGTTTTCCTAGTTCAACTGCTAATGGGTTGATGTCAACTCCGTAGATACAGTTCTGTACTACTTGTCTCTTCGCCCAGTTGAGTTCATCTTCGTCTTCATCTATATCTTGGTTTTCGAGATCTGCGTTTTCTACTATTTTTTCTGCGATAAACTCTGTTGCATCTGTTAGGAAGTGTCCTGACCCCATTGCAGGATCACAGATGTTGAGCTCAAGAATCTTAGTTAAGACATTCTCGCCGTTTTCTTCGGCCTCCTCTATCTTTTCCTCTACTTTTGGACCCACTGTGTTTTCGACAATGTACTCTACGATATACTCAGGGGTGTAGTAGCTTCCCGTAGCTTTTCTCTCACCGCTTTCGTTTGTAAGGTATAGCTCTTCTTCATCAACTTTTCTTTCTTCTTCAACGTCTTCCCATTCCTTACTGGTTTCGGATAGATCGGTCCATTCTCCGTTTTCCAGTACTTTTCTTTCCTCAGCTTTCTTGAACTCGTGTTCAAGTAGCCCTTCGTACACGCTTCCGAGGTGCCGGATGTTGAGGTCCTGATAGTCTACAAGTACTTTCTCATCTTTCTCTTCATCGTAGTTGGTTGCGAGAAGCTCAAGGATTCTCTTTAGATACTTTCCTTGAAGCTTGTTTTCCTCCAAAAACTTATTCTCCTTGCTTTCTTCAGGATCAAAAAGTCCTCCGTTGTAGGCAGGTATATCTTCTTCATCAAGTTCGTATCCTTCGTCAATTCCCTGGAACAGCCGGCTTACTCTGTTGTCCCATGCAATAGTGTTTTCTGAGAAAAGATGGTTGTCTTCTGGATCTTCTAGAAGCATCTCCTTCAGTTTTGTTAATCCGAAGGCCTGACTGTAAGCCTGGTCTTCAACAGGCAGTAATCCTCTGCTTTCCGCATTTAGTACGAACAGGAATCGGTAGAGAAGGATCAAAGAGGAGTGGTGTACATATTCAATATTCTCCTCTGTTTTCTCTAATTCGTTGGAGTCGAAGAATCCTTTAACCGTTTCCTCTAAGGCATCGTAGATCTTGTCTTCCAAGTCTTCTTCTAGACTTTCCGCGTAAGTTATCGACCCGTCGTATACCTTGTCGACGAGCCCTTTTTCTTCCGGTCGGAAGCTCTGTTTCTTAAAGAAAAGGTAGAAGTACTTGAACTCTTCCAGTGTTTTCTCGTCTTTAGGACTTGTTAGTATCTGGAATAGATCGACTTCGTAGAATGTGTCTGCGGCACAGTCTTCGTAACAGTAAAGTCGCCATTTCTTTCCGTCAGTTAGTATGCCCCATTTAATCCTTGTGCGATCAACGTAGTTGTAGATCTGGAAAGCAGGGTTGGTGTGGTCTGTCCCTCCTTTATCCAGAGATGTTCCCCAGTCCTTCGCATCTCCGACAATATATGACTCTGTGAAGTAGTCCTTGTCGTCAGAAGTAACTGCTTCTTCCTCTTTTTCTCTATCTAAAATCAAGTAATCCGGTTTCAGTCTCTTACCGGAGTAGTTCTTAGATTTTTCAGTTACGAAATAATGTTTTAAAACCCTCTCTATTACAGGATCTATAAATTTTCTCTGTGTCTCAGCTTCGCCGCTTCCGTGTTCAAGAACTGTTTTGTTCTGCTTCAGAAGTTTCTGTAGCTCATCAAAAGCCTCTTCAATTTCTTCGCCATTTTCCTCCCATTCGTCCATTTCCTGGACTCTTTCCTTTAGGAAATGGTTTGAGAACAGGTTGTTTTCGACTGAGCTTGGAAGCTGTTTATCCGCCACTAAAACACCTATAATTTACTGCAATGTTAAGTAATTTGAAGGTTTCTTAAACAGAGATTCTAAAGATCAAAGTTTGTGATTGAAAACAACTTTATAGCCGTGTTTTTATGTTTAATATATGGTCTTCATTAAATATCAGTCTCAAGAAATTAATGGAACTACTTACGAAAATGAATATCTATATCACAGTTACTACAGTAAAGATGGCGAGCGCAAACACATATATTTAGGATCATTAGATAGTTCCGTTTCTGAATTAATGTCGAACTTCGATAACCGGATTGAAAGAAAAGATCCTAAAATGGATATTGAAGAACTAAGACAGAATATTGAAGAAGAGCTTGAAAATGCTCCGGAAGAGCCTGAAGGTAGAAAAGGATATTTTGATACGGAAGAAAACTCGTTAGATATTGTTGAAGAGGTTACTGTTGCAGGTAAAGAAATGGTTATTTCTAGAGAGCAGATAATTGAGGCATTTGAACGTACTAAAGAGTCTATAGAGGATTATGAGTTCAGATATTCTCCTTGGCATTACTTAGAAATTAATGATGAAAAGAAACCGGTTAAAGATGTTTTCAAAAATATTGAACCGGTTAAGGAAGAAAGTATTACAAAATCGAACTTTGGAACACCAAGAGCTGAAAGAATCCTTAGAAACTTTGATTTAGAGTTTTATAGTAAGAAAGAGGATGCAGGAAATCTATTGAATAGTACTTTAGAGGAAATACTGAAAAAATATCCTGAAAGATCGGGTAAACCTACTAAAGACACTAGATTGCGGAACCTGTTGACTGATAAAGCCCCCAATTTGGTGAAACACGTTTTAGTTAAGAATACGGAGTATGATGAGTCTGATTTAGAGGTTTCAGGCTCTGCGGGAAAAGGAAACTGGGCAGATATACCGTGGATAGGTGTAAAGTCCGAGAAGAAAGGCAAACTTCATGGTGAGGCAAATCCCGTATTCCTTTTCTATCCTGATGAAAAAGAAGTATATCTTACATTGGCTCAAGCAGTAAAGATAGATGGTTCTGAAAGAACGATTAAGGATCTTGAAGGAGTTAGTGAAGAACTTATTGATAGTATTGATATCCCAGGTTTTGAAGAAGGAACTTTGAGTTTTGATGTCGGTGGTTTAGGTAAGAAGTACGGTCCGGCTACAGCGTTCTACAAAAAATATTGTTTAGAAGATCTGCCTAATCCTCAAGAACTAGAATCGGATATAACTAAAATAACTGAAGTATATCTAGAAGAGCTCGATAATACGAGCGAGGAGTATGAGGATCCGGAGAGAAAAGAGTTTTTAGGTAAGCTTGTTGAAGGAGAAAGTTATGATATAGAGATTCCTGAGGAACTATACTTTGAAGAGTACTTGGTTTCTGAGATTAATGCTTCATTGAACTCTGGTAAAAATATTATTTTTACAGGGCCGCCAGGGACAGGTAAAACTAAGTTAGCTAAATCTATAGCCCAACAGGTCCAAAGTTCAGAAAATATAGAAGGAAGTATTTTTACCACTGCTACAGCAGACTGGACAGCTTTTGATACTATTGGCGGTTACATGCCGTCGAATGGTTCCGAAAACTTGGAGTTTAAACCTGGTCAGTTCCTGAAATGCTTTAGAGATGGCGAAGTTACAAACAAATGGTTGGTAATAGATGAGATTAATCGAGCCGATATCGACAAGGTGTTCGGACAGCTATTCTCCGTACTTTCAGGCGATTCAGTAGAGCTTCCTTATGAGAGAAGTCAAAATATATGTATTGAATGGTTAGAAGATGCTGATGAAAATGATTTAGAACGAATAGAGAAAAATCAAGATATTTTCCCTGTAACTGATTCTTGGCGTTTAATCGCTACAATGAACACGTTGGATAAGGCTTCTCTTTATGAGATGAGTTATGCGTTTATGAGACGTTTCAATTTTATTCATGTAGGTTTACCGGAGTTAACTGAAGATGGGAGGATTAAAACATCGATTTTAGATAAGTATGCGGACAAATGGGATCTAAAGTTAGAAGAGGATGAACGGAGACAGGTAATGGTTCTCTGGTATAAAGTGAATAAGCACCGAGAGATTGGCCCATCCATAATAAAGGATATACTTGAGTATATGCAGGCTTACAAAGGTGAAAACGGTTTAGAAACAGCTATTGTTTCACTGATTTATCCTCAGTTAGAAGGTATGAGACCTCGGAAACAGAAAGAGTTTGTAAACTCATTATCAACTAAAACTTCTATTGGAGAAGAGGATTACCGGCTTGATTTAGATATGGACATGTTGAAGAAAAAGGCTGAAGACATTTTCAATCTAAGTTTTGAGGACGAAGAATGAGTAAGACATCTCCTGATAAACTAGTTGAAGAAACACGGTCCGAACTTCACACATATCTAAAGAACGGTAACATAAACGAAGCACAGTTAGGCAAAAGCTTAGACTTTAATGGCTTAGATATAAGTGATTTCGAACGTTTGAAAACAATACATTTCGTGCTCTCCCAGCCTGTAATAGATTTTGTTCGGAAGCTTCCTGAAAGAGTAAGAAGGATAAAGACAGAAAGCGATAGAGAAAACGTTTCAACCAGAGGAGAGATAAAAGGCCGTATAGACTGGAACCAGACTCTGAAAACACGTTACTCACAGAACTTCCAAGACAGTTCCTTGTTTGTCACACAGAATCCTTATGTAGAGTATAATATTCCTGAAAACCTGGTTCTAAAGAAAGTCTTATCCCTCATCTTCCAGACTTTAACAGAAGATCTTAAAGAAGTTGACTATAGCTGGAGAACCAGCAAATGGAGTGATAAAGATATTGAAAAACTGGAGAATATATTCAGAAGAAATGTCCATATAGACAGGATTAAAGGTGCAGAAAACATTAGATTGACCTCCAGAGAATTAAACGCAGCTAGAAGAGCAAGATCTGAAATCTACAACGAAGCCTACAAACTATACAGAGATTATGAGAAACTGCAAAACAACAGATTTGAAGAAAAAGATGTGGAAGATCTTCTTAACCAGACACTTGTAGTGCCTAAAGAGATATCAACGCTTTACGAACTCTACTGTATATTCAATATAGTATCAAAACTTGAAGAAGAGTATAAAGATATACAGTTACAGATTATAGAGCCGGGATCAGAAGAAATTGCATTAATGGAGAATGAAGAAAAAATAATCAAGATTTTCCATGATTCTCAAGGAACCTTAAAGTTTAGAGAAGAAGCACCAGATCTGAAACCGGAAGAAATTGGTAATAAATACTTAGAAAAATATTTAGAAGTCTTGAAAAACCATGAAACAGCTTTAGAAGATTTACTGGATAGAGAGTCGTACAAAACGTTGTATAGTGGAAGGCCTGATCTTGTGATTGAAATATATGAGAAAGAAAAAGGTGTTGAAACACTTGAAGAGGTAGTGATCGGAGAGATAAAATATACTGATAAACAGACAGTTTTCTCTCAAGGACTGAAAGAATTATTCGAATACATGAAGTATGGGCGTAAGAAAAACTACCTGGAAGAGTCAGTTAAGCTTCAAGGACTCTTAATAACCGATAACATAGAAACCAATACCACTACTTGGAACAAAAATGGCGCCCATATTCAAGTTCTGAACACTGTTAAACTTCAGAACAGGATAGAGATCTTTCAGTAGATTAGAGGCTGTCCAGAAACTCGATTAAACGTTCGATAAGTCCTTTTTTCTGCGGTTCTTCCAGTAGAGTAAGATCGATAACTCTCATTTCTTGAAGGTTATAGTTGTAGTACTCGTCAAACACTCTGAGAATCGCGGTCTTAGCATCTTCAGGATCTTGGTAGCTGAATATTACTTTGTTTTTGATATTTACCTCGTATCCGTTTTCATCTTTTTGACTTATTCTTTCATGTTTTCCTTCTTTAGTAAGGATCCATCGGATTTTTTCAAGATCGGAAGAGTCATCTATCTCAAAGTTAAGTAAGATCTTTGAGTTTTCAGGGGTTACTTTAATAGGTTTCTGATCCTGAAGGCTAGCAAATTTAGCTACGGAACTGTAACGTTTAACATCTTCTAACCTTGACTCTATCAGTCTTTTCAACTGTTCTCTGCCTTCTGATTGAAGGTAGAACTTTTCTGCGTCTTCATAAGTTTCATGAAGCGATCGAAGATAGTTTTTATACTGTTCGTTACGGGTGTCTGTGAAGTTTGTTTCCTCTTTTTGAAGTGCGTCAGCTAATCTCTGAAACTTTTCTTGAGAAGATGTTATCTCTACTTTATCACGGAATCTCCCTTCCTTATGAACGTTTTCAAAGAAGTTAATATGGGTCTCACGTTCTTTCTTAGTTGAGCCTTCTTGGAACAGTTCTCTTCTAATCCGTTTCTTGGTCCAGGTTAGAATTCTTCGGTAAGAATAGTCGTCATCTATACTTTTGTTAGCTAAGTAGGGTTTCCAGATAAGTTTTCTTATCTTGGTTTCATAGGAGTCTCCTAAGTCTTTATTCTTCTGAAGTGGAAGTTTTTCGAAAACATGGTTTTTAACATCATTATCGTTCATATTTAGAAGATCTTCTATCACTTCTTCATCCCAGATATCTATACTGTTGCTTTCTGCGAGTTCCTTTTCTTCTTCAGTTATATCTTGACCGTATATAACCAGAACAAGTACGTCTGCTTCTATAGACTTGTTTTTACCTTTCCACTGGTGGATAAGATTTCTAACTGATAGGTTAGAGTTCTCATACTGTTTACATTCTGCTACAATATCAAGATCTCCTAATTCCGCATAAACATCGATTTCGTAACCGCTATGATATTTATTTGTCTCTGTATCAAAACCAGCAGATGAGAATATACTTTCAACCTGTTTTTCAAGCAAACTTCCTTTTCTGGCAGCCATAAAACATAGTTTCTAAAAAAACAGATTTAATAGCTACGATAAATTCAAAGAAAATCGACTATATCATTTCTTCAGGTCGGTAATCCTGTTTGCATGGATATATCCGTCTTCTTTAATCAAGCCTATGAAGTGGCCGTTTATCTCGTAGCTGTTTTCTTCAAGTGCCGAGATAGCTGTTCCAACTGTTCGGGGTATACGTTCTTCAATACCTATGAGTTACAACAGAGTTCTCGGGATAAGTGAAGTAACGTGTAAGAGCGTATAAATAGGTGAAAAGAGGGAAGGAATTTTTACCTGGGCTTATAACCTGTCAGCTTGTTTCTGTTAGGCTCTATGTACTCAACTTCGAAGCCTGAAACATGATCGGTTATTTTTTCTAAAGTGGTTTCTTCTATAGGGTCTAAACCGTTTTCGTACTCCCATTTTTCTATTAAGTATAGTTCTGCGTAAGGTTCTTGTCCGGACTGGTTTTTCTCGGCAAGTATGTCTGTTGTTGAACTTGTTGAGACTGTTGATTTTAGTCCTGCATAGGTTTTTTGGAGTATTGAGGCTTCTAAGGGTATTCCTGAGTTTGGGGCGCCTTTGAACCAGGTGTTGACTTCTTTGTCTTCTGTGGCTAGAGGCATGGATGCGTCTCCGTATCCGGTTGAAACAGTTTCAACGGGCTGTGAGTCGATACTGGCAGGTTCACCGTTCAGAATTTCCGAGACTCCGTGGAGCTCCATGTAGGGCTCGTTTATCACGCGGTTCAGTGCTTTTTCAAAGCCTGATAGGCTGACGGATTTTTCCCAGTGAGGGCTTTCTCCTTCCAGCTCTTCGTCCAGGTCCCGGGTAAAATCTTTGAGTATGTAGTCGTCTCTTCGCCCTTTCTCTTCTATTATAAAACAGTGGTTGTCTACAGGAACTCTGAACTCTTCATAATCTATACTGTAGGTGTCTGCTACTGCTTTGCCCATTTCGATAAATGCTTGAGCGTTTTCAGTTGCGTAGTCAGAGGTATGTTCTTTCCCTGAGATCTTAGCTCTCAGTGCAGGGCCTTTATGTTCCATAGAGTATTTAAAGAGGAAGAAATCTTTAAACCTGTTATTTAGGGTTCAAGAACGTCTTCGCCGAAGTCCTCATAACCTGTATCTATCTTTCTTACCTGGTCGACAAGGTATCCTAGAGAAGTAAGTTCGGCATTGATTCCTATGTTGTATATTCCGTCCTCGGTTTTCACAGGTCTTATATGGATCTCTCCTTCAAGTTCGTACCCTAGTCCGGGCTCCTGTTCCGCAACTCCTTCCACGCGGTAGGTTCCGTCTCCAACTACTTTGAAGGCTTTATCGTTGTAGCTTTCTTCCTCTCCAAGGTTCAGGTTCTCCATTCTTACAGGGTACCTTCTTACCTGGCCTTTCCCGGGACGTGGTACAGGATCTGTTAAAACGGTTTTTTCCTCCAGATTCTCTATAATAGTTTTTAGTTGGATGTCCTTAACGTCTCTAACCTTGTAGGGTTCGTCCATAACCTCTACGTTGTCTTCCTCTTCTTCGGGTTTCATCCAGTCTGAAAACTCTCCAAGAACTTCCAGGTCATCACTCCAGTACTCTACTTCGTAGCCTGTATTGGACTCCTCGAAACACAGGTTTACGGCTGTTCCATAGATTTCAAAGGTCTCGTTGATTCCGGTGTAGAAAGGTTTCAGTTCAAGCTCTGAAGCACCTTTTAACTCGTAGTCAAGCTGTTCAAAATCTATACCGAATCTTTCTTCCAGTCTCTCCTGGAACAAGGCTAGCTCGTTCTGGTTGAAGCTTTCCTTCCAGGGATCTATCTTTTCAAGATCTATAGAGGACTGTTCAGGATCTGTTTTTGACATCTAACAGTGTATTTGTTACGTCTCAAAAAATATAACTTGACCGGTTATAGAAGAAAAAGGAGAAGAGATTAGGAAAGAACCTCGGGTTTACCTGTTCAATCTTTCAAGAGTTAGAACAGTTACCGGTAGCAGCACGAACGTTGCGGTTAGTGCGAACGTCATTGCGAAGACTACTGCGTATCCGAAGTTCGCGAGTACCGGGAAGTCTGAGACCATTAGTACTCCGAACCCTAGTAGTGTTGTTAGTCCTGAGCCGAGTATTGGCCTGGACTTATGTGCGACAGCGGTCTTCATAGCCTCTACACTGTTTTTCTGTTCGAGCTCTTCTTTGTACCGTTCGTTGATATGGACTCCGTAGTCGATCCCTATACCGAGTATTATAGCAGCTACCGTTACCGTCAACGGGTTCCATGGTACTCCGAACAGATACATCGCTCCTGTAAGCATCAGTACTGCTGCAACCGCTACAGAAACTATAAGCGCTGCTGACTCCTTAAACGATCTTAAAGCTACTGCTAGGAACAGTAGTCCGAGTCCGAAGCTTAAACCGGTCATAGGTCCTAGTCCGGATGTAACGTTTTCGATCACGTTACGGTTCACAACCATTTTACCGGTTACACGTGTCTCTTTATCCATTGTCTCCGCTACTTCGTTCACGTGGTCGATTACTTCTCTCTCGGTCTCTCCTGAAATATCTTTCACGTAGATCTGGACTACTACACGGTCAGGATGGTTGTAAGGATGTTGTCCGGCTGTAGGAGGTC
>LFCJ01001500.1_pt1 | contig 16376 bp, 19 predicted proteins | sample 643141 | NCBI WGS metagenome assembly LFCJ01 (sample SAMN03766243, study PRJNA286221) | soda lake metagenome | biome: soda lake; feature: Kulunda steppe; material: water; isolation source: sample B1-Br-g2 brine of Lake Bitter-1 | place: Russia: Kulunda steppe | collected 2010-07 | reverse complement strand
GTCCGTCGCCCGGACCCCCCTCCTTCCTGGATGCATGTGTGGGGGCTTCCGATACTTCCTGCCCGTGCAGGCCTGGCCCAGCAGGGGCCGTGCTGGCGCACAAACGAAAAGGGCACATGGTGGGGGGTGCTCACACAGCAAAGGGATTTTGCTTCTTCGCTCCACTTGCACGTTCCTTTTGTGAGCTTCAACACCTAATGATGCTCCATTTAATGGAACATTTCTTCAGTGGTGTGCTTCCTGTGTTACACTTTGAAAGGAGGATCCTCGTCGCGCGCCAGTTTGGATTTAGGCAATGAGGATCGCTAAGTTTTCTTTATAATAATATTTTGTAGTAATGATTAGGTACAGTTAGCTTTCTTTGGTTTATGTTTTTCAATAGCCGGACATCGGGGGCTTTCTTTGCTTTTATTAATCGTTATTTACAGAAATTAGATAGACCCTTAGGTTGCCTTTTTGCATAGCCTTGTTTCCCCCGCTTTAAAGAGCAATGTCCAGTCTGGCAGCTGTTCAGGCAGATGGCTTTTATCATCCACCTGAATTTGATCCAGATGTCCACAAGTCCCTCAACAAGGTTTGTTGCCTGTGCTTTGGCATGCATGTAATTGTTGCAGGGATGCATTAAACAACCTTTTTGATGGGTTGCACTATTTGCAGTTCCACAACTCACACCCCCTTAGGGATAGGGCCAGCAAATTGGACCAAGGCATCCTCGTCATCCGCTTTGAAGTGCCCTTCCATATCTGGTGCTCCAAATGCCATGAGAAAATTGCTCAAGGTACGAAAGCTTAAGTTAGAAGGAAGTAAATACTCGCAGGCTGCACCAGTGATGGGTGCTAGCAGTTCCTATTACTCTCTGTTGAGATCCGCCTTTGCTCATGTACCTGCACCTGGTATGCACGACACTCCCCCTTCCCCCCCCCTTCCCCCCGACACTGTCAGCGCAGCCAAGCTCCATACTTACGCAACAATGTGGCTGTTGTGCTGCACTGGACCATATGTGCTACACTGTGACAGGTGTGCGCTTCAACGCGGAGAAGAAATGCATCGGCCAGTACCACAGCACCAAGATATGGCAGTTTGCCATGCGGCATCACTGTGGGTGCCTGATCACTATCCAAACAGACCCCAAGCGCTGCGAGTACCTTGTGGTAGAGGGCGCCAAGAAAAAGGTGAGAGGTCCCATCCAAATAATGACACATGACCATGCGCATTGTGCGGGCGTGTATGATGGGAGCTCGAGGATACGCGTCAGGAGACCTTGCTCGCTCCAGTGAAGCCCCTGCTCTGGAGCCCGAAATTGTGCACCCAGGGCCAACCTTGTATGAGGAGGCCCTGGGCATGGAAGGATATACACACGCGGGTGCCCTTGCGTTGCGCGGGTCGTGGGATGGGGCAAACCCTTATGTTTGTGTCCTTACGGACCTGTGGCTGTGGGTTCGCTGGTCCCTCGGGCAGAGGGAAGGGAGGGAGATGACCTGTGATACGCAGGCAAAGAAAGGAGGGGAATCCCTTTGAGGGAGGTCACACGCAGGGGAGGGGGAAGTGTGGAGTTCTGATGGCATGGTCCCTCCTGCACGGTGCCGGTAGCCATTGTAGCACTTCCCGCAATGACCCATTCAGAGCCCTCACTGCGCGCATATAATTCTGTTTGCATGTGCTGCGGGAAGCAGTGCAAGGTTCGTGTGGCGCTCGTTAGTGTGCAGCAATCCGAGGTGCGCCTTGGTGTTGCAGCTCACATGATCGCGTCACGTACTTTTGTCCATCACACGCACGTTCACACTAACAGCCGTGGTCTGCGCAAGCTTTGCTGCCCAAAGAGCCCTGAACATGCTGCACATCACCAGTGCCTGTGCGTAGTAGCGTATGTAAAGGCAAAGGCAGGGCAGTCAAGCTTACAACATGCAGCACCAAGGCTCAGCGCGTGCGTGCGCCTGCACGTGTGTGCAGGTGGAAGGTATCCAGACAGCTGCCGAGGCCGAGGTGATTGAGCTGGAGGATGATGAGGAGAAGCGGAGGCGTGCCACAGACCCGCTGTACCGCCTGGAGCGGGGCGAGGAGTCCAAGAAGCGTGCCCTCAGCAGCGCGCAGGAGATCACGTTGCTGCAGGTGTGGCCGTGGCCGCGTGTGCTGGGACTGGGGATTAATGTACTGGGACTGGGGAAGATGTGCTGGGACTGGAGCGACCGATGCGCTGAGTCCGGGCTGAGTGCGCTGGGACTGGGGCTGATTGTGCTGGGACTAGGGGTGTGTGTGCTGTGACTGGGGGTGAGTGTGATGGGACTGGGGCTGAGTGTGCTGGGACTGGGATTGGGGCTGAGTGTGCTGAGACGGGCTGAGTGTGCTGGGACTGGGGTGATTGATGCGCTGAGGCCGGTGTTGCGCGTGCCTGAGCTGCTAATGGCGGATTGTGCGTGCTTGAGACGGGGCTTGTGCATGCCTGAGACGCGGGCAGTGCTTGCTTAAGGCATGAAGAGTGTTTATATGCCTGAGACTGGGAGAGTGCGCATGCTTTGGATTTTGGATGGTGCGTATGCAAAGCGGGCTCCCCTTCCCGGATGCGCAAAATGCTCATTCCAGCCATCATTGCCGTATGACAAAATTGAATGTTCGCAAATAAATTGGGCCGGTTTGGAAACAGCGAGATTACTTGCACCATTGTTTGCAGGCAAGTGGTGCAAGCAGGGTACCTCCAATAAGGCATCAGTCCTGTCCAACAAGGCATCAGTACAAAACATGTGCTTAGAACAGGGGCCGTGCATGCTCAAGAGGGGGAGGGATTATGCTCAAGATTTGAGCCATGTTTCTCCGTGCTCTCCCTTCTTTTGTCTGAGCACAAGAGGAGGGGCATGCCAATGGTACTTTCAAGGATTGCGAGCCCATGAATGAGAGGGACTCATGAGGTTGATCGGATGCCTATCGCAGGTTGCAAAATTTATTGATCGCAGGTTGGGCAGCACCTGCTTCAGTCAGGTTGGCGTGCTGCTGCATGCCTCACCTTGCTGTGCATTGTGCTGCTTCTGAGTTGCAGGATGTGTCTGATGCCAAGCATGCTGACCCTTACGCGGCCAACCGCGCCTTGCGTGCTAAGCTCAGGGCCGTGAAGGCAGGGGATGCGGCACTAGAGAAGAGGTGAGCCTTGCCTACCTTGCCTGGCCGCTTTGCCCGCTATGAATCAAACTGGAATAGAAGCCGGTTTAGGGTGCTGGGCAGGCAAGGGAGGAGTGTGGTTGGGGTAGCAAATTCCATGGTATTGTTGTGTGATGCTGAGAGCATGCTTGCACCCTCGCTATAACAGCACAGGATTCAGGCAGTCTTGTATGAAACAAAGGCTTCTCTAGCCCGAGCATGCCACGTCCAGCATCCTCCACTTATATTGTGCCCTGTGTCCGCTGTTGAACATGTGTCACCATGCCTGTGCCTGCACGTGCGCTTGCGCGGGCACAACTGTGAAGCCTGGCCATCTATCTCACGGGGGGCTGTGTGTTCTGTGTGTGAGTTAGCCAGTTACCTGCTCCTGTCTGGCAGTGGCACGCGTGCTTGTGAGCGTAACACTTCACTGCAACACTGGCGGCCGTCGTGCATGGTTGCACAGGCGCAAGCAATTGGGAGTGAGTGCAGACGTGCAGCTGCTACCCGACTCAGAAGAAGATGCACAGGGGGCTGCCCTTGCGTTCTTTGACCATGGCCGCAGCGACTCAGCAGTCAAGAAGCAGGTGAAGTGGTAATGTGCTTCAAACTGATGCCCTGGCAGCTCCTTGGCTGTTGGTGATCTTGGTGATGCTATTGAAGGCTCCAAAAGCAGGCAGCCAATTGCGTGTGTATTGTGTGTGTGCGTGTGCGCGCGCGCACCAGGGGGGAGTGCCAGTCAGTGAGCAGTTTGAATGGTGTGCAGATTCAAAGGAAGGTGTATGGGGCATGTGAGCAAAGCCAAGAAGTGAGTAGTTACATAGGGCTTGGAACGGTATAGATTAGGAGGCTCGGCAAGACCTGGAAGAAAAATGATATGGCCTGCGGCATTACTTTAAATTCACATACTCCACGCCCTCTTAACACGCAAACACTCAACGCACACACATGCGCATGCACACGCGCGTACACACATGCACCACACGCACGTGCACATTTGCTGTCACTATGCTGCAGCACGACGCCCAGCGCGAACGTATCCTCAAGCAGTCCATCTTTTCACAGTCAAGACCAAGCAGCCGCAGCGGGCCAGGGTCTGCCGGCAGCAACGCCAGCAGCGGTGCAGGCGCCAAGGGAGCAGGGGTGGCTGGGCAGCTATCAGGTAGCTTAAACAGACAAACCTTGAACGGAGGGCCATCACGGGGGATGGGGGGTGGGTCGTCTCTGCAACAGCGTGCAGCAAAGCTGGCACGTCTGCATGGGCGTACATGATGGATCCAGCGCGTTCCCTTATGTCCTGCGTGTAGACCGACATCCTCCCTACCAACCTTTATTTTCCTTCCTCTCTTTTTTTGATGGCACTTTGCTATGCCCTGGACACCAAATTCTCACCAGTGGGCTTCGCATGCAAATTCTCTCACACACGGCATGGTCATAGGGGACTAGGGGAAGGGGAATGGTGCTTGGCCTCGCAAAGACAGAGGGTGCTCCCACCTGTGGGCATTAGCGTCATTGCTTGATAGGTGGTCACTCTGGCCTGGGGTATTGTAGCTTTGCTCCCAATAGGTTGGGCCCCCTGCGTCAGAGGGTTGCAGCAGCTCCCGACCTAACTTGTACCATAGGATTATCCTCGCATCGCAAATAACATGATGATAGGATCATCCTCGCATCGCAAATAACATGATGTTATTTGCGTGATGGTTGTATGATGCGCCACTGTTTCTGCGCTACTGCTATGGCATCATGCCACGCCAAGATGTCTTTACTGGCCAATTGCCTTCAGGGGCAAGCTGTGCTTGTTCTATCGTATGTTTTTGATCATTGTACACTAATTGTGTGAATTTGCCCTATGTACTGTTCAAACTTATGGTGAAAAAGCAGAAAATTTGATTGACATACAAACTCGAGGTATTTTGTTTCGTGATACTTCTTAAAGCAAGTTTGGTTGCATGGTGTCCCTGGTAATGAGGGTAAATCGTCTGATGATGGCAACAGGCACATGCCTCCTCTATGAAAGGCACCCTCCCCCATGAAGGGCTTGAAAGAAGAATCCCTCATATGGTTTAGTAAGAATGGTGACACTAATCTTTACTAAAGAACCAACAGCTCTGGATACTTGAGCAGGCGGCAGGGCACCTGAGATGGAAAGTCGATTATCCACCATCGCAACCTGTGGGTTCGGGGTTCGAACCTCACTGGAGGCCACAACCGGCTAAGCTGCCCTCGTTGGGCGGATACAGCCTTGAAACCTTACTCAAGAATAATACTTACTAAAGAATTGCCTAGTTGGCATGAGAAATTGAGCGGCAAAAATCAAGGCTGCTCAAATGCTTAATCATTGCAACGTGTCATGGCATCAAATTGATACCATCAATATCAAGCCAGCGAACTGGCAGGGTCATCAAAATGAAGGTGGAAAAGGAATACAAAGCAATGATAGGGAACATAAGGTTGGATCCGAGTGCCAACGGGTGGTGCATGCCCATGCCACTTCTACCAAGGTGTCGAGCAGGCGGCGGGGCACCTGAGATGGAAAATCGATTATCCACCCTCGCAACCTGTGGGTTCGGGGTTCGAACCTCACTGGAGGCCACAACCGACTAAGCTGCCCTCGTTTGGCGGATAAAGCCTTGAACCCTTACCCTACCAAGGTGTCATGCATCAATTGTAATGAGGAATGGGTGGCTGAAGCTGACAACCATCTTCAGTCCATTGTCGACTTGAGGACAGCACACATGCAGCTGCAAACGACGCTTCCATGCAGACTGTATGTATGTGTGGGGTCCTAGCCAAGATGGTAGGCAGGCCCTGATAGGGGTTGCATGTAGAGCTTCCTAGGCCCAGGAGGTATAGTTGTCAGTTGCTCATCTAGTTGTAGATTGCTCATTTAGTTGTAGTACATCTCCAGGCCCATGCCATCTTTGATCTCGTAATCTGCATAGAAACGATGATGTATGATCGTTCACAAACGAGTGGAAAAGATGTAAATTAGAATGTTACGTACACTGTCACAAGCCAAAACATAAACGGATAAGTCACCTGGCTGACCAAACGCGCCAGTACTGCTCAGCCAGCATGCATGACAGTGCAAATGCAGGCATGCTAGTCATGACTAGGCATGCAGCATGCACGACACTGCAAATGCAGGCATGCTAGGGTGTCTCCCAGGCTTGCAAGAATACTCAAGAAATGGGCTGCCTTTTAAAATATCAAAATTGTGCATAACTGCACTTGCTGTGCGCTTAATTTGAGTGGCTGCCTTGAAGACAAGTTGCACATTGCGCACCTGCCAGGGTGATGTGGTCCTTGTAAATAGTGTACCACTTCTGGCTGCATTTAAAAGGGTGTGCGTAAGAAGAAAGTTTACTTTGCATGGTCGTCTCTGGTGATGTTGCTCAATTGCATTCCCAGTTGCATGAGGCTCAAAGCCTTGTGCACGCAGTGCCCTTTCGCTTCCTTATGGTTCTTTTTCAATTCCAACTTCCAAGTTGATGTACTGATATATCTCCATGGGTCCTAAATGGCCATGACTCACATGCGAATTTTCTCGGGGCGCGTCCCAACCTGCGCCGCCACCAGCTTCTTCAAATCTCCGATTGTGTCATCCTCGTTGCACTTCACACGCACTTTCTTACCCAGACGATCATTGAGCACGACCTCAATCATGGCTGCCACGCCTCCTCTGTGTGTGCAGGGTGTACAGTGGACAGGGTTGCATAAGCAGGGTTTGTCTATGCACAGCTTCTTCGCTGCGATGTGCTAGCCTAGGCTTTGACCTTTTCTTTACTAAGCATGTCAGTTGATCCACCAGATATCCCCACCTTCACTGGACGTCAATCCTCTGTCTCTGTCTCTGTCTCTGTCTCTCTCCCTCTCTCTTCCCCCCTTTTCCCTCTCTCTTACTTGCTTAAATATGCTGCGCACAGAATGAATTCTTAATTTTGCGTAATTATTGACTGATGTCCGAAACTCAGCAATGAAGATGAACAAACTGCCCTGAATTCAAGTCGTCATGGGTGTAACTGTGCTCATGGTAGCAGAGAAGCCTAGTCTTGCGGGATCCATTGCACAGATACTTTCAAATGGGAAGGTAAGAGCGAGAAGCTGAGCACGCCTCTTTTTTACATCCTATGGTGCGCAAACACATCTTCATAAGTACACACTTGCGCGCGAGTGTCAACCCATCAATATCAGCTTTTGTACTCTGTTGCATGTAAGAACATACACCAGACCATCATTATAACACAATCACTTCACCCTCCTCCGTTTCAACTTTAGCACAATATACACAGCCCCTTTCTACTTAGCTTGCAAGGTCGTAGAAATTGAAATAAGGATATAGTCCACATGCTTGCCTTCAAAGTAGAGGCTTATCGCAAGACCTTTATTGTGGCACTGTGACACGGCATTGCAATGAGGTGCATACTGCATTACACAGAGCGGGAATCGTGTAGGCCTTGCCTGCCAGCATGGCACCTCACATATAATGCCTGCGCAACCAGAAGGTTAACTCCGCGAGAAATGGAGCCCACTTATTTTCCTGCCTTGTCGGCTTGTCCGCAATCCAGGGTTGTGGCCATTTCTCTGTAGCCCCTGCTTTATCTCCTGTACCTGTCATCCCTGCAACCTTTCGCAGAGCCACTACCGGAAAGCGGCAATGGATGTGCACGAGTTTGATGGCTCATTTAAAGGCCAAATGGCAAGGTGGGGTTAGCGCTTTGCTGTCTGGCAGCCCCAGCGAGGACCAGTGTCTCTCTCCTGGACCAGTGTGTCGCTCCTTGGCACACAGTAAAAGGGTGGGCGCGCCTTAAGGCATTTCCAAGGGCATGCTTCCTTTGATAGCGCACATATCAGGGATTTCTGGTGATCTGAACTCCATGTGCTTTGTTCACAATGGAAGCAAGAAGCCTGGTGGCCCTGTGAGGCCAAATATTTTGGTCCAATGATCTCGAGTATATACGCCCAGGGAGTTCAAATGTGCAAGTAACTGTGAGCCTTTCTCAACTCAAATTCACAGATTTAAGATGACATCAGTCATTGGGCATGTCTTCTCTGTGGACTTCCACTCCAAGTTCAACAACTGGGTGAGCATGTGCCAGCTGTGCATTGTCACGCCATGCTTAAAGTGATTGCCAGCTTCGTTTGTGTGCCTGCGTTGCGACTCAGGATGGTTATGTGTAGACTCTGGAAATTTCTGCAGAAACCAGTGCCATCCATGCCTCTAGGAGTAAAGCTAGCCTGCTTGGTCTGCAACAAAAGGCAGCATGGCTGTCTCATGGCCCTGCAGCGCAAGGCAAGTGGCTCAGGGTCAGCTCTTATACCGTGGGCTGCAGGACAAGACAGACCCCAACGAGCTTTTCCAGGCCCAAATTATCAAGCAAGAATCAAACCCTAAGGTGAGACGCTATTTTGAGCCTCCTGATCAAGCTTCCTGTGATTTAGGAGAAAGATGCGACTGGAATGTGTAGAACACGTGGCTTTTTGACACAACCCTCAACCAAGGAAACTGCATAAGCAAATGGTGAGTGTTCTTAAGCACGGGCATGTATGGTCCTTGTCTCTATGCAGGTGTATGTGTGTGCACGAGTATTTGTATACATGTTACCTGTGCCGTAGGGAGGAATCAGGAAAGAGCCCATGGGTGCCAGAGAAAACTGGCGGCTGTTGCTTTGTTCAAATGGCACATGTTTCCTTTAATACTCTTGTCACAAGAGTCTTGTGTGTTTCCACAATGATCGAGCAGCGTGTCTATGGTCAGCCGAGGTCACGAACGCTATCTTGCAGATCGCCACTGCAGCCATGCCCACACAGTCCCTTTCTTTGCCTCCGCATCCATGACCGGAGCTGCGCATGCTACTCTTTAACCCGCAGGCACATGTGGCTGACCACCTGGCAAGGGAAGCCAAGGGCGTTGACTACCTTGTGCTGTGTGAGTGTGTGCTCAAGGCCCTTATACTGAGACTCAGGTCCTCGTGCGGCCTGCTCAAGGCCGTGAGTGTGTGCTCAAGGCCCTCATACTGTGACCCAGGGCCCTGATGAGAAGCTCAAGGCTGGCAGTGGGTCAGAGCATGCTGTGTGTCAGGTCCATGAGTCATGCTGTGTGTCAGGTCCATGAGTCATGCTGTGTGTCAGGTCCATGAGTCATGCTGTGTGTCAGGTCCATGGGTCACTGCGTCCTTGCAGCTGCTGCTCCGCTGCACGATGGTGCCCAGCAAGCTTCCTCCATCATAGGGCCTGCTTCGTTGTGCTGGCCGCTGCACGTTGCAGGCCTTGCTGTGCTGTGCTGCGTGACACGTACTCAATCCAGCAGGCTATGATGGGTGGGTGGGCAACAAGCTCGTGGTCATGGGACCACAGCTCTCACCCAATGGACAAAAGCTGTGCCGCAAGTATAAGTATAAGTATAAGTATAAGTATAAGCTCTCACCCAATGGACAAAAGCCGTGCCGCAAATGCATGCGCTCATCCAGTCAGCTCGCATGCGTGAGCCGTATTGTGGCAAAGGCTCACATGTTTTGAGCTGGCCCACTGCAGCCTGCCTTGATGTGCTGCATGCTGTCCTGTGCGGGGCCAGCGCAGTAGGGGACAAGGCCATGGTGCTGTCCTGCTCGGGACCAGCTTTCTTACCCCTGGCCATGCTTGTCAGCTGGCTTGATGGGTGATGGGTGATGGGTGATGGGTGATGGGTGCGGGGTGATGTTTGATGCGCGGGTGGCTGACCGCCAGGAAGCCAAAATCCACAGCCCAACTCTTGTGTGCCCCGCAGGCAGCATGGATGTGTGCGCCCCATCCGCAACAATGCGAGGGTGCTGTTTGCCCGGCAGGTGTATGGACCCCACCAGGTGCCCATCCAGTGCACCAGATGGTTCCCAAGAGGTAACCCCCAACAAGGCATCAGTACAAAGCACGCGCCTGCCGTACTGCTGCAGGGCTTGACTGCGACCGGGAGGGGGAAAATATATGCTTTGAGGTAGGTGCTGGACGTGCGCTTGTGTCTATGTGTGGAAGCAGCTTCTGCCTGAAAACTGCTGCCACACCCGCGCCTGCAATTTGCAAGCGTCTGGTGTGCAGCCATCCCAGCTGCTTGCCTGGGAGGTGGCCCTGAGATGAGGTGGGAGTGGGCGTGACCTAGGCTCTATTTCAGACCCTCTGCACAAGTCCCTCAATTCTGCCCCATCAGACACTTGCTTGAGAGCACACCACAGCCCAAGCATTCCTCGTCGCCCCTGAGGCACCAGCCACACGCATGCCAGAGTCCCGCAAGGCGCACAGGCGTGCGTGTGTGCAGCTGTGCATGGGGTTCAGGCAACCCTGATTGTGCTGCATAGGCCACCCCGCATAGCCAAGCACACATGCGCACCCAACAGCTGGTGGGTATATCGTCTCTGGGGGCATACTGTTCGCCGTGGGCTAGCACTAACCGCAATGCGGCGGCTTCCCTGGAAGGTTGAGCTTGTCGGCTGCCAGCCTGAAACGTGAGGCCCCTCTGCCTAGGAGCAGTGCGAGGAGCATGCCTGCCGCTGCGGCCCGCCCCTGCGCAGGTGATGGACTGCGCTGTGCGCCACATGCGGCCCGCCGCGGCCCAGGATCCCGAGAGGCACGTCCTGCGAGCCCGCTTCTCAGCCATCACCGCACCCGAGATCCGCGCCGCAATGGTGGGTCCTGTGCCATGCACGCGCGCGCATGCATCTTGTTACTGAGCAGTTGCACAGCAGCCCGCAGGCAGGCCCTCACGCGCCTCTTTACCCTCAGAGGGGCGCGCCCAGGTGCTTCCAGTTGCCCAGGGCCAGGTATCAGGCAGACACATGCGCGCATGCACGCGCACACACGCACACGCACACATACGTGCTCACGCGTGCAGGATAGGCAGGTGCCCTGCCTCTCAGGCACCTCCCTGCTGCTCGCTATAAGTGCTTATTGTATGCGCGCTTATTGAGCGAAAGCATCGGTGCTTATTGTACGCACGCACGAGTGTTAATTGTATGTTAGCATGAGTGTTAAGTGTATGTACGTTTCCAATTTTTCATTGTGCTTACCACGCTGCAGGGCTCGCTCGGAGTGCCCAACAGGGCGGAGGCGCTGTCGGTGGATGCACGCCAGGAGCTTGACCTGCGCGTGGGCGTGGCCTTCACACGCTTCCAGACCCGCTACTTCCAGGTGCTGTGCCACATCTGGCAGGGGGCATGCATGCTGGAGGAGAGCAGCTTCTAGGCCTCTTGAGGAATCGCAGGCGCCTTGCTGGGGGCATGTAGAGGTTGTTGTGGGAGCCAGGTGGTTGGGGTCGTTGGCTGGACTACGCATGGCGCGCAAGTCGCCAGCATGGTGTGTGCACACACAGGTTTTAGCTTGGGTGGGTTTGGCACATGGAAGGGTTCCTGTCAACCCGTTATTTGAGCAGGCACCACTGAGTTTTGGGACCCCTTGTGCCATGTACCATGGCCAAGCAGCTGCGCCCCCTGCATATGACCCCGGCTGACCTCGACTAGGTACTGCAGAAGGTTGCACATGCTGCACATGACCTCTGCCTGAAGTGCATTTGCCTCTGCCTGATAATGTTTGCGCAATGCCACCTTCCAAGTGATGCTGCATATGGTGGCCTTGACGTTGCCGCTCCCCTGTGTGCCCTACTAAGTGCCGTTGAAGCTCCCCTGTGTGCCCCATAATTCATTCCCCACCATCAGCACCTTGAACACTGACACAGGCACGGTGCATGGCCCAGCAGCACCTCAACGCCAATGGGTAGCCTGTGGCGTGGGCATAGCCTGCCCAGACCAACCTCAACAGCTTGACAGCTTTGCGTGTCTGTACTCAGTGCACGCCTCTGCTCAGTGTGTGCTGCTGCTCAGTATGCATGCTCGCACAGAGTGTGTGCCTCTGCTCAGTGTGTGCTGCTGCTCAGTATGCACGCTCGCACAGAGTGTGTGCCTCTGCTCAGTGTGTGCCGGTGCTCAGAACGCGTCTGTTCAGGGCATTACCCCAACGCCTCGATGCCCAAATGCCCCAGCTCACTTCACACCAGCTCAAGATGCATCTGCTGAATATGCCTCGGCTCAATGCTGGACAATGCCCCAGCACCTCAGCGCCCCAGTGCTCCTGCTCAAGGCACCTGCTCAACGCCAGCGCTTTATATGCTCCTGCTCAAGGTTTCTGCCCCCTGCTCCTATGCCTTCTCCAGTGCCTCTGCGTAGCATCTCCGTGTAACGCCGCTCCTCTGCAGGGCAAGTACGGCAACCTGGATGCAAGCGTGGTCAGTTATGGCCCCTGCCAGGTGAGTTACGTGCCCCACATGCCGTGACTTCAGAGGTCACACTTCCTAGTTACTAGGTTACTAGGTTGCTTTTGGTGCAGGCATTACGGTTAAGCATATAAAAAGCGCAGTCACCGATCTAATGTAAACACATTTCAAAGCAGACCCATGCTGTGCCTCCGTTGCCCTAACAAGCTGCATCAGTGTGCCAGTGCGCACAAGCACCTCGTGGCAAGTCACTGCACCATGAGAGTCAAGCTCCACCCATGTTGTGGAACTTGGGCCACCCACCTACTCAACAACACACACACATATGCACACTCATTAGCACCTGCTCACATGTGCACATACACGCACACATAAACATAAGCTCCCATTCACATGCGCACACACAAACATTCACACTCACGTAAGCACCTGCTCACATGCGCACACACATACGCAAACACAAATATTGGCGTGCATAGCACATACCACAGCCACTTCCTGCCTGCCCCGCTTCTGCTCCCAACCTTGCAGACTCCCACCTTGTTCTTCTGTGTCCAAAGGCACCAGGCCATTGTCTCCTTCCAGCCAGAGCCCTTCTGGGTGGTCAGGTACGCCCGCCAATAGGCATCCCTCATGCCATCCAGAGCAGCATAGCCATCCAACCCACTGCTACCTCCTGGAAGTGGAAAGCAAGTGTTGAGGCCTGCCTGCCCATCAATCCCTTTGGGCTGCTTATCAGCTTTGGCTGGCCCAGCCCACAGCTATGCTCGAGGAGCAGCTGTACCCTCTACAAGAGCGTGTGCCTGGATGCACCAAAGGGGAACCGTCCAAAGCTGTGCTCCTCAGCACAATGCTGAGGAGCACCTCTGCTTTGGGGGTTGTACTCTCCTGTAAGCATGTGCTTTGTACTAGCGCCCCCATCAGGGCCACTTGGGGTTGCGCGCAGATGCAAGCACAGCGCATTGTCGGACGCGCGGCTGCATGTGCTTGCATCGGGAGGTGCCTGCACCTTGATCACGCCCTCACCTGCCAGCGCCGGTGCCCCGCCCCCTTCCCCACACGCCATTGCTGTTTGGGGTGTTGCTGCACGCAATGCGGGGCGTGCCGTGCCTGCTTGTGGGGCGCCTGCGTGCACCAGCTTAGGGACAGCGGACAGAGGCACACCTCGCGTCGAAACACCACATCCTCCCCCTCCCGCGCCCGCCTGTGTCAACAACTGAGGCAGAGTGCAAAACACATGCTGAGCTGCATGGTGAGGTGGCACTCTGTGTTCCTGAGGGTACAGGCACTCCGCAGTGGAGCCTGTCTTAGGTGTTGCATGTGCCTGTGTCCTACAATAGGACTCCTACATCAAAGGTTGACAAGTCAGGCTGCTTGTATGAAGCGCATTCTACGCCCTGAGAGGCTTCTCCACTAAAGAACCACGCGCATATTTGGCCTGGTCAGATTCACATCTGATCTGGGGGCAGGATCTGGGTGCTAGCGCCATCCTTTGCATGTGCATGCATTAATTCATGTATCAAGCCAGGCCATACCCTATTTGCCGGAGGCATACTAGCAACACAAACTTGTGCAGATGCCATGCCTTTCTATCTTGAACAAAGACCTATGCAAAAGGTAGGCCTGTGCCATTATGACTGCAGGCCTCATACATCCAAAGCAGGCATGAAGCTGGAGCTTGATTGGGACAGGGGGCGCATCTTTGATCAAGAGGTTGCTACAGTTTATGCAACTTTGGTGAGCCTGCGCGTGGGTGTTGCAACCTTTGGAGAGCCGGGTCCAGGTCCTGCTGCTGTTGGCTGCTCTACATTTTTTCTTGGTCCGTGGCCATCAAAAACGAGGGGGACGCTGACCTTCCAACTTTGGCACGCAGGCATATCCTAGCATCACTTTTTGGCCTTAAAATGGCACGTCATGAATGCAAAGCTCCAGCCTTGCCTAGCCACCAGGGCGCTGGGCTTAGCCCAGTCTCACTGTAATACGTTATCTGTGTGTTGTTTGTGATTGCATATGTGTGTATTATGTGTCTGTGCATGTGTGCATACGTGTTTGTGTGCAGTAGACATCGTCAGACAAGTCTGCACGTGTATTGCAGCAAAGGGCATGATGGCATCCTGCCAGGCTCCGCGCACTATCCTGGCACTTGCTTGATGTGTCCCACCTTGTCTGATACACTGCGCAGGTTAGAGAGGCCAAGCGCTTGCGTGTGGCAGAGGTGACGGAAAAGGTAGGGAGCTGCGAGGCAGCTCGGACGGGGCAGGGGCCAAGCTGATCTTCTCTGTATTGTTCCAATGATAACATATGCCCAATGGACTTTGAAGCAGCTCCATAGGGCATGAATCCTCATGGGCTGGGTGTGAGTGCTGGGAAAGTATGCAAAGCAGTAGTGTGGTTGGCGCCCAAGCGGCTGAGTGTTGATGGCTGGATGCACACTTATGCATCACTTCCCTTGTGCAAGGGTGCGAGGGGAGGTATTTGCAGAGCTCAGATCCCGAATGTGTGATCTTAAGTCAGGCAATGGCAGGTGTACGTGAAGTGGCCAAGGCCCCCTCCAATAATTGCCCAGCCCCGTTCCCCCTTCTTTTCTTCACCTTCATCCTGACACACACAGGATGCACGCATGACACACACAGGATGACACACAGGATGACACACACAGGATGCACGCATGACACACACAGGATGACACACAGGATGACACACACAGGATGACACACACATGACACACACAGGATGCACGCATGCATGCATGCAGGAGGAGCGCCGGCACAGGCCTTCGGGCCTCAACACAGTGGAGCTGCTTAAGGTACGCACGGCTTCTCTCTGCAAGCCCCGCACACAGACCTCAGGGCGCAGCCTGTTCTACACGTAGCGCAAACAAGCTTTCAGAGCTGCAGCAAGTATGGCACAGCACGTGCTGGGTGTGAGGGCTAGTGCGTGGGGGGAGAGGCACACAGTGGGGCGCAGCTGAAACGTGCGCCTGACCCAAACACCCAGTTGCAAGCGCGTGCCACATCTGTGCTTTGATGGGAGAGCCTCCTGGAGATGCTCAAACGGGCGTGGGCGTCTGGTGGTGCTCTTGTGTAGGTGTGCTCCTGTGTAAGTGCGCTTGCGTGGCAGCGTTTCTATGTTGGTGGGCTTGTGTGTTGGCAAACTTCTGTGTTGGTGCGCCTCAGACTGGCGTGGACGTCCGGCGGTGCTTCTGTGTGCTCAAAGCCTGCGCTGCTCCCCAGAGACTTGTGTGAGGACGGTGCTTTCACCTGATGCTTGAGGGCGCTCTGTCCTGCTGTTTGTGTGCTCCTTGCTCTTGGTGCTGCTGCTCGAGGGTGCCCCGTTTTGGCGCTGCTGCACGAGGGTGTGCCCTCTGTACTGCAATGTGTGCAGGTGGCGTCTGCCTCCCTCGGCATCGGACCTGCCCAAGCCATGTCCATAGCTGAGCGCCTGTACATGCAGGTGCGGGGGTGTGAGGGAGACGTGTGAGGCTGTGTTTGCATGCATATGCACCAGGCAGCGTGGTGCATGCTTGTGTGGAAGCACCCACTCCTCTGGAGCACAGGCAATGTTGTGCCCTGCATCCAGGCCAGGTAGCACGTGACGCCTGTGCCGCTTGATTCTAAGAGGCAAACAGAGCCTCAGAATGGCAGCAGGAGCTCCGCGGACCCCTGCCACAAGCAGCAGCGGTGGCGCAACCAAGTGTCCAGTGCGCGACCCAGTGTCCAATGCGCAAGTGTCCAGTGCGCGACCCAGTGTCCAGTGCGCAAGTGTCCAGTGCGCGACCCAGTGTCCAATGCGCAAGTGTCCAGTGCGCAACTCGACCTTGCATCGTTGCAGGGGTGCAAGCACTATACAGCACATTTCACGCGGCACAGGCAGCGCAATTCCAAGGTGGATCTTGAAAACCCACCAACCGTTTAATTGCTGCTGTACGGTGCCGCTTCTCTCAACACAGCTCTCCTCTCCCTTTTGGTCACGGAGGGCCACTCCCTGCCCTCCCTCAAACCTCCATGGCCCC
>LFCJ01001499.1_pt1 | contig 16379 bp, 29 predicted proteins | sample 643141 | NCBI WGS metagenome assembly LFCJ01 (sample SAMN03766243, study PRJNA286221) | soda lake metagenome | biome: soda lake; feature: Kulunda steppe; material: water; isolation source: sample B1-Br-g2 brine of Lake Bitter-1 | place: Russia: Kulunda steppe | collected 2010-07 | reverse complement strand
TTTTGATAATAATTTCACCGTCGGTCCAGTATACAATATCATATCCGTTTTCCTCCGCAAACGCTGTTACATCTTTGTACCATCGTTGCCGTTCAAACTCAGCTGTTCCTGGTGTTCGGCTGGCTCGGGCACTCTCAAGGATTTCTTCCCGAGATTTATCTGTAGCATATTCCCAGACTGCCGCATTTTCGACTTTTTGTAAATTCCAGTCTATAAACTCGGCGTGCCAACTTGGTGGGCGTGTCGGAGCAACGGAGCCATCCGCAAAGGTTTCTCCTGCGTACAGAATATTGGCCTTGGACGAGATGTCAATAGCAACGATTGCTGGATTTGTAGAGCTAATTGTTGTCGCGTGCTGCATCGCAATATCTGTTGTATTAGCTACATAAAACCCTTCGCCGAAAAACCCGTCATCCCGAGCTTGAACGCGACGCATATCAATACCGTTCTGGATTATTGCGTCCACGCTATCTGCAGAACTCCCATGAAAATATGGTGAACGTGGAATAGACATAAGAAATCGTACTTCTCGTCACCCTTTATTATTTGTTGTGATGGATGCGTTAAGCAGTGAACTTACCCTGCCCTACTCGCTCACTTCGCTACGCTCCGTTCGCTCGTCGAGGACGGGGACTTAGCCTGCAAAAGTTAAGGCCAGTGACCCCGCTCTTCGTACGCAGCGCTCAGTCGCTCCAACGCAACGATATACGCTGCATCACGCCACGTAACCTCATCGCGGTCTTCGTATACGTTTCGGACGTTATCCCATGCTGCTCTCATATCCTTATCAAGTTCGGACTGAACTTCTTCGAGCGTCCAATTTCGTCGCCCAATTCCTTGCACCCACTCATAATAACTGACTGTAACTCCTCCAGCATTGGCCAAAATATCGGGGATAACGGGAACGTCGTTTTCTTCGAGAATATCGGCTCCATCAAACGTCGTGGGGCCGTTTGCACCCTCGATAACTAGGTCAGCTTGGATGTCCTCGGCGTTATCTTTAGTGATTACGTTTCCAATTGCTGCAGGGATTAATACATCGACATCTTGCGTCAGAATATCACCATCAGTATTTATTTCCGCATTATCATAGTTGAGGATTCCCTCTGGTTCTTCTGTATGTGTTGGGATGTCGTGTGTATCTAAACCATCTTCATCGTAGGCCATTGCCTTCTCATCACTAACAGCAACGACGGTTGCTCCCCAATCTTCGAGCAATCTTGCAGCATTCCCACCAACACTCCCGTATCCTTGTATAGCAACAGTCACGTCCTCTAAGTCCTTTTTGTAGAACTCACAGGCTGCTTTCGTAATCAATGCAACACTCCGACCAGGAGCCTCTTCTCTACCGAGGCTTCCTGAAACAACGGGTGGTTTTCCTGTCACGATACCAGGAGTCATTTCTTTTTCACCCATACTGTAGGCATCCATAATCCAAGACATTGTGCGAGAGTTTGTTCCCATATCTGGTGCAGGAACATCTTTCTTCGGACCGATAACTTCCCGCATCTCGTGTGTCATTCGACGCGTCAACCGTTCATTTTCCTCAGAACTCAGTTCTTTTACGTTCACATCAACACCGCCTTTCGCACCGCCATAGGGTAGATTCATTACAGCACATTTCCACGTCATCCACATAGACAGAGCAATGCATTCTTCTCGATTTACGCTCGGATGGTATCGAAGACCACCTTTGTAGGGTCCAAGAATACCTTCGTGTTGCGCACGATACCCAGTGAAGACTTCAATTGACCCGTCATCCATTTCGACAGGTATTGTAAATTCATAAACAGTATCGTGGTATCGAAGCCGTTCAATAATATTCTCATCAATGTCAACGAGTTGAGTGACGTGTTCAAATTGATTGAGTGCATTCTGTAGAGCCTTGTCTCCAGACATACTATCGTCTATTGATTATGAATACATAAAGCTGACTCTGAAATAAATGGTATGTACAACTAAATATATTAATCTATGAACACCTCAACGTCAAGGAAACGTTTAACAAGATAGACGATAAGTAATGTACTAAGAATGTCTGATAAGCTTGTTACGGAGGCGTTCATCCACGACGGGTCTGGATTCCATTTTGTTTCTGGAACACGATACAGTCAGGAACGAACGGCAGCAACAACCTTCTGCTCCTCCGAAATAGAAATTGAAAGCACAGACGAGTACATCCATGTCCCGCTTGACTTGCTTGACCGCACAGGGGCGTGCTGGGATTGCGAGCGAAAACTTTCACTTATAAACGACGATAGATTCCCTTCATCTCATGAGTATACTGGTGAGTATCGATTTATCATCCGTGGCGTTATCCGTACGGGCGAACATCGAGGAGAAATAGAGGTCGAAGTGATTCCTGCAGACTCAGTTGAGCAGGCCAAAGAACGATTTGAACAACTGTACCGTGCTGCAGAAGAAGTCAAATACTATCGTATTTCAAAAGCCGAAGAAGGGCTGAATTTTGAAACAATATACGATGAACGAGAAGAGAATCCGTATCCACCAGAATAAGCACAGTTGTTACGGTGCAGGCTCAATTTCTGAAACAGCTTCCCAAGTATCATCTTCCACTTTCGATTCAAGCTCAGTTTTTGTATTATAATGCCATTCAGTTTGGTCGAAGTCACTTACAGTATAATCGAGCTGTACACGGTATAGTGTCCCATCAACCTCAGCATTCTTCAGTGGTTTCGTTGGGAAGCGGTCCAGATTAAAGAATCCACTATTCTGGTTGTGCCATGTTCCACAGTTCTGGCAAGCGTAGTAATGCATATTTTTCTCCTTTCGGCGAGTAATGTGTTTCTGTCCACACTCCCGACACTCTGCTCTAAACCAGTCGTTGCGCCCATCCATACCAATAACTTCTTTGTTTAGTGCTCCAGAAATATAGCCGTCTGGACGGCTTGACATGAGCTTTCCTGGACGTAATTCACTTGCAATGATTCGTTGGTTAATATACGGGCGTCGGGCCATATCTGGATATTATAAATCCTGTCCCATATATCTTCTTTTCGATGTGGTCTAATCCTCAAATCACAAGGCTTTTCTACACCCTCAATAACATATACTGTATGACGTTAGAGTACGCTGAACTTGAAGAGTTATCTCCCAGAGAATTAGCGACGCTTATCGAAAACGCAGGAGATGCACTTGCAGACCATGATGAGGCATCTGATGAAGCCAGCGCACTTGGATTAGTTACAGCGGAAGTAGGCCATAAAGTCAAAGCTATCGACAGTGGGCGTATCAAGTGATAAGAGAAGCGTATTTCTCACTTTTCATCCATCATCTCGTTCTGAGAGATGAGTCCTTGGTTCGCCGCAGCTTCCAATACCTCATCATTTGTTGGTGCAGAGTCGACAGATGATATTTTCACAATGTGGTTTTGGCGTTCCAATAATTTGTAATCCTGCATCGTTACGTCGTCATGGAGTTGTTCTGTAACATCTTCAGGTAATGCTGTAACAGACCCGAATACACTGTCGATTCCGTTTGTTGTTAAGGTTAGAAACCCTCGCGTTGTTTCACCTCGTTGAACAGTCTGCTGAATGTCCTGTAGACTAGGTCGCCATTTCATCATTGGTTGCGTATGAACATACACAGATGGATGATTAGCTGTTCCACAGACAGGAATGTTCACACTTTCACTCTCACCACGAGTATATGTTGTTGAATTACCGAAACACCCGCCAATCTCCACAGTAGCATCCGTCGCATGTACAGCCGCCGAAATTAGCGTAAGGCCTTCGGCATGTTGCTCGTGAAGATAATCTAACACAGATTGCACCTCAGAGGAAGCCGAACCCTTGGGAGAAAATTGAATATGATTCATATACATGGCTACTCAAACCACACTTAATAGAATTTCGAAATATCTAATATTATTTGAACTACAGATAGATTAATTCTGGAGTCGTTCCTCAAGCGTAAATCCGAGTTCGATGTCTGTAAGTTTCATAGTCTCAGAATTATAGGTGAGACGAACAGTATATTGAATGATTTCCTCCGCAAAAATGTCCTCTTCTTCCTCTTCCTCCTCATCATCCGAGTTATACGTGTAATCAACTACTCCATTTTCATCAACATTCTGTGAATATTCCTCTTCTTCTTCCTCTTCGTCTTCTTGCTGTGCCTCCAGTTCGCTTTGGATTTCATCCTCAATTATCTTGGCCGCATCATGTAATGTATCTATCAGAGGTGTTGGTATTTCACCGACAATTGATTTCCGACGATGCCGTTCCTCAACATCCCAGGCAATGCGGCAATCGAACTCGGTCACATTCTGCTCGTCTTCTGTTGCGGTAGAGCACTCTGCCATCACAACCCCTAACCAGGCGTGACCTGTTGCATGTTCGCCAGCAGGTCGATTTGGGAGTAAAACCCAGCTTGGAATATCATTTTCCTCAATCTGTTCATACAAGTCATCTACGGCAGTATTGTACTCATCTGTTGGTGATATTATGTCTGTGAGAGGAACAAATCTCTGACTCATGACTATACCTTTGTGATACACAATCAAAAATCAATACCCCTATGACACGTTTATCATGGTGGACCAATCACTCAGGAGCGCACGGATTAATCGAAACACGTATGTTTTCTCACTAATTTATATCTATAAATGACTGAAACACTACTGGATAGGTCAGCAAATCTTCAAGTAGAAGATGGCGAATCATTAGAGAAAGACGGGACGACAGAACTCATGTCAGAGATAACAGTCAGAGATGGTGGCATCCTTTTTCGCACGTTGTCTACGGAACACTGGCGTAGACTGGCTTCTTTACCATCTCTGGCTACTACTGACGTTGAAAAGAAAATTGAATCTGTTGAGAAGCAGTACAATGTATCTGTTCCAGACGATATTATCGAACAGTTAGAAATTATTGAAGCTACAGTTCGATGTGCATGGGATGCAGAGGCAGAGATGTTCTATGTCCACTACAACACCAACAAAAAGGGACAAATTCATCAATTGTATGTTCCCTTATCATCTTCTCATACGGATGATGTAGTACTCGAAACAATCTATACCGCTGACGGAGAGTTCGTCGCAGACCACGTCGAAGATGCGTTGAACAAAAATATACACAAACTAGAGGTGTACGACATCTATGTTAAGAATCCATTCAAAGACAAACCACAACTATACCTGAAATCTACAACAACGTTCAAAGAAGCTGTTGAAACACGGTTCCGCAACTCTGAAGAGCCATTTGATTCTCTGGAGGAAATTGGCGAAACGTGGCTGTTAGCAGTTTTCATATCGGTTACTCCGTTGTTCGGCTACGCAATCGCAGGTGGTGTAGGGTTCCTCCTTCTTGCAAGTCTTCTTACGCTCGCGTATGGGTTGTATGTGTTCTCCGTTCTGTTTGTCTTCATAATTCCATTACAGCTTCTATACTATGGAGTACAAGAAAAGAAAAAGCCATTATACGTATACGAGGAGCTCTTCACCGCAGAAGGCTCCTTAGGTACAAAATCCACAACACCACCGTCACGTTGGGCTTTCGCTGCTGATATGGAATAGAATATAAAACCATTGAACACAATCCCGTACTTCACCGCCACTCATTTTCTGTTCGGCTGAAAAGATGCTCAGACTTTCCTTCCGTATTTGCAAGACGGATTGGCAATTCATCTGAATTTCTGTCGCTCTTCTTTCGCTCGAAGCAGTAGAAGCACTTTAGCTCGTTATCGACGCGCATATCAGACTGGTAGAACAGTTCGTCACGCTCCTTATAGAATAGCTCCACGAGTTCTTCACGGGTTTCATCAATCCACATCATCTCAGCTTCAGGATGGTCATCTACGATGGCTTCAGCGAGTTGAGTAAGACGCTTCGAATATCGTGTCTGAACTCCAGACATGAGCCCAAGCACATCATCCTCACCGCGCTCCCAGCAGTCCTGGCAAATTGGTTCGAGGTACTGCATCGATTCATGTGCCAATTGCTTTATTTCCTCTTTATCATCACGGTTTATAATTTCGCTCATTGTATACTGGGCTGCTCACCCTGGTGTTAATAGTATATCGATTTTCAAGCGCGAGAGTTAAACAGGCGTAATAATATCCATCTGGGTCGGGAAGCGCACATTCGCGATAATCTCAGATACTTCCTTATCCGTAATAAATAATTCACAATATTGAATATCATAATCCGTATTATATTGGGGTTGGTCGTACACGTCTGCAAGTATAGTAAATAACGGCGTTGTATGAGTGACAACGACAACATCCCCGTCATGAGATTTTAATTCTTCAATCGCACCCAACGTTCGATTCGATGTTTCTTTTGGGGACTCGCCATTCGGAAGTTTCTTGTTATAAGCGAGCTCACGGTATTTCCGAACTTTATATTCAGGATTATTTTCCGTATATTCCTCTAGTGATAATCCTGTTATTTCCCCAAAATCCATCTCTCGAAGAGCATCACTTACTTTATGACTGGTATCTACCTCTTCATTGATGCGCTTCGCAGTTTCTTTTGCTCGATTCAAATCGCTTGAGGCAATTAACGGGTTATCTAACTCTGTATCTGCAAACCAGTTTGCGAGTTTATCGAGGCGAGTCGTGTCATCAGCTAATGGCCACTCTGTATGCCCTTTCGTGATTTCCTCAGGCGCTTTTGATTTCGCATGTCGAATAAAGTAAAATTTACTCATTGCTAGTATAACAATTACGCTAACATAAAACATTAACTTTACTCAATAATCTTTGAACTACCGTGTTTGAGTTCGAACCCATTGACTGAGCATATCTTCAGATGCAAATGACTGAACATCTTGCGGACTGCAATCTGAACTGCACGTCTGTATAGTATCAGAACCTGCCTCGGGGTCTCGGTAATCACTTACAGGCGTACTAATGCGTGTAAGGACAATCTCATCAGGGAACTTTCTACACGCATCGCATCGGTTCAGGTCTAAATCACAACGAGTGCATGTATAGTAGACATTTGGACCTACAGCTCTTGGATTCCCAATGGTTTCTTTCACATCACCGTTGCAGTTAGGGCAATTACCGACCAGTTTTTGTGCCATAGCACAAATTGATAAATACAGGATTAAATATGTTAACATCCAAAACAAGAGACTGTTTGCGGAGCCTTGAATTCGTATTCTTTCACAATATGGCGAGTGCGTAAGGCACACTTGGTGGATGAAAACCTAACACTTATGGCATAAGGTGAATTATTTCGGCGTATGACAACTCCAAACCGACGACTTCAACTTGAAAAAACCTACACTGCATCAGATAATCCAAGCGAATTTGAATCCCGAGGAAGACAAGTAGTGGATAAGATTTCCAGCACTGAAGTTCTACTCCATCAAGGGTATGTCAATAGTCCAGATAAATTCGATACGGAAGAGATGTTTTCACTAACAATTGACGGGTATCCAGAGCAACTTACGAAACAGACATTCAAAGTTCGTATTGAAAGAGCTAAAAGTGAAGACCGTTGCCTACTCCGAGTTTCCGTCGAATGGTTTGGCGTGAATACCGAGGATATTGCTGAAATGGAGAAACGTGGAACGGAAATCCTACAGGTGGTTCAGAAGTGTTTGCAAAGTGAGTTCAACATGGCGCGACCAACAAGCGACGTGAAAACAGCATCCCGACCTGGAAAGACACACTGAATAACAGTATTTCGGAACAGATAGTAATTCTATTGTGGGGGCACGTTGTATATGATTACATGCCCACAGCATTGGTCGAATCTCTACAACGAACAGATGAGTGGTTATCGGACCTTGGTACAGAACTTTACGGCGCTCGTGAAGACCTTCGGGACGAACAGTTTGAATACGTCACAACAGAGGCGTTTGAATCGCTCGCACATATGCAACCAGAACTCACAGGTCGAATCAATCATATTGAGCGCGGAGCCGAAAAATTGGACTGGGATAGTTCCAGTCAGAAACAATCATACCTCGATGAGGTTCAAGAAAACAAACAGACACTGAAAACTGGTCTATTAGTAGCTCTCGAAGATAAAACGCTTGAAAAGCCTCAGTACGAAGCAATGTCTGATGCAATTAGTGAGCTTCGAGATTGCTGTGCAGGTCTCATGGAAGACCTGTGACATCCTCGCCCGCCTTAAACGGTGGGATTCTCTCGCTGCAAGAAGATAGTGAAATCAAATTATTAATAAGGTGCTTGTGATTACATACGTATATGAATGACTATCACACGGACATTTCGAAAGCAATTGCGGACTCAGCAGCGACACAAGCAACAAATCTTGCTATCCCACAGGATTCTCACTTCGAGAGCGTCATGGTAGAACATCAATCTGATAAATTTTATTTGCAAATTTCTGTCAATAAGTCAGAAATTCAAGATTCAGACCTCGTCGAAGAATCGGCAGCAGAACCCCGTTCTCCAACGACGTTCTTTGAAGCGGTAGGTGCACAAGGGCCATTTAAAGAACTCTTCACGGAACTCAAACGCTCAACAAACCTCTCAAAAAAAGAAATATCACAACTCCTTCGCAAAGACCAAACGCTTAGCTTTGAGGCAACGGCGGAGTTTAACCTCTACATTTCAACCGCTGACGTGAAGAGTCCACAGGAAGTCAATGAACATCCGTAAGACAAAACTACCGAATATCCAGCAACTCATCAACGAAATCATCAAACGCGACCCAGAACTCAGCAATTGAATCATAATTATTATAGAAATAGGACACGTCGTACTCAGTCAAAATACGGTCTACACCCCACGACAGTTCCTGGTTATCTCGCTCAACAAGATACTCGGGTCCAATATCCGTTTCACCCTTCCTACCACGGTCAGATAACCGTTCCAACCGTACACTAAATGGTGTATGGATATAAACGAGCTCCAACTCCGAAGCAGCCTTCTGGAAATACTTGGCGTCAGGAAAACTTCGAATACCATCAACAGCTACAAAATCGACTCCTGAAAGCTCATCCGCACGGTCGACAGCTCGCTTCGCAAAGTACTCATCGTTAACCGAGAGAACAGCATCGACCCAATCACCAAGTTTGTCCTCAGTTGCAGATTCAAGTACAATGCGCTCATCTAATCCACGGTCATAGAATGAATCTTGCATCCTCTCTGGAAACATACTCATCCCTTCATCAGGAATACGTTGGAACTCAGCGTTAGCAACGGACTTCATTTGGAGCGTTTCAAAGTTGTAATCTACACGTTCATCAAGGAAGTCCAACGCTGTAGTTTTTCCCGCACCTGGGAGGCCGAGGAGTCCGATTACTGGTTGGCTCATATCTTTCATCTGCATATCAGAAACCACGTAACTTAACAATTCCGAATTCACTGCGAAAACAGTCTTACTGTATCATACAACAAACCACAACAGTTTAGACCCCAATTCTTGTATAGTGAAGCATGACAGAATACCTTGACTACCTTTCCGTCGGACAGGACGTGACAGTTACGTTCGCCGAGGGAATAATCAGTGGAAAACTCACAAACAAAACAGATGATGGGTTCACCGTTCAATCAAAAACAGAAGACCAGTACTGGACAGTCAACCACGTCGGCGGTGCACGAAAAAGTGATGACGATACAGATGAGTGGCCTCAGTACGAAATCGAACTCGATGACGACGCCGTTCCTGTTCGAGATGTTCGTCACGGGCACTACTCACTTAACGGAGGTCCATCTATCAGATAATATTCTGAATTTAATGTATTAGAAAATAAACCCAAGGGCAAGACCCGTCCATGCTACGCCGATTACACCAGAGACAACAGCGTATTTTAACAATTTTGTTGTTTCACCATCACTTTCTAAATCTGAAACCACGAATATTGGGAGAGCTGAACCCCATTGAGTGATTTGCAATTCATCTGCAGACTCTGTAATTTCTCCGATAACCGTACAGTCTTCACCGACCTCAAGGGTTTTCTCGAATATACGAACACGACTTGCTCCCGCGTTAAGACCAACATCTCCTACAGAAACGCCAGATGATGTTTGCTGGACATCACGAATCTTAGATTCTTCCAGCGTGAGAACAGCTTCGTTAGGGTTGACGTAGAACGACGTATCACTATCTGTAAGATGAAATGGCACGCATGCAAGTTCATCATCTACCGTCACCCAATCACCATCTCGTCTTTCCTGTACTGATAGCTGGTACGCTACGCAATGATTTCCTGCACCTGGCGAAATTAGGACTTTGTCTCCAATGGCGTCCACAGTGCCAGAGAGTTTGACTAGACCACTATCGGTATCTATAGAAGAAGCACTGGTCTCACTGAGCGACCTAATAATATACCATTGGCGAAAATGACTTACTGACCAGAGTAGAATAAATAATCCTCCAAATAGAATAAGTAGACCAATTATCGAATTGAGACCAGTCATAGTTATAATATTCACACATATCAATAAATGTGTTTTCAATCCCTCACTGATGCACCATATAGCGAGTTGGACCTGTAGAGAACGGTATGTTTATATCTGTGGATATGGCATCAGACCCTATGCAGGATACAGCCCAGACACTTGCAACACTCCAACCAGGTCAGTTCGTAACGATAGAGGGATTTCCTGAAGGAGAGCAGTCGCGATGGCACGTCAACAACGCCCCTGTTATTGAGACTTCAGGGACGACGACGGTTGCACTTGTACTCCAAAACGCGGATGGGGATGAACACTGGCTTCTGGCAAAATTCGAAGCATCACCTGATGAAGAATGGAGATTTGAGAAACTATCATCGTTTGAAGGACATCCTCCACAAGGTATAGACCCAGCAGAATACGGCGATGAGATTCAACCTGACCAAATACAAGTGATTGACGTGAATAGTTCATAACTCGAAAGGAAGTTCAACGTTGCTTTCCACTCATCATTGATAGCAAATCGGGACGTTTAAGGGTAATTGTGTAGTATCCAGGGGTATGAGCACGAATAACGCCTCAAGTCAACCAGATAGACTCTCTGACACTGATTTTTTAATTGGTGGACGATGGTCATCTGAAGGCGAGGACTGTTCGGAACAGCTTGAAGCTGCGAACCTTATTAGTCAGTATTTGGACTTTGACAACAATTACGAGTACAGTCACGAGGAATTCAACTCGCCTCCAACAGGGTTGACTGTCGCAACTATCTTCTGACAGCGAGAGAATCCCGCCGTTCACGGCGGGCGAGGATGTCACGCGTACTGTGGAAGCGCTTATCCAAGTCAAATGTGACATCGAACAGTGCTACGCCTTCATCATCTAACTCAACGAATTTGTGAACGTTGACGATGTGCTTCTCCTTATCGATGTCTCGCCAGACCTGGACCTGAAACTCAGAGCTTGCTGCCCAGTAGTCGTACCCGTACTCGTCGTTCCGAAAGTCATCAGGGAGCCAGTACCAACCATCAGGCAACTCAACCTCATGGATTATATCTGGCTGTTCCATCATCATACACTCGTGTAATTCATCTATTGACTTAATTATTCTGAATTGAATCGCGCTACCGTTAACTCAATCGTAGCCTCTCGCGAACTGGACTGTGCTCGTTTGGTTCTCCATTGAAAGTGTAACTCTGGCATACGGGCCGCCAAGAGGTGCGATGTGTTTATACATTCGATACCACTGTGGTTGCTTCGGAGCTGTGTGGTCAATCCCTATACGAAGACCATCACCTTGTTGTGCAATCGACAAAGAAATTCTACTCGGTCGATAACGCCACCCTTCGAAGAAACTTGGGTTGTATGGCGCGTGAATTGCTTTGATGCCTTGACCACATGCATATAGTTCATCACCTGCTCTCTCATCAGATTCATATGCTTCGATATATGTCTCTTCGTCTGTTGCATGGAATCCATGTTCATATCGCAATCGAACGTCTGTTTCCGTCTTTTCGACTGTAAGGGTTCGGGGTGGGATTCCCTCATCCCGATACCAGTGCAACTCACTATGAATTTTCCCATTTGTGGGGAGACGATAATTCCTAATGTTTTCTGTATCGAACGCTGTACTAAATATCCATCCAAACCGTCGATATGCATAGACAAATGAACTATCCAGTTTCTCATCAGTCTCCCCTGTCGCAAACATATCTAAATTACGTAACCCACGACTCAACCCTCTGAACGCAGAGGACGCCACATCATGGTCAAATGGAAGGATGTATTCGTGGCACTCATCCTCTAACGTTACGTCCACGCCCTCTTTCACACGTCGCTCAATGTTTGGCGACAACTCCATCGTGCTCATTTCCAACATATACTCGCCAACCCATAATAATAGTATTGATATACAACAGAACAAAACCAAGAGAGGTCGTTAACAGCAGGAATTATCGCTATCATCTACGGAACAACACTCTTCCTCGGCGGACTCCTGTTGACTCCGTATCTCTGCCATACGTTCAAGCCGTTCATCCTCAGTCATACTCCCCCAGTGAATAATATCTTCCATTGTTCGATTGCAAGAGATACAAATTCCATCATCATCTAACGCACAAACGTTGTTGCACGGTGAACTAACCATGCAATAGCCATAGAGCACTACTGGTAAAACTATTTCTCATCGAACGGTGAATCCACGGTCTTCAACTTGCTCGATAACAGAAACAGGAATGTCTTTGTCAGATGGATGCTCTGGCAGGTCGTATCGCATAGTCCGTTCTGAATTCGCTCCACCATACACGTCGTATGCATATCGGTATTGTGCCGTCGTCGCGTCGAGCTTCTCAAACATAAATTTCATTTCGTCGTGATACACTGTTATCCATTTCACGCTCTCTGTAACTTTCAATTCTGCTGTGAACTCTGTCATATACTCCACTCCGAGAACCCTGCCTATTAGTTTTTGCATCGAGAGACACTCCAGTTAGGGCCGTTCGATACGACCGCCATCAGGTTTGGTCAGCTTTGGATACTCGTTTTCATCCCATTCAAGAGCAGGATTCTTCTTCATGAAAGTTGCCGCTTTCAACAACGCTGTATCCTTATCATCGAACGACGTGTGTGGACCACAGGCGTTTTTACTCTCACCAATTCGTGACCCAATGCCCACGTTCACCTTCCAGTTATCACCGCGCCCTCCAGGGTCAGTGAGAAAAACCTGTACATTCGAGTCGTGCTTATTCTTCGCGATGAAATGTGCGTAGTTTCCTGGCGTCGTTATCTTCCAGGAGTCCTTTTCCCAGCCATTGATTTGGTCAATGTTAATTATCATACTCAAATCGATAAAACAAACACCTAATAGTGTTCCGCATTCAACCAGCAAGGCTACAGGCTGCAACAACCGTACATATTCACTTCGGACGCCTGTGCGTTGATGTCTACTTGCTTCACCAGAATATGAAACAACCCTCAGGTAGGCAAAATGAGAGTGGTTTCAGGATGGTTGGATTGATTGGTGACAGCACACGTAGGGGCTGAGATGGGTTTCTCTGAATTGGTCTGGGACGGATGAACACGAGTGCTGAGATTCCCAATGGTCCGTGGACTTGGCATCCATACCATCATATGCGGGGTATGTTGTTGAGTATTGGCCCAAACTGTATTGGTATGTAACTCAATCAGGTTACATGATATGAACGAAAAACAACTGTCGCACGTATTCTGACTGTTAGAATTATATTTCACACATCTATCCAATCATAGCGCTTGAATGCAAAGTCTCGAATAAGTGGATACCAGTATATCCACGAAGCAATAACAACGAGTACTGTCAGCGCGAAGAAGAAATACGCTGCTGTAGTGCTATCTTCGTAATAGGAAATACCACCCAAACCCCCAAGACAGAATGTGAGAAATACACTTGCTGCATATGATGCGGACATATCTTCAGACCAGCTTTCCGCATCTCTATTTGTCGTATCCGAAAGCAATCCAGCGTGTTTTTCTGTCTCATCTGTTGGAAGTGATGCATCAAGCTCCCAATTCCCATCTTTTTCATTCCATTCCACAGGAATTGTCCCACCTATAATATCATCAACACACGGTGGATTTGCATCTGTGAGGTCATACAACTTCGAAAGGGTTTCGTCAACAGTTGTTGACACGATAGAGAATGTTTCTTCCCCTTCAGGAAGTTCGAAATCAATGCGAAGCTTCTCATTTTTTCTAACTTCTGTGATTCCTGTCACGTGTGCGACGCCTTGAGCTTTATTCTGCCGATGGGACGTTACTTCTTCACGGAACTGTTCAATAGTTTCTGTCATTCGTTAACCCACCTCGGTTGGCACTCAAACTCAGGTTCAATCTGCTTACCCATCATCGCCATAACTAAAACTAACACGGGAAGAAGAAGTGACAATACTCCAATTAACGTATTTTGAAAAGCCGTACTATACGCTAACCCTACCGCGAAAATCGGCAGAATCACAAACCTGTTGACTGTGATTCGGACCAGATTCCCAGTATATGAATCGTTTATACGAGATGGCCTCATATCATGGAGTGCAATACGAATCTTTTCTGTAACCGTTAGAGTAGTCTTCAAGTCGACAGTCCACTCGTCACGTGTTTTTACAATCGATACCTCTGCTGTTGGCAACTCATCAAGAGAGTCAATTGTTAGTCCAACAGTGTTGAGTAGTTCCTCATACTCTGGATGGTTGCTGGTTGACGCTGTGTCTGGGCGTCGAAAATCCTGCGTGAACGTGCCGCCGAAGGGCAACTCAAACGTTATTGTGACTACATCGTCTTTCGGTTCTTGTGACTGTACGAACGCAAATCCAGCCTGTTCATTTAACCAGGTCGTTAACTGGTCTCGATATAATGATTCGGATACAGCATCCGTTGTCGGATATGGGTCGTATCCAGCCTCACGGATTCGCTTATCAATCACCTCTCTCTCCGAGGAGACAGAAGATTCTGAAGCCTCTAATTGCATCTGTGATTCCCTCATCATACGAAAAACCTTGAATGGATTCCTTGTAAAGTTACCGATTACGTTTTTGTGCACTACAGATTCAGAGGAACAGGAAATTAGCCTGAAAGAAACTTAAGTAGGTCTTCCTCCGACTCCATCACTTTCGTGTAGAATTCTTCTATATCCTTGCCGCAATGGTCCTTGTAGCCTTTCCAGATGTCTGACCCGTAGATACGGTGCACATCCAGAGCCATCGCGAAATTCATGAATTCCATCGGCTCTTTCGCATCAAATGTCTCCATGAGCACTGTGAGTGCCCCAGGGTTCCCTTCAGACATCTTTGTCATTATGTCCTGCAGTGTATCATCAGATTTGATTTTATCTTCTTCCATAGTAGAGCTACTATCAACTACACTTAAAACACTTTATATTCGAGCCCATCAAAACGACTATTATCATGCAAATCCTATGTAGACGTAACAATGCCAGATAACTCGGAAGATGACTACAGTAACCCAGATGAAACGGGACTTCGGAGTGGGAAAGGGACGGGTTTTTTCAGCCGATTCGTTATAGGTCGTGAGTATAGTCCGAGAGATTCAGATGATTCTATAGGCACAACAGAAGATGGATACTCTGACCCCGAAGACACTGGGCTCCGAAGCGGAAAAGGGACGGGGTTCTTTCGCCGTCTTATCTTTCGATGATACTATAATTCGTATGGAACAGTCCAAATTAGTCAATAATATAACATTGCGTGTTGTATAATATGTATGGTTCGTGAACACGGCATACGCGTTGGTCAAGATATTTCAGATATACCTCAACCACAGCCAATGTATCGAGGTGGCGTTGCTGACTCAATCCTTGAGGACCATCCGAATGGCGATATTCTAACTGTTCAACGCATAGACGGTAAACCTACAGCCAATCCACAACGACTTGTGTTAAAATCAGGTGGCCAATTCTACCTGATTGATGATTCAGGGACAACAGTTCACGGTTTAGATGGTTCAGGTGGGTATTCCCGCAGCGCAACAGCTCAGGGGTATCACACAATTTCGCGCGTCCTGAGCGTCGGAGGGGAATCAGTATATATTGGAGCAACGTGAGGAGAGATGTATTTTGTTGGTGGGGATGGAACGACGCTACATGATATGGGATTCCATCACGCAACGTACAAAGGAGATGGTATATTCGAGGTTCGGTTCGGTTCACGCCAAGGGACCCGAGAACTAGACCTCAAATCAAAAGCTTGGTTGAACTGACTGACACGTAGTAAATATATACACTGTTTCTGCAAACTGTACACAGGATAGTTGTGTAGTACACTACACTCGAATTGACTTCGACAGGTTTATACTTGTCTCTCTGTGATTGTGATGTATGCATATTCCCGCGCTGGATTCACTTCGCCACGAGCGAGTTGGGATGATTACGGCTGACGAGAGAGCCGTTTCGATGCTCGTACAGGCGTACGTGAAAACGGATGCCACGGAGGAACGCGGAGCGTATGACCCCATTGAAGGAATGGCTCGCCCGTTCCCATACCTGATTA
>LFCJ01001497.1_pt1 | contig 16387 bp, 16 predicted proteins | sample 643141 | NCBI WGS metagenome assembly LFCJ01 (sample SAMN03766243, study PRJNA286221) | soda lake metagenome | biome: soda lake; feature: Kulunda steppe; material: water; isolation source: sample B1-Br-g2 brine of Lake Bitter-1 | place: Russia: Kulunda steppe | collected 2010-07 | reverse complement strand
TCGAGCGTGTCCATCTCATAATCACGTTGGCGCTCTCGATGTTCTTCGACGTACGTGTACGGACTACACTGTTGCTTCCAGCTTCCCTCCATCAACGAGCCTCGATCGCCGATCACGACTGGGACAGGGAACCCTAGTTCACGAAGATCTGCGAGGATTTCTCGCTGGTCGCGGGTATCTTTGTATCCAATTGGGACGACGGCGAGAACGCCGACGTCGATAGCAGTGTTCTGCTCGAGCCCGTCTACGAGATCGTCGAGCCCCGCAATCGATTCCTGGCCTTTCGCAGTCACCTCGAACGGGATTACCACGTTCCGCACAGCGACAAGGGCATTGTAGAGAACCGGGCCCGCTTTACCAGCGGTATCGACGATGACGACGTCGTACTTGTCACGGACGTTCGCGTCTCGAAGGACGCGGTGAAGCTGGTGATACATCGAAAACGAGTCACCCAGTCTCTCTGCCTGTTCTTTCTCTCTCAAGAGGAGCTCCGGAAGATCCTCGAGCATATTGTGCGAAGGGACCAGGTCAATTCCGTGTTCGACCTCGATCGTGAGGTCGTCGAAATCACCCTTTGGTCGGCCGATGAGGTGTCGGACGATGTTGTCGACCTCGGAGTCACCGCGATCGTACTCGGGTCCAAAAAAGTATGTGAGACTCCCGTTTTGCGTGTCCAGGTCGATCACGAGAACATCAAGTCCCGCGCGGGCATGGCTGACGGCGCAAGTTGCGGACGTCGTCGTCTTCCCAACGCCACCTGCCTCGGAGACAGCGGTGTAGGTCAGCATAGTCTGATAGTCAAAATCGACCCATATAAATCTAGACGATAGTTTCCAGCCAATAAACTCAACTATACAGACCAGCTACACCACATAACTATACAGACCAGCTACACCACATAACTATACAGACCAACTACACCACATAACTATACAGACCAGCTATAATAGAAGGCCATATTGGACAGGTATAGCGTGTAGCCAACACTATCTAGTTAGCGCGATTTGAGAAGTGAGCAGGTTGTAGAGTTGGTTTGGTCATGCACCTCGCAAACCTGATGAGCGATTGCTACGCGACGGATTTAGAATGGACTCGGGACCGTGAACGGACGCCGAACACCCTGACGGGCGTCGCCGTCCGACTTCAAGCGACCGATTATTCAATCCAAGAGACACAAGCAGTTCTTACCTGATCGGCGTTGAACGGTCTCATCAAACAATCTGGAACTGAGTACATCGGTCGTCAGACATCACTCCAGACCCGCCGACAGCGACGACGACGCCGTCGCGGGCCGACATTGATGAATTCACTGCCATTACCAATGGTATCTGGTCTTGGGTGTATGCTGCAATCAAACTTGATTCCGGTTGATCTCGATGTTACAGTCTTCGGACGACGAGGCATCGGCCCAGCCGCTGCATTCGTTCATAGACTAATCGAGAAACACAATCTCTCCGAAACAGTGTTTCCCGTCAATGACTATGGCTATCTTACTGCACTCAATCGATTCGGGTGGAGCGACAAGCTCAACTACATCCACCGAAACCGTACCGGAAACTGGTTTCACACCCCAAAATGGGCAATGACTGCTGCTATAATTGATGGGTCGGCAGTCGATCAAGTGTCAGAACGTCTCTTGAGCATTTTGTACATTACAGCAGCATGAATTATTCATACCAGTCACTCAAAGGACAAACGCCAGTGGAGATGCTGAACTAAACAGTCCCAAAAAATCTTTAAGAGGTGATTTATACAGATCTGACGACAAATGCTGGGAGCGGAATCTTATCACTGATGACGCCACGCTTTTCACCCTGTTCAGCATATTTCACGTATGGAAAATGCCAGTGTTCTCAGACGATCGTTGTTTGGTGTTCCGGCTGATGGGGCCGCCATCGGACCGGAATTGATTGAGAGCGATGCTGATGAACTTATGTTTGACTTAGAGGATTCGGTCGCACCAGGAAACAAACGCCAGGCACGGTCAACACTGATTGAGACCGTCGATAAACACGAGTGGAACAAGACCACAGTCAGCTGCCGGATCAACGGAACAGCAACCCGCTGGTGGTATGAAGATATTATCAACCTAGTTGAGGATGTCGGTGTCGATATCGATACGATTGTTATCCCAAAAGTTCGGTCGGCAAGCGAAGTTGAAACCGTCTCGACGTTGCTCCAGAGCGTCGAGATGAACGTCGGCATTGACCCAGGATCAATTGGTTTGAGTGTCCAAATTGAGACAGCCGAAGGAATGAGCACGGCCACCGAGATAGTTCGAGCGAGCGATCGACTTGACGCCGTAATATTTGGGCCAGCTGATTACACCGCTTCAGTTGGGGCAATCAAAGGGGAGTCAACGTATCCGGGTCACTACTGGCACTACCCGCTCTCGAGGATCGCTCACGTTGCCGCCGCCGAAGACCTCCTCGCAATAAGCGGTCCATACGGTGATGCAACTGACCACGAGGGGTTTTTTCAGGCCTGTAACCACGAACGAGCGCTTGGATACGATGGGAAAGTCGTTATCAACCCTGCGCAGGTTGCAACCGCCAACGAGGTCTTTTCGCCGGGTGTTGCTGAAGCCAAGCGCGCACGTCGAATCGTCGAAACTTACGAGAAGGCAGATCCGACCGACGTAGCCTCGATCGATGGTAACGTCATCGACAGGCAAATGTACCTAATGGCAAAACGGATCTACACGAAAGCAACCACGGCTGGTATTCTCTGAGTACGTCATTCTAATATACAAACAATTGTCTCTGAAGGGGGTTGGTATCACGATCAGAGATTAAGATATCCGGTGAATGAACGAAAGTGCATTACATTTGTACGTCTGTAATGTGTTTCAGACGGTGATCCACTCGTTGTACAACGGGAATACCGTTCTATTCAATAGAACGTGTTTGGCATTGGTGAGTGCAAATAGCTATCAATCAGGCGTGCGATCGTATATTTATGCCGTATGAGGCTAACAGGCGGGTCGAAACGAGTGTCCGTACGTTTGCGATTATAGAACATCTCCGGGAGGTGGGGCCGGCACGTATATCTACGCTAGCTCGCGAACTCGAAGTAAGCAAAGGGATCATCCATAACCACGTGAGTACGTTACGAGAACTCGGCTACGTAATCAAACTTGGCGAGCATTACCAGCTGTCGCCGAAGCTACTTTCTGTCGGGATGGAAGCCAGGGAGCAGACACCGTTATATACGACTGCAACTGCGCTCCTCGAGAGGTACGCCACACAGCATGAGACGAGCGCTATCCTCTTTCAAGACGCTGGATCCAACACCGTCGTGGTTGCTCCAATCCAAGTTCCCAACTCGCTCGAACTCACGATCGGAGCGTCGCTGGCCCGTGGGAGGTCGCTACCAGGTGTTGTTACACTAATTGAACGAGAAGAAATGTCGATCACGATTGAAGCGTATGACGAGGACCGGCTAGCAGCGGCGCTTAAGCGAGATGGATACGCCATCGGACCGTTGGCGGTCGACTCTGACGACATATCACTCGCATTCCCAGTTACCGACGAGGAGGAAGTCTGTCATGGAAGTGTCTGTCTGATACTTCCAGACGACGAAGAAGCGGCTGAACGAATTCGTGAGTCTGCGTCCACGCTGAATGAGCGGATCATGAAATGCTTCCAGCAATCGTCCGATCGATCGTTTATGACTGAGAAACACTCTTGGATTGTTGATTGATCCCGATAGGCCGTATCGAACCGTTATAACAAGTCATCTACTATCTTACAGACTTCCTATTCACGCTATTATCACAGTAGTCGATCTACCGGGTTTTTATTGGTTTGGAGGCATTATAATAAAAGCACGAGCTAAAAGGAAGAAGCCGTGATGGTAAATCCTCATTATTCTATGGTGTCGGTATAGAGCAGGTAGAGACTAAGGAGCATGGAGAGCGAAATTGAGAGCGCTAGCAGCCAAAAAGCTATTCTGAAGGTCGCGAAATCGGAGACCGTCCCAACGACACCCGGTGAGATGGCACCAGCCCCCATCAATAGGGTTCGAACAATACCAAATCCACCCGCAGCTACTTTATTTGGAAGTGTTTGCATTAAATACGCCCCTCTGACAGGACGGAAACTGTGTGAACCAAGACCGATTGCCAAGACACTGGTAGTTAAAAGCCACAGGCCACTATCGGTCGCCAAGATGAATGTGGTCATAGAAACCGTTGCTAAAGCCAATGCACCAGATATCACCGGAAGTGTCCCCACCCTATCACTGAGCTCTCCCGACCCCATTTGAACTATACTTGCGACGAATAATACGCTGTAAAGGACTCCCGCAATGGTAGGGGAAACACCTGCCTCCTGAATCAAATAGAGTGGTAAAAATGCCACTATTCCATTATATGTGAACGAAAAGAAAATAGTCAATATAACGAATACGGTGAATTTTTTGTTGGTAAATAGGTGAGCGTACGAACGCCAAGTGATCGACGACGCTGAATCACGTTCCATCGGAGATGGGTCTATCGAGCCTGGAGAGGTCGTTGGTTTGAGCTCTTGGGTCACTCTCGTGATGAAACTAAATGCTAGCATCAAGCCAAAGACGCCGGTGAAAAACAGCAGTACTCTCCAGCCGGGCAGTGGCCCGGGAATACTGGCTGCAATTACGACGGCGACCGGTGCGACGACACCGCCAAACGTTCCAAACGTATCGAACACACCCAATGCTCTCCCTCGATGTGACGAGTATACACTCGTAAGCAACTGTACTGCACACGTCTTGTGTACTCCTGTTGCCCCACCCAGAACCACCATGATCATAACGAATATAATAAATGGTGTCTCAAAGACCAGAACCATTGCAGTTATTGATGCAAGCAAGATCCCTACTGCAATCACCCATACTGTCCCAATGGCGTCAGAGAGGATTCCGGATGGAAACTGAACAGCAGCGTACGCAAATAAGAACGCACTAAACGTCCACCCCAGTACCGTTGTTGAGACGGTATACGTTCCCTGGAAGGATTCAAACAGAGGAGGAAACACGTATCTAATGAACTTTCCAAGAAACCATATTAGCGCAGTTATAATGAGCACGTCGAACGTTTTGAACGAGGTGCTCGCCCGCTGCATTAGCTGTACACACACAGTGAAACCGGATATTTGTTGAACCCTATACGTTTCGGTTTACTCCCTGAGTATAGTGGAGGTCCAGTAAATTCGCACCCCAGTTGCGGTCCCTACTGAAGATAGACCTGCACGGCTGTTTCAAAACAACCGTTGGCGATACCATCAACTATTCATCTAGTATAATCAACGGCTCGTATCGGTCATCACTGTACTTGCAGAAATCGAATTCCCACGATTCAGGATCGCCAGTCCTAATTAATCTCGTGTGTTGAACAGCGTGCTATCGTGCGTTTTTTGTCCGTGACGCTGAAGGGTTCAACCGTCTGGTCGGTGACGTTGTGGAGCAGGTGGAGCTTCCCTCAAGCATGCCCCTTGTGACGTGATTTGTACTCCGCAATACGCCTCAAAGATTCGCTCGTCGAGGGTTTTGACGATCTCCTCGAGGATAGTGGCCTCAACCTGAATCTCGGTAAGAGCTTCAACGGATGTGACAAGTAGTAGCGTTTGTCTTGATTAAGTTTAGCTGTCAAATACAGGTCAATTGTGGCGTGTATAGGTTACTTTCTGAAAAAGTTCTACTATGTAGAACAACTAGTGCTCGGCCCGTGTTCATACCCCTCATCATCTCCGTTAATTTTGAGCTGTGACGTTTGCTGCTGGTAGCCATTCGGAGAGGGTCAGCGGTTTATTGATGATCGACCCAATCACATGAAGTCGCCGGTCATTATTACCGACCTCTCGGTATTCTATAGGGTAGAACGGACTGTGGAAGCCACTGCGGGTATGCTAAACTGGGCGGAGGGGCGACCGGACAAGATGTTTTCTCCCAATCCGATCGGCTTCGCGCCAACAATCAGCAACATTATCCTCAAAATCCCAATATATATCCATCAGTCGTAATGTATAACTATGGCATACCACGCCACTAGTGACCGTGTCGAACGGTTGTTCGAGGCCGTTGACGAAGAAATAGAGGTAATCGTGTTCTCGCCCGGGGAGACAATGCAGTATTTCACCGGCATCGATATGCACAAGAGCGAACGACCGACGCTTGTGTTTCTCTTCAGAGATCGAATCCCGGCAATCGTCCTCCCACAGCTCGAAACAGACAGAGTAAAAGAAACTTTCGAACAGGCTGAGCTGTACACCTACGCTGACGCCACCGACCCTGTCGCAGCCGCCCGGGGAGCGTTCGAGGACCTTCAAAACGAGGTCGCAATCGAGGGGCCGATCGGCGTCGAGTATAGATCGACACGCCTCCTCGAGCAAAAAGCGTTCGGAGGCAACGAAACCGAGGTCGTCGATGTCGAAGAGGGGGTCGCCGCTGTTCGCTCCCGCAAGAGCGACGACGAGGTCGAAAAGATGCAGCGGGCCGTAGATATTATCGAAGAGATCCTCGAGGACGTTTTCCACCAGATAGAGCCCGGTATGCGAGAAGTGGACGTGGAGAACCGGATCCGAAAGCAAGTGATCGAATCCGAGGCCGAACGATACGGTGTCGGCATCGTAACCGCGGGAGAGCGTACTGCGTTCGCTCACGCGAACACCGGCACTCGAACGATCGAGTCTGGTGATCTTGTGATGATCGACGCCGGTGTCGTGTACGAGGGATACTTTTCAGATATTACGCGGACGGTCGCAATCGGTGAGCCCAACGAAGAGCTTAAAGAAATCTACGCCGTGGTCCGGGAGGCGGCCGCAAAGGCCCGGGAACGGATCGAACCGGGCGTCGAATTGCAGGAGATCGATCGCGCTGCCAGGTCCGTGATCGAAGAGGCGGGATACGGCGAGTACTTCCCGCACCGTGTCGGCCACGGATTAGGCCTCGAAGGACACGAGCCACCGTATCTGGTCGAGGGGAACGATGGCATCCTCCAGGTCGGTAATGCCGTAACCGTAGAGCCAGGAGTGTATGTCCCCGGTCTGGGTGGCGTCCGTATCGAAGATGACGTCCTCGTCTCCGAAACGGGTGCAAACGTGCTGACCTCTCTCCCGCGGGAGCTACGAACGTTCTAATGGTCACGGATACCCCCACCTCGATCATTTGACGACGAGTGAGTCCACCTATTGCCAATCGATTCGTCGTAGGCGAGACCGCTGAGAAAGCGTTACAGCACACACGATCAGTATACAAATGGGGGTTGAAGATGATACTCAACAACCTCGGCGAGCATTACCACGAGTCATCGAAGGTACGAGAAGACACCGAGCTGTACCTGTCCCTTATCGATGAGATTGCCAACAGGGGGGTCGGCGCTTCGATCTCCGTGAAGCTATCTCAGATTGGCATCGACGTCTCCCCCGAGCTGTACGAGCGCCATGCTCACGGGCCGTCGAAAACGGCCACGAAAGCGACGTCGTCGTCTGGTTCGATAGGGAGGGATCGGAGACGACGGATGCGACCCTCGGAACCTTCGTGACCCTTTCGAATGAGTTTCCGTGGAGCGCCAGACAGTATCTCCAGTCGAATCCCTGACGAACCCGTGACGACCTAAAACGGGTTGCCGATCTCCCGGGAAAGGTCCGGCTCGTCAAAGTTCCTACACGGAATCCGAGAGAATCGCGTACACTGAGAAAGACCGCGTCGACGAACGATTTGAGAAAGATATCCGGTATCTGTTCGACACCCGCTCTTAGGGATCGCTATCGGAAGCCACGATCCGGAGATGATCTCTCTGGCCCGGTCGCTCGGCGACGGCTCGAACGTCGAGTATGAGATTCAAATGCTGATGAGCGTTCGCGACGATGTACAAAGGCAGTTAGCGGCAGATGGGGTCGATATCTGGCAGTATGCACCGTTCGGATCTAAATGGGCCTGGTACTTCTACCGCCGCATCGGGGAGAGAAAAGAGAGCGCTTTGTTTGCCGTCCGTGCTTTGATCGATTAGCCACGTTAGCAATCGGTTAGAACCGTCAAGTGGGGACGCTTCCCTCCGCTGGTGTCCTCGTCTCTCGGTTGGGATTACCACCTCAGACAGTGTAACCTCCGGCTTCCGTATCTATAACACGGATCCAAATCAACATCAGAGTTTACGGACTTCACTGGTCTCTAAACTGCGACAATCGAACCTTGCCACCCCAAATCACCAAAGTTTTATATATCATTAGTATATTCTTTTGTGTATGGCTCACAAGCCTGGGGATAGCATATCTCAGAGTAGACGATCGTATCTCAAGAGTGCAGCGGGGACGGCGACTGCTGGGACGCTGCTCGCTGGTTGTCTTGGCGATGACGACGGGGTGAGCGAGATTATCATGGGTTCCTACGAAGGGTCGTGGCAGGAAGCGATGATCGAAGCCGCTGTGGAACCGTTCGAAGAAGAGACCGGCGTCTCCGTGGATTACGTCCTTGGGGATAACCGAGAACGTGTCAATAGACTTGTCGCCCAGTCCGACGACCCGCCGGTCGATGTCACCCAGCTTGACGGTCCGGCGCTCCAACAAGGCCTTGAAGAGGACATTTGGATGGAACAGGATTCGGACTTGGTGTCCTATCGTGACAATATTCCTGATGATTTGAACCCCGATCACTGGACGATTCAGATCTTCACCGCCAGCGTCCTCCAATACAACACCGATACGTTCGATTCAGCGCCGGATTCCTTCGGCGTGTACTTGGACCCGGAGTACGAAGGTCGGGTCGGTTTATATACAGAGGATCCGACGTACGACCTGATGGCGTTCTCCCTCTATCAAACGGATGGGCAGGACCCCCTCGACATAGACGCTGCGTTCGACATGTACGAAGAGGTTGTTGCCGAGATGGATCCCATCTTCATGGAATCCAGCGACGAGTACGGTTCACGGTGGGCGAACGACGAACTCGACATCGGGCGGTATTGGCAGGCTCGCGCCGTCGCCTGGCGGGACGAGGGATCGCCGGTCGGATACACGATCCCCGAAAACGGGGTCATGATGCAGGAATGGGGGAACGCGATCCCGAAGAACACATCCGAAGAGAGGGTGGAAGTGATCGGCGAGTTCTTGGATTACTGTCTCGAAGAATCGGCGGCGGTAACCATCGCGGATGCAATGAACTACCCCAGCCCACGAACCGACGTTGAGTATCCCGAAGAAATGGAAGAAGACCTGATCACGGGGGACGACCTCGAAGACATTCAGGCTCCGGATTGGGAAACGATCGGCAGAGAACGCGACGATTGGACGAACAGAATGCGCGATATTATCGACGAGCACACATAAACGGGTTCGCCTATGCAGGATACAATCGTTGGGCTACATGATGTGACGAAGCGGTTCGATGACGTAACTGCGGTCGAAAATCTAGACCTGGAGGTTCGAGAAGGTGAACTCCTCACGTTGTTAGGTCCAAGTGGGTGTGGGAAAACCACCACCCTTCGAATGATTGCTGGATTCGAGGAGCCGACCGAGGGGCGGATAACCATCGACGGGGCCGACGTGAGCGGCGTTCCGCCGTACGAACGGGATATCGCGATAGTGTTCCAGCATTTCGCGCTTTTCCCACACATGACTGTGAGCGACAACGTCGCTTTCGGACTGGAGATGGCTGGGGTTCCAAAGGCCGAGATCGACGAACGGGTCTCGGATGTCTTAGAGATGGTTTCGTTGTCTGAGATGGGGAGTCGTCGACCGAACCAGCTGTCCGGCGGTCAGCAACAACGGGTAGCGCTTGCTCGAGCGCTCGTCACCGAGCCATCTGTCCTGTTGCTCGATGAACCCCTATCGAGCCTCGACAAAAAACTACGAGAGGAGATGCGATTGGAGATTCTCAGGCTCCATCGCGAGTTGGACGTCACGATGATTTACGTTACCCACAACCAGGACGAGGCCTTATCCATGTCCGATCGAATGGCCGTCCTCGCAGATGGCCGAATCCAGCAAGTCGGCTCACCGGACGAAGTCTACCAAAACCCGTCGAACAGATTCGTCGCTGATTTCATCGGAACCGCAAACCTGTTCAGCGGCACCGTAGCGGATGCATCCAACGGACACGTGTCGCTTCAGAACGGGTTCAAAATCGACGTGGACATAGCGGACGACGCAGATGTAGCGTCTGCGGAAGGAAACGAAGTAACAGTACTCTTCCGACCAGAGTTCCTTTCGCTTACGAACGGTGAGAGTGATGGGATGAACAACCTTCCCGGCGTGGTCCGTGAACGAACGTATTACGGATCGAGGGTCGATTACTTCGTCGAGATTGATGCGACGGACGATAACGAAAAGGTAGTGCAGATCTCTGAGCCACTAAGTGCCGATTCCGACGTTGCGATCGGAGAGGAGATCGTCGTGTCGTTCGATCCCTCGTCCCCGATTCTGATCGGTGAAGAATAACAATGTCGACAGAGCACGATTACGGACAATCCAAAGGCGGTATCATAGGGAAGCTATCGTCCCGTTATAATTCGTTCTACAGATATCTTTTGGGTGTCATACAGGATAATAAAGATAAGAAGCGAGCACCGTTTCTCCTGATGTTCCCGTATTTACTCTTCATGAGTGTCTTCTTCCTGATTCCGGTTCTCTATATGTTGGTTATCAGCTTCTATACGAACATTCCAGGTGGGACAATGGAACCGACGTTGACCCTGGAAAATTACCAGACGATATTTGGATCTGATCGGTATCTAAATACGCTGATTGTAACCGTCAGGATTAGCGTTATCGCTACGTTGCTGGCACTCGTGTTTAGCTATCCGATTGCGTACTTCATTGTCTTCTCGAACTTCCGATATTCGGCGGCACTGATCCTTCTCGTGGTCTCTCCCCTCCTTGTCGGGACCGTCGTTCGCGCGTTCGGATGGTTTGCTCTGTTGGATCGAAGCGGGTTGATAACACAGTTTATCAGCCTCTTCGGTATTGAGTATATATTACTGAATACGGAGATTGGGCTCACAATAGCGATCGCGTCGGTGTTGATGCCTTTCTCGGTGTTGGTTCTGTTGAGCGACCTCTACACCTTGGATACGAACCTGATACAGGCGGGAAAGAGCCTCGGTGGAACCCCTCTGCAGACGTTCTGCTACGTGACTCTGCCGCTGTCAATGCCCGGAATTATTGGTGCAACACTGATTTCATTCATCCTCTCGATGGGAACGTTCGCGACGGCGGTGTTCGTTGGTATGCCGCACGTTCCGATGATCGCACCCTTCATCTATGAGGCTGCAGCCGAACAACTCAACTGGCCTCTCGGTGCCGCGTTGTCGTTCGTTCTGCTCGCCGTTTCCCTCTCACTCATTTACCTCTACTCCAGTGTGATGGATCGTGGCTCTCTTGGACTGGGTAAGCTACTCTCTCGCATCTCAGGTGATGATAATAAAAACGGTCGACAGAGGGGGTTCCTGTTCTCCAACCAACTTGGAAAGATTCGAATCCACAAACGAGTTGGATCCTACTCTCTCCAATCGTACCAGTACAGCGGCCTTCTGGTCACGGGCTTCATTTACCTGCTAATTCCGGTAATATTCGCGATTATGATTAGCTTCAGTCAAGGGCTGTACATCTTCCCACCGGAAACCCCGACGTTCGAGTGGTACGAGAGCGTGGTCACGGATTCGCAGTGGATATCGTCGTTCTCGGTTAGCTTCCAAATCTCTTTCGTCGCAATGATTTTTGCACTTATGTTCAGTTTCTCGGCAGCGTATGCGCTCGGTCGGTACGACTTCCGTGGAAAGCAACTCCTCGAGAGCGCTACCTTCCTCCCGCTGATCATCCCGCAGGTGATTCTGGGGATCGCGTTGCTGGTCTTCCTGCACAACATCGGGATTGTAGGCGGAGTTCTTGGTCTGGGTCTCGGCCTGGCCGTCTACGTTACCCCGTTCTGCATCCAGACGTTGCTCATCTCAATGGAGGACTACGATCGATCGCTGGAGGAAGCAGCACTGAGTCTTGGAGCAGACGAAATTCAAACGTTCAAACGGGTCACGGTACCGCTTTTGCTGCCGGGCATCATCTCCGCATCCATCTTTGGGTTTATTTTAAGCTTCGCTAACTTGCAGATCGCTGTGTTCCTCCAAGGGCCGGGAACCATCCCCGTTCCTGTTCGAATTTTCGCCTCCATGCAGTTCGGAGCGACTCCGGTTATCGCTGCTGTCGCAACGATCAGCATCCTGATCACGTTAGTTGCGATTGTGATCGTGGAACGCGTATTCGGCGCGACAAAGGCCCTCGGATACACCGCCTAATCTTCATCACTCTTCTATAGGGCCCTGGTTCACGTAGAAATACGATCAAAATATAAAAATGAACGTTAGTAACGTCCTGAGAAAGGAGGTGAACGGGCTCTGGAGCGACGGGAAGGGTATCTCGCTCGTTGCCATAGCTATCATGTGGGTGCTGCTCGTCGGGGCGCGAATGATTTGTCCGATCATCATCATGTACCACCAGTCATCGTTTAATCTCAGCCTGACGGTCGCGGGATTTCTGGTGACCGTACTCTGGTTCTGCAGCGCCTTAGGCCAGTTTCTCGGCGGCATACTGGCGGATCGGTACAGCGAGCGAACCATCATGGCTGCCGGAGCACTCATCGTCACACTAGGGATCGGCACCGTCGTCACCGCGAAGGTACCGCTCGTTCTGTTCGTCGCGACGGCAATTTGGGGGTTCGGACATTCGCTGTATCCCGTCGTGCGCATTATGTTCCTTTCTGACGTGTATCCGGATAGGCTCGGAAGTGCCCTCGGTGTCACGATGGCTACCGGAGATATTGGTCAAACGGTTCTCCCACCGCTTGCGGCGGTTCTGGCGCTATCGATTGCCTGGCAAGCAGGACTGTGGTTCGTAATCCCGGCGCTGATCGTCTTGGCAATCGTAATCGTCTATTTTGTTCCGAATCAGAATCGTTCAAGCGACAAATCCAGTCCCCCGGAGCGGTTCGAAAAGCTAGTAGATGAGATTAAGCATCCCACTATGGGGCTCATCTCGGTCATGTTGTTTCTTTATATTTTCATCTGGCAATCGTTCACGGCGTTCTATCCGACGTATCTGATCACTGTAAAGGATCTCTCGCCATCCATTGGGAGTATCGTGTTCGGAATTTTTTCGCCGTGGGTGTGCTCGTGAAACCTACCGCAGGAGCAGCATACGACCGAATTGGAATCCGCGGCTCGATGGTGAGTGTTCTCGTTCTTCCTGTTATCGGATTCGGTCTTCTTCCGTTCGCCGATCAACTCTGGTCGATCCTCGTAGTCACTGCGCTCATGGGTACCATGCTAGGATCGGGCGCGATAACACAGCCATATCTAGCTGAGTTATTCTCCGAGGAGGTCCGAGGAACCGGGTTAGGTGTGGTTCGAACCGCCACAGCGATGGTCGGTGCTGGAGGTCCTATCGTTTTTGGGCTGGTAGCCGACTATGGATATTTTGACGAAGGATATCTAATTCTGTCAGGAATCGTAGCCGTAGTCATCCTTCTTACACTTCGGGTGCCGTAATACAAATTATGAATAGATATAACCATCGAAATACAAGAAATATAACATCGAACCAGGACAGTACAACGACTAGCATTCCGACAAACCAATCAGAAGGTAGATAATAATGAGCGACGCAGACCACACTATCGACTATTCGAAACGAGCAAAAGAGAGCTTAGGCTACTCCCGGTGGTGGCAAATCGTCGCTGCCGCTGTGATGATGGCTCTGGTGAGTCCATACCAGTATGTCTGGACGGCAATCGAAGGGCCGCTCGCGATTCGCCTCGAGGAATCCTTGGCAATAATCGGGTTCGTCTTTACGCTGTACGTTATCGTGATGTCGCTGGTGCAGTTTCCGGCAGGGTGGTACCGCGATCGGTACGGCCCACGGCTTCTCACCGCGTTGGCGGGTGTCCTCGCCGGAGGAGGATACGTCGGTACCGCTATTGCGGCGGAGACGTGGCAGTTGTATCTGACTTACGGGATTGGTGCAGTAGGAGTTGGAATCGTCTACACGATCGCGGTCAATACCGCTATCAAGTGGTTCCCGGACCGGAGGGGGTTGACGACCGGTGTCGGAACAATGGCCTTCGGCGCGGGAAGCGCACTTTTCATCCCGTATGTGCGTGCGAACGCATCCCCCGAATCGCTTCCAGACGCTCTGTACGTTATGGGTGGCATCATCTGTATCGGGATTCTGCTCGGGGCCGTAGTTTTGCGAGATCCACCATCGGATTTCACCGAGCGGAGCACAGTTGACGCACCTTCGAGCACGGAGAAAGCTGACGCAAACGAACCAACCAAGCGGGTTATTCAGGAGGACGGCGGAGGACGTTCAGCTGGCAACGCAGCCCGACGGCTCAAGGAAGGATATACGTGGCGAGAATCGATTCGAACATGGCAATTCTGGACAATGTACGTGATGTTTTTCTTCGTCGCGGCCGCCGGGCTCATGATCACCGCACGCGTGATCCTCTATGCGGAACAGCTGGGATTATCGGTATTTGTCGCGACGGCGGCTGCCACTCTCTTACCTATCGCATCGGGAGGAGGGCGGCTGATTGTCGGCGGACTCTCCGATCGAATGCGACGCGAGAACGTCATGGCTGGATCGTTCTTGATTTGCGGCGTCGCAACCCTGGCGATCGTCGGGTTTGGCGCCTTCCAGATCGGTATCGGATACATCCTCACGGTGTTTATAGCCGTCTTCTTCTGGAGCTCGCAATTCTCGTTGTTCCCGAGTACCGTGGCCGATTACTACGGACAGGAGTACTCGTCATCCAACTACGCGCTTCTGTATTCTAGCAAGATTTGGGGAGGCGTATTCGGTGGCGGTGTCGTTGGCTGGCTGGTCACTGTTATCGGATGGGATCTAACGTTCATCATTGGTGGTGTTCTAGCACTGCTTGCGGGTATCATGGGCATTTCATTACAACCACCGGAGAAGAAGTATTAGGCCTTTCGGTAGCGTAACAAGCCGCGCCAAAGAGATCGCCCACGAGTGGGAGGTCAGAGTGTTGACGCTCGAGGGGTATGCTGATCGACCCGACGTTGAACACCTCCCGCGTGGGGACGTGTCACCAACAGACCACAGTCTCCCCAGGATTCACCTCGAACTCGATGCAGAGACGACCATCACGGCCATCTGGGAACAGCAGTTCGAGTAAGATCAGGTTCAGATGGCCTTTGCTGATGGTTTCCAGTCAATTCTCGAGGGGCTCGATCCAGCTGAAGTACCGACATCCGCACGCCCCAGTCGGGAATCACCGACAGCCCGACCGTGACAGCATCACGACGATCGCGAACTCAAGGTCAAACCACACCGTCGTGACGAAGCCGACCGGTGTGTGAACGATCAGCGCGGCGCCGCAGTGGCCGGTCCGATGGACTACTCACAAATTCTGGATGCATTGTTTACAAGTTCTGATTCGAGCGAATTAATTGTGGCTACCATCCTGATTCTCGAGACGAACAGACGGGCCGGAGAGGGTGTCGCCTCAACATCTTCAACCAGCAGGTTGCGAAGAAGCAGGTGCTGACCGACGGGATGCGCGAGCGTAGCGAACCGTTCCTTACCACAGATTCGCTGACGGTTTGGCTGGCGAGCAACGAATATATATTCCTGTTCGAGATGAACCCGAGCCGGGACGGCGACATTGAGGACATGAATGTGCTCGTGTAGACTGGCCTCGACTACGATGGCGTTCGGACCGAACTCGAAGCACAGATGGAGCGGCTCGGCGACGGTCGGTTTATCACTTTCGCGAACGAGGCCCTGGTTAAGCTCGAGAAGCGGTACGCGGTAACCACACCAATCGATGATCCCCTCCAAAAGCTAACGAACTGGTACTACCGTCGTCTCGAAGTCTTTCAGGTACTGAATAAACCAAGGACCGTCGACAAACACTCGAGTTTCAACCGTTTCAGCGGTGGTCTCGCCCGTATTCTTAACCCATACTTCGAATTCGATCGATTCACCTGCACTCGGCTCTGCTGTTTCGTGAGAGACGTCAACCACTTCTAGGTCTGGAAGACCCCCCACTCGTACCCTGTATTATCATTCATTCCAAATATATCTATCTATTATACAATTATATTTAATGAAATGAATTTAACTAAAGACGCGCGAATATAGTGAATTTCCATATTGCGTCAGGCCTTGGTTTATTACCAGATTACGAAGTTTGGCGATTCACCACGGCCAAGCAGAGAGAACACATCTGTTCTACCGACTCGACTCTTCACAGGCCGCAATAATCACGGCCGGGTCATCAACCAGACGGTTTTCCATGTAGTTGCCTTTTCCCTTTCCTGCCCACTTGCGCTCCTGCTCGACGATCGAGAGGAACTCGAGTTCTGAGAGGATATCCCGTACCCGCCTGAGTTTCAGATGGG
>LFCJ01001496.1_pt1 | contig 16388 bp, 8 predicted proteins | sample 643141 | NCBI WGS metagenome assembly LFCJ01 (sample SAMN03766243, study PRJNA286221) | soda lake metagenome | biome: soda lake; feature: Kulunda steppe; material: water; isolation source: sample B1-Br-g2 brine of Lake Bitter-1 | place: Russia: Kulunda steppe | collected 2010-07 | reverse complement strand
GTGTGTGTGTGTGTGTGTGTGTGTGTTCAATTGTGTGCAAGTTTGTGCATACGTCCTGTACTTCCTGTGCTGCACGTGCCTCGTCACTCATGCACTCCTGCCTGGGAGCCCCCTCCTTACCTAAGTGCCCATCCACAGCACTGGTTGCTTCATCCAGGAATGCCAGCTGGGGCGCATGTGCCAGGAGACGCAGCACAGCCACACGCTGCTGCTCGCCAGAGGACAGCAGCTGCGACCAATCGCACTGAGCATCCAGGCCGCCAACCTGCACATGCACGCGCACGCAAGAACGCAAAGAGCCACCAATTGCACTGGGCATCCAAGCCGCCAAGCTATGCACACATGCGCAAGCAAGAACACAAGGAGCCAAGCAACATTTACTGTGCGGAGCACAGCATCAAGGCAAGGGAGAAGATGTGCTGCACGCAATGGGGTGCCCACGCACAATGCAAAGCTCTTTGAACTCGCATGCACACGCACACACATACGTGCACACACAACCAAAACGGGCACATACTACACAAATGTAAGCACAAAAAGATCAAGCACACTTACATGAATAGCACAGGGCATGGACGCTAGTGCAACTCTGGTGAAGGGCACAGACCATACACTTTGCAAATATTCAAGCATGCATGGGGCGCGTATGGGCGCACGAGCAGCTCTGCAAAAGACCCTCTAAGAGACATGCACGTTCTGTCTGCTTGCCGTCACACGCAAGCACACTGCACAACGTGCACTGCATGTAGCACACTGCACAATGCACACTGCACGTAGCACACTGCACACTGCACATAGCACACTGCACAATGCACACTGTGCATAGCACCATGTACGCTGACTGTCAGGCACGTAATACGCAATTCACAAACTGCAGAGTGTACAGAAGGGCAATGAGCACGCAAGCCAGGGCAGGTAAGGCAGGCAGGCGCAGTGCGCAGGAGAGCGCAAGCGGCATGAAGCAGGGCAGGCTGAAACACAGAGGAAAACGACCTGCACCCTGGAGCACAGCTGCTGCAGCCGTGCATGCTCCTGCCGCTTGTGCTCAGCCACCCACGCCCAGTTGCCTCCTGCCGCTTGTGCTCAGCCACCCAAGCCCAGTTGCCCATGCGCGCTCACCCTGGCGCACAGGTCCTCCAGCCGCACATCCTCCAGCAGCTCGTGTAGCTCCGCATCGCTGGGCACAGGAGGCCCACCCGCTCCCCCCATCACGCACCGGCCGCCCCCCTCTAGCCCCATCCCCGTCCCCGCGCCCAAGCAGCCTCCGCTGCCGTTTGCGCCCAGCCCGCCCTTCCGTTGCAGCGCCTCAGTCTGGGAGAGCTCCATGCTGCTGCTCTTGGCCACCACGGCGTCCCCCACAGCTTGCCGCCCTCCGACCGGGCAACCTGCCCCACCTTCCAGCATGCCGCCCGCTGCCGCGCCTGCGCCCCTGCTACCCCCCAGCCCTGCCCCCCCTGCTGACACGTGGATGGTGGCCACCCCACCCACTGCTGCATCCGCGCTGTAGCTGGGCAGGCCTGTGCGCTCCTTGCCTGTTGTGGGGCCGGGGTGCTGGAGCAGGGGCGCGCGCTCTGCATCAGCGCTGACAGAGGGGCCTGCGCATCGGAGGGAGTTGGAGGCACCTGCTTGGATTGCACACGGGGCCAGCACTCCAGACGCACACAACGCAGGGCAGAGAGCAGAGGACTTAAACATGCACAATTGCTGCTTGGCTATTGGCAAGCAGTGGGGCTGGGCAGGGGCGCAGGGGGGGGGGAGCGCCATTACGGGTGATGAGGGGGTATGCCATCGCATTTGATGAGGGAAGGGGGAGTGGTTAGGGCATGTGATGGGTGGTAATGACCTTTACGCGTGATGAGGAGGATGGCCAGAGTTTATGATGGGGGAGATGGCGATCGCATATGATGGAAGGGGTGGCTAGTGCTTGTGATGGGGGGCGAATGGCCAGTGCATGTGATGGGAGGAATGGCCAGTACATGTGATGGGCACCTAGGGAGTGGGGCATGAATAGGGATCTGGACGTTGTACTGATGCCTTGTTGGGGTACTAACGCTTCTGTTGGCAAGTACTGATACCTTCAGAGACAGTGCTAACACGATGAGAGCCTGCTAGAGCGGGACAATTGGTGAGTTGGTTGGCTGGCCGAGCGCGTCTCCGCACGCGTCTGCAAGGGCCATCCCAGAGGTTACCTGAGAAAGCGATGGTTTCAGTGGTGAAGCTCCTAGGGTCACCAGAGTCCAAGTCTTCTGCTGCAGTCATGCAGGGCCCGCATCTTACTGAGACCAGCTAGTGCTACTGCCTGGCCATTGCAGCTCGTGTGCAGAATTCACGTCCAGGGGCTCAGTGGCATAGAAGTTTGAAAGGGCAATCGACAGCACACTCCAGCAGCGGAGGGAGAAGATGGGACACTGTGGCCCAAGGAAGCAAGGCCAAGCCTTGTCTCGCAAAATGGCATGGCCTGCACTGGAGAGGAGCTTTGGCCTATCGCAACTGTGCAAGGGCATACAGACCATCCTCCTCTGGTGCCCCACCCTGAGGACCCTTACCAGATGGAAAAAGCAGCTGGTGGCGCAGAGTGCCAAGAGGCATGAAGGGCTTTTGAGGTAGGAAAAACGTGCTTGTGGGCATTGTCGCGCTGCCTGACCCTGCATTTCCACGTGTGTGGACGTGTGCATTACTGCATTACTGCGTGCAACTCTCAAGAAGCACGCATACTAGATTGTGAGGAGGCTGCAGCATTCAAAACCCCTCTCTGTACTTACGGCAGACAGCCTCCTATCATTTGGACCCAGGCGCTGTGTCATGTCCAATCCATCAGGCTTGCAGCGTGTAAATATGTGTTGGGCAGGAGCTTGATGGGGCCAGATTCAAGGAAATAACTTTCTCTGGGTAGCAGCACATGCGCAACTTTGAGCGAGCCATGTTCAGCTCTGTGCTTACCTTGGGTCCAAAGGCCTGCTAGGGCACGCAAGAGGCTGCTCTTCCCGCACCCTGAAGGCCCCACAATCAGCAAGGAGTGGCCTGCGCGTGTTGCATCAAAGCCCCCAAGTTGATGAACATCAACAAAGATTTAAACAAAGGCACGCTGCATAAGGTTTCAGAAAGTGCTGAACAGAAAAGCTCAGTTCTGTCTTTCAGGCTGAGATGCTCCTGCATCGCGCAACTGCATGCAATCCTGCTGGACATTCTTCACAAAACATTGCTCCTGCATCGCGCACAACTGCATGCTTCTTCAAAAATGACGCCCCACTTTGGAATAGGCAAGATGATTGATAGTACTTTTTGTCTCGCCTTCTTGCTCAGGTGCGTCACTCAACCTGACAAAAGTTGTGATCAGGCTTTGGGTCTCGATCAAGTCAAGCCTCCTGGCACAAGCACTAGCCTTTGATGTGGAAAAGCCCTGTATGAGAGACAAGGGCTCACTGACCAGGTGCAGGAGCAGCTCGCCATTTCAAAACTATCCCAAAGCCACAAAGGTCTCAACCAAGTACGTGCTCATGCATGATCATCACCCATCTGATCTCCACTTCATGCTCCCAGGTTCCTCAGCCCCAGGCCCATGCTGCACACTCACCTGGTTGCAGCTGCACACTCACCTGGTTGCACACTCACCTGGCTGCACACTCACCTGGTTGCACACTCATGCTGCACACTCACCTGGTTGGACACTCATGCTGCACACACACCTGGTTGCACACTCATGCTGCACACTCACCTGGTTGCAGCTGCAAGCTGAGGTCCTGGCACAATAGGTCGTAGGGACGGCCTGGGAGGTTGACTGACAGCTTCTCTAATGTCAGCCCCTCAGCTTCAGGCAGCACGTGCCTCTGTATGGTGGTGTGTGGGCCTGAGCTAGCTTGACCTTTGATGGGTAGCTCAACTGCAGAGACAATGGTTGGACACAACAAGGTGGCTGGTGTGGGTGTAAATGTGCACTTGCAGCACATCAAGTACATCATACGCCTCGGCAATGAAGTCGCCCTTCTGGTCCTGGTTGCAACCTTGAAACTGGTATTGACACAGAGTGGTTTTAGGTTGAAGACTTCATTGAGATGCAATTTAAATTTGCTTGAATGTTCCAGGTAACTTTCACTGTAAGTTTTAACTTCTGATAGCTGAAAGAGGCTAGACATAGCAGAGACAGCCCTTCTCAAAAGGCGACTGGTATCAGAACAGCGTGCTTGCCGTTTGCAGCATGCATAAAGCTTTCACGCATGGAGGAATAGCGCATGGAAATAAGAAGAGGTGCTCCCCAGAGGTGCATAGCTGGCCTACCAGCTGAGCCCAGTATTCAGCATTTGCGTAAGGAAGTATCTTGCATGGCCACCAGCTGGGTCCAGTACGAGCATACACAAGGGGAAGGATCTTGCATGGCTGCCTTATGCCCTGACTGACCTATGTCCCTAGGGTTCTGGAAGTGATGGGACTGGAGGGCAGTCAGGAGGGCATCCAGACGATCGGTCTCTGCAGCCAGACCTGTGATCTGAGCAAAGGCGCGATCAAGCAAGATTGGTAATCTGAGCAAATTATAGCAACCCCTAATCCCATGCACGTACAATAGAAGTACCCTACGAGGACACAACGGCAGCTGCGCCTTACGCTATGCTGAATCGTGGGCAACTACAGGCTGCTCATTGATTCCAACAATGCCGCACATGTACCATGTATATGAGTAATGCCGCACAAATTCATGGATATGAAGGTGGATTTGGAACCTCTAAAATTTGGTGAACGGTACCATGCCATGAGCATGCATGTGGTTAAACGCACCTGACCCAGATTGGTGATGATGATGGAAAGAGCCTGATTTATTGAAGAGAATGCAAATGAGGTCTGCGATATTGTCCCGAACTCAATTTCACCAGCAAAGTACCTGAGTATCAGCCCGTGCAAAGCAGGGAATAGCTTCAATAACCTGAGGATTTGGCAATCGGTTCTTACCAGGTACGATGGGCATGGGATCAGTAAAACAAGTTTAGATGATGCATCTGCTGGAAACAAGTGAAAGAAGCACAAAAAGGGAGACAGGGATGCAGCAGGAGTGGTTGAGTGGATGCCAGAAAAGAAGAGGGCCTGCTTCTCACCTTGGTGCAGTCAGAAGGGATGGAACAAGGATGGTCTGCATCAGTTGAAAGCCAATGATGGTCACGACAAAAGACAGCTAAAACAGTGTACATACTTTTATGTGTGATGTAAAGGATGCCGTATTATTTTGAATGCTTGGGACATCGTGCATTAACTAGCAAAGGTTGAAAAACATTAGTCATTCTTTTTTTGAGGTGGAACTTAGACTTCCAAAGAGGCCCTGGACTGTAAACTGCCTGACCTGGTAAGCAACATGCAGCACAAGCACTGTATCCAACCATCACACATGACCTCTTGCTTCCAAAATTTACAATTTAAGGGTGGCTTTCAGGGACATGACAAATCCAAGTTTAATGCTATTGCCTTAAACAAGCTTGGCAGCATGGGTGAGAAGCGCATACTCAAGTGTCTGTAAATGGCAATTATGGGTTGACTATACAAAACTCCTGTGCATGAGGAAGTTTGAGATGTGTAAGGATGAGCAGGGCAACCAACTGCAATTGGCATACTTACGGCATACTGGTAAATTGAGGTCCATAAATCGTAGTATCCAGTAAAACGGATGCGGGTTGCTGCAGCAGACAACACCGCAGCTAATCTGCTATGAACCTGCGTATTGAGATAGGTGATGCAAATGCAACATGACATAAGCAGCCAGATAACAGCCTGAGCAGGGCGGGACGTCAAATATAGGAATTGCGGGCAGTACAGATAAACGCTGCAGTCAGGATACAGGCATTACACAAACACTTGCGTGCTATGATTAGGCAATAAAGCTCACCATTCGGGCCTCTGCCTTCTCTCCACCGTAAAAGGCAATGCTCTCGGCGGACTCTCGCACGCGCACCAGCGCATACCGCATGTCCCCCTCCAGTGCCAGCAACTGCATGTTGGTGACATACGCATGTCCTTGTGCTCTGGTGAGCATACACCAAAGCCTCAACACGCAAGCAAACGTTTTTACGTATACAAACTTTTAACCATAGTCATTGCCGACCTTGTAAGATGCACAGGCTAAGATAACTTGCCAACTTTATTGAGCCGTACTCGGAAAAAAATGCAGTGTCTGAGCTAGGCTTACGCCGTAAGTTACGGTTTGGAATCCTTATTTTAGCGGTACTCACTGTGTAATACAGACGCATTAAAACCTTCCCAAACACTGAGGTCGTGACCAAGGTGCCCACGCCCGCATACAGGAAAAGGAAAATCACCAGCTGCCCTGAAACGCTCCACAAGACTCCTGAATGTGTGTGTGCATGTGTACAAGGGCTGCGCATCTTGGACCGCCCTGAAAACATCAATGCTAGAGCTTTCCTCAATTCCCCACTTGCCTCACAGAGGGGTCAATCGGTGGGGCGCTTATGCCAGAACAATGTGCCTTCCATTCTAATTTCATTGGAAGATTAATGTTTGGCCAAACGATGACAGATGTGACAACAGAGATTCATCAAACATGATGTTTGGTACATGCAAGCTCTGTGCAAGCATGGTCATGGCATGATTCCACTCGATTTTAAGTGATCAAGCAAGGCAAAAACAGGTCCACCGACTTACTTGGCAGGTTCTGCTTCAGGTTATGACTTACCAGCAAACGCAGCGCAGTTGAAAAGCTTTTTGCAGAGCGCCAGAGTGATAGTGGTAGAAGAGGCAACAAAGGCACCGACATCTGCAACACAAGTTTAATTTCTTTTTAGTTGGTCTAAGTTAGCAATGCATGTTGTGGACAGAAACATATGCTTTGTAGACAGTTATTTGCAATAATATCACCTTGCCTTCATTTCTTATATGCAAGATACAAGGTGCTTTGCGAATCAGGAAAAGCAATGTACTATTTTCAAACTCATGTGGCCGCTTGTGCCGGCGCCTTGGCGAAAGACATGCCGGAAAATTGCCTTTCTGGGGTGTGGAGAGTGTGAAATGCACCAGTGCTATCTATAATAAGAGAGTATATAGATGAGCTCTTAACTCATTGGTCAAGTTTATTAAGTATTGAATGGAGAAGAGAGCTTGGCACAGCTGCCACTATCAGGAGGAAGGGAAAGATATTGTTCACTTATGAAGGTAAGCCCGTACCTTAACCCCTCCTCATATTGCTCACCGTCACAAATGCGCTGATCTGGATTGTCCAAATTGGTAGGGCTATCCATAGCGGCCATGGAAGAATCAGCCAGTTTGTTTTTGCTGGGCATGGGAGACGCAGTGGCCGCACTTAGATTGCCTCCAGAAACAAGCCTGCGAAAGCATAAGCCCCCCAAGTTTGATCTTTGACACAAGCAAGGTAGAACATGCTCGTGTTGCAGATGCTGTGCACAAAAAATCTAGCCCGCTTTGCATCCCCATCAAGACAATGCTTAGACAATCAACTCCAATCAACAGCAACAGCAGTGTTCCACACTTTGTTCTTTTAAGTTTTGATTGTACCTGGTACTTCTGCTCATCACTTAAAAGTGGATTACGGTATGGCACACTGATACAGTGTCTGGTGCCCTGACAAGAACAGTAGGTGACAGCACATCAGACTAAACGCCAGAACCCCCATTAAATTTGTTGAACAGTTGACTTGGTTCACCTTCATGGAACAACTTGTCTGAAGCTTTGCTTGGCTGCAACGAGCAAATTATCATCTTAATGGAATTTGAAATTACCTAAACATGCCTGGAACAGTTCAATTTTTCCCTGCTTACATATCCACACATTTGCTGGTAGGGCATGTCTGCCTCAAAATATCAAGACAGGCACGTTAAACGCGATAGTGTCTTCATTGCCAAGGTCTGGACTCCATGTTATTTGACAGTGACTGATTAGCCAGCCTACAGATTCAGGTTGTGGGTGCCAATTGCTACACGATCAATGTTCTCCACATTTTTCAACCAATGGAGTGTGCCCTTCTCCACAAGGCACAGGCATGCCTGCATAAACACACACACAGACACACATCTTCTTCTTTTTCACGGAACACCCTCCCACTGAGTGGGACCTACTCCATGTTGCCCAAACACTTCTGCCTCCATGTTTTCGCCTACCTCCATGCCCACCTCTTCCGCACTACTGCCTGTACAGCCCTACTGTCCTGGTTTCCTTCAGAGCAAACTTCTAGTCTGTCATTTCCTGCAGGAATGCCACTACCCCAATCTGACTTAGAATGCACTCTGAGACCTGCAAAGGCCCTCTCAGGTCCTAAACTTGTTTACACTGGATACGCACCCGAGTCTGAAAAAAGCTTTATCCTTGAAATAAGCCTGAAGAAGGAGCCTGGTGAGGTAGGCCCTCCAAGCTAATACCATTCTGCAAGATTTTAATCAGTATACAGGCATGCAGCTGATGTCCAGTAAGCAGCCAGGCTACAGTTGACAGCAGATAGGCAAGAATTGAGCCTCTACAGGCTTGCTTTTTGGTGCGCCTTTTGTTGCTACTGTGATTTGCATTTCATGTCCATGCTTCCTTACAGATCTCCAACTTCTGAGCACCTCTGAAGAATACCAACCAATTCATTCATGTTTGTATAGGCCAAAAGTGCATGCATTGAACCATGAACAGCATGATCAAAAATGCGCAGCACACTAAATTCAACACACCTGTCCTCTACGAACTTGGTAAAGCTGAAGAGGGGTGCCGCCACACATATGATGAGCTGCAATTTAATTCAGGTGGCTCATCATGTGCAACATGCCTGGTCACTAAACACCTTGCAACTTGTTTGATTTAACTCACTGGCGCCTGGCAGAGCATACATGTCTCTCCTTCAATTGCAGTGAAGCATGGCATCTTGAAAAAGTTCGGTATGAAGCACTATGCACCCTGGCCACTACCTTAAGCATGCAGTATAATTCAGTGATTTCATTGTGCTGCGAATTCTCTACTTCTTGGGCATCAACAAAGAGCCAACCTGGTAAGAGCAAAAGGAGGTACCTACCACAAACTCGCGTATAGCCCGATAGAAGCCCACTGCAGTCGTTTAATCACACGACACAAGGCAGTGAGGCACAGGTTTCAAACTAAAAAGAAGCTTCTACCCAACTGCGGATGCTTGAAAGCAATGGTAGCTTGCTACATGCTGACCGACATGGTCCATGCATAGGTTTTCGTGCCAAAATGTGTCATGCTTGGACTCAATCTGACGCAAGTCTAGCACGTTTGGGATAACCCCAACCATTTTGACCTTTTTTAAAGCCTCACAGGTGTGCCTTATGCTATCCAACGATGCACAATAAAGTTATACGAGCACGCTTTACCTGTGTCCTTGCCAGACAGCTGCAAGGAGTACAGAGGGATGGTAACATGAGTACAAGAGCCAAAATGAAGACCGGAATGTGCAAGTACAATCAGTGGGATGCTTCCTCTCGCGACACATAAGGTATGAGACATCAAAAAGCTGGACATAAAATATCGTGTGTTGCCCTGCACTTTAAATGACAGACACAAAGCATATGTTGATTGCTCACCGCAGTTGAAAAATCCCTCTGAGCATAGCTAATTTTCACAAGAAGCCCAGTAGTGATGAGGGCTAAGCTGATTGTGGCGGCAGCATACCCGCAAGCCTTCCATTTCTCATCCCCTGCAAGCAAAAAAGCAGCGATACACTTCCCTTGATGAAGATGGTGTTGGCTCTGGCTTGGGTCTAAAGCATGTGCGAACATAGCTTGTACGCTCTAGCAAATGCTCAGGCTTTGAGCCTTGAACACGCGCAGCCTGTGTGAGCATCACCCCTGCCCATACCAGTAAACCAGAGCTTGGCCAAACGTGTCCACTTTGGCACTGTGGTTCGCAAATTAGTGGGGCCGTTTGACGCAGTCTGTCTGCTCATCGCAATGCAACCTAGGATAGATCATATGTTTGGGTTCAAGAGGCTCATCATATCTTAAAAGTTTAAAATGCACAGTAAAATATGCAGCAATAGATAAACAACATGCTTTTGAAAAGTAATCCACAGTATACTCCCGTTTCCGAAGATACAATAATCCAAATTCTTACGTTAGTTTCATCTATAAATTGGGCATGCTGCCCTCAAAGTACTTAACACAATTGATACCACTGCTTGCTGATAAGCCAGGTTTAGGCTCTTACGCCAATCTGCCTGCCTGTCAATTCTATTTTTACCTTATTGTATGAGATAAGCCAATCATGCTGATCACTTACCATCACGGGCATCACCAGGCTGATCTCATGATCAGACAGAGACAAAGCTACTGGATCACTTTTGCATTGTACCTGCTGAACTTTTCGCCCCTGCAGCTGCTTCACATTATTACATATGTATGTCCTATATATCCTCTGTGCATATGCACATCTGAAATGCCCTACGAGCGCACATTTCAAAAACTGAACATGCAAATCTATTGGCATCCCTTGACCTTATAATTCAAGGTATGCCTATATCGGGGAAGGGATGTTCAAAAATGAGCACCGGATCCCGAGGGAAAACAAATTCTTTTAAATTTGTCCCCGTAGAGCAATGCAATCGTTAGCATGATACAATCAGTCTGTTGCAAAAGAAGAAGAGGCAAGACTACACCAGCCTGGAAACCCGTGTACTACAGGGTTTTTTGTCTAGCAGACAAAAAGAGATATCAGCGTTTTCTTCAGAAGGGCATCATGGATGCGACGTGTGTCCGGTGCAAGCACCAGACAGTCCTCCACCACTGGAAAGGGCACAGATGTGTGTTGATAATTACTTAAATTACTTGAAGGCGTCACGCCAGATTAGTGCAGTGCCAGGTTTATGCTGCATTGTGATCTGGAGGACGGTTGAGTCAGTTGGAGGAGTATTTGATCCCTTTGTCATGACCATGCTGCGAGTAGTTTGGATGCAGCAGTGTCTCGGCGTGACAATGGTCCTAAACTTGGATTGTTTGACCTACTTGACTTTGCAGGGATTGAAACCCAACTCAATCTGTTGTGTTTTTGTGTGCGTCACAAGTGGTCTTAGATCTAAGATTGCTCTTTTGTTTGTGATGGGCCCCTGGTAATTCTATTAGCTACAGTAGGAACCTTTATGCACGCTGTCAGTTATTGATTTTGAGTTATCGGTGACTTTTGGCCTTGTTTGTGTGTTTATTCATTTTATCCCAGTGCACCTAAGAGCATACATACAAAAATCCCCCAAAATCTGTTTGATTGAAGACTCTCTCGCATACACGCTTTCTAAGACAAGGCCCATTCAGGTATAATAGGCAATGAGTGTGCTGATGAATTGTGAAATATGATCCTTCCACTACAGTGGGCACTACGAACACGTTCTGCTACCCGCACCCGATGGCAAACCTTTCCTCAAATCCATTGGCTTGCAGCAGAGAATGTAGCAACTTGCTTGAAATTCATCATTTGAACCAATCATTTTGTTCACCTACACTGTCCCACCATCAAAATTCCAATGACATGCTAAAGGAGCACATGGGCAGACTTCACAGACTAGGGGAGGCTGACAAAAACTTGAGTGCTTACAGACACAACAGATAGTGGATCAATTTCTTAAACATTGCAACTTCAAAATCAGTTATAAAATACAGAACAGGCACACTCCAAACTAGAAAATTGGTTCAAAGATAGAGCAGGGCTCCCATCAGCAATTGCCTTACTTGTCAGCAACTCGATAATTAGGTTCGCCTACTGCCTGGTTGCCAACATTTGACCATGCGTAGCATGATCACAGAGACACAATATTGCATCAAAGCTCATCATCAAATCCTTCGATGGAGGTGAATTTGTAGGTACTGGCTTACCAGGATTTGGCAGTACTTCCTTACACGTCGAACGAGCTGTTTCAAAGCGAGGAGTTCTCGCTGGCTCCTGCCAGACCTTCTCAGTTCCTCCTCCTCATCTGATGAGTCATTCCCATTAGAAACTGCACCTGATCAAACTGAAATGTTGCAATGATCACAATTCTAGGGGGCATCCGAGCAACATAGAAGACTCAAGAGCATGCTGGAGAGGCAGGGCTGTAATTTACTCTGTGTGCACACTATCCCCATAGGAGTCTCAAATATCATTCACAGAAGCCGCACCAAGCTGTATTCAGGTCAGTCGAGTCTGGACCGCTCATTGATAAAACATAACATTTTACCTACACTGGCACTCAACCCAGTTTGTAATAAAAATTTAACACCGGAAGGAAACTCCAATCACACCAACTAGGTCCACACAGAGTGTGACGGGATGTCCGCCCAGAATCAAGCTAATAGCCATTGAGTCAGGCTGTCCTCTTCTGATGGTGCAGGGCTGCTAGCACTAGGTACATACCCCTCCCTTATTACACGCCACCAGGGTAATTACTACTGGAACAATCTTGCTTTTTTCTTAGAGCGTCATGCTTGTCACATGCTTGTTCGTTGTATGGTATGAATCATACCATATGATACAGTTGAATTTAACCTTTTGACATATGTGACATTTGAGTATTTGTATGCCAATTGCATTATGGCTGCAACTCCCCTTCCACTACAAGACTTTGTGGTCAATTTGCGTGAGTGATTGTGTGCCGTATGGAGGGAATTGGATGGTGCAGATCCAAGGACACATGCTCAAAAACTGGCTACTTGGATGGCCTTGCATCTCAAACCAAGCATTGAACGAGGCCCTCCCCATTTGCTAGACAACCTAGGTACCTACAGCTGGAACTGAGTAGGCATGTGCTTCGTAACATTGCTCGTTTTTGCTTGCGTGCCCATACCCTAAAAGTTGAAACTAGCTGTTGGCAATTTCACAATAGGCTTTGAGACAAATGTGACTAGCACGATGTCCAGGACGAAAAGCATGTCATTTTTTAATGCCCTTGCTTAGAAATGTGTTTGTCGAGAAGGAGATTCGCAGAACAATTTGCTAATCTTACTGGTAGGACTGGTATCGGAGAAACAGGCGCTTTTTACTTTGACACATCGGAGCAGAGGGCATGAAATTATTTCTCTTGAAGCAGACGTACAAATCATTCTTTTCCTTCCTGAGGCTACGGATATTTTCTGTCCAGCAAGCCCAGCAGTCAACCCATCTGGCTAGGTCTAGACCCTTTGTAACCTTGTAACTGTTTTAACAGGTGACATTGTATGGGCCTCATCCACTGTGTCATGCCTTGTGCTCGCACCAGGTGAATGCCTCTTGCTCAACATATCATGTAACATGCCACAGTGATTCATGTTGGCATAATGCCAATACAAGGGGAATTCGTGAGGGTGTAGTCTTTTATTTCAATTCACCTTATCATCCTTTCCCTATTATATGAATATCAAAATATAAGTTTTTCTTTTCTTATCTTATCTTGTAGCTTTTCTCGTCCTTTTTCTACATGAATTGCTTGCTTTCCATGAGCAGGCTAGCAGTCACACCTCTGAAGTCAAGAGTCTTGACTGAAGGCCTTATCCATATTATATGATATATCTACATAGATTTAAGCCTATCTCGTAGCTTTAAAACTCTATAAAAAACTGATGTTTGAAGTTCTGCCAGCCACTGCGCGGCGCAAAAAGTAGCGGCAGTTTCGAACTGATCAGTGACCAGTGATGAGTCATCACTGATCTTGGCTGACTTACGTCTTGAGCCAAGACCCAACACAGATGTTTGCTTACAAACAAAACATGGGCCATATCTCCAACAAAATGTCTGATCATAACTGTAGAAAGTTCTGCAGAAAATCTTTCCGAAGTTCAAGGGCATGTCATGCGAATAATTGCAGGCATGGTTGATACATTTCATACAAACTCTTATTCTCAAAACATGCGCGCGGTTACCCATCAAAACAGTCTTATGCAACCCCATAAGTGTGTGCTATTTGTAAAAGTAGAGACGTGCCTTGCAGAGTGGTAAGCAAGTTCCTGCACACACAAGCAGCGATGCACACTACAGAGGGGCAATCAACCATAAACTATGGTCCATAAATATATAGTACCTACTATCTGGTAGAAGCTTTTACACATGCTCACATGAACTGTGCCATGAAAAAGCGTGGGGCTCTATCTGCCTTGGCATCCAGGAGGAAAAAGCGGCTGCTGAGTATGGACCTTGACGGGCATGGCCAATACTTTCTGTGGCTTTCGTCAAATTTCCGTTTGATCTAGCTCCCGCAGTCAGCAACACCTGCGTAGTAGAAGCCACACCCAGCTTTGCCTGAGTCCGCGACTGCTATGTAACATTTGCAGGCTGAGCAACATGCACAGGGAATGTAATTAGACAGCAACTTGTGACTGCACAAATTGGCTGCATGACATTATTTCTGGGGAGCAAAAGACGAATAGGCACAGACAGTTCAATAAACAAGCACGGACCAGAACCAGGACAGCCTCCATTTAGGCTCATTTGTAGAGCGAGCTTCAGCACACATATTGTCCCAAGAAAAGCAGGTCTCGGGATGCTGCCAGTAACTACTAATTGGTGGAAAGTGTGCGTGTATATGTGTGTATGCATGCACATGCATGCACATGCATGCACGTGTGTGCAGGCGTGTGCGTTTATTAACCAGCATGACCATGTTCGAGACCCACGAGTGATACTAGCTCATCTCAAGCAAAGCAAGCAACTGCTGCTTGGTGGGCACTCACATCCTGCACAGCATCCTTGTGGCCTGCGTATGAACTCCTGCTTCTTCTTGGCACAGAAGAGGGCCCTGCACCCCAAGCAGCAGCACCAGAATTTGCTGCAGCCGGTGATGCAACCCCAGCAGGGCCCACAGCAGGGGTGGTCCTCGTATATGTTGATACGCAGGTCCTCCCATCCAGTGGTGCGCATGCAGAAGTCCAGGCACTTGTAGTACTTCATGAAGTCTTTGAAGTCCATCCAAAACGTGCCGTCCTCCTCAGCAGTGTGCCCGACGGCTCTAGCAACCTTGGGGTGCTGCCTCCACAACGGGCTGTGGTCACTCCAAGCGCCCTGCCAACGCAAAAGCGGGCACAGACAAGCTATTGGCTGCCAGATGTTGCGGCACACATGCACGCATGCATGCATGTCATTACAGCAAACACCCTGAAGGGCTCACAGCGCCGTCATTAGATCAGACTTGGAGAGAACCTCTTCACACTGACCCTAATAAGTGAGCCTGATTGACCCTCCGCTTCAGGGGTGCCAGCTAAAAGGGTGTGCGCTGATATACAGGGCCAGCTGCGGCTGCACACAAGCGGTGCATTGCATAAGGAGTTTTGATTTGATCAGTGAGTACTCAACACACCTTTGCCAGCATGCCATTGAACACATGTCAGACCCCCTTTAAAGTCAAGTATTTTTTGACCTTTGCAAGTACCCCAGATTCAGGCACATGCCAATCAAATGCCACTGACCTGCCATTCAAACGTGCCCCAAGGATTAAGAAGCTGAATAAGCCTGAAGGAGTCCACTTGCTTGACGTTGATGATGGCGTACCTGCATGCATGCATGCCTGGGAGTAAGTTCGCTTGCAAGCACGCACACACGTGCATACACACTAAAAATTAGCCTGGCACAAGCTGCAAGAGTATCATGTTTCATGGAGAGGACGCAAGTTGCCTTGGTGGATGGGTCTCAACAACTCCCCAAGGTCGCCCCTGAGGCTCAAGCCTGAGTCTCCATTTGCCCCTGGGGCAAGCGCCAAGGCACGTGCAGCCCACACTCAAAAGCTTACAACAAAATTTTTGACGCACATGCAGTATTTGGTCAGGAACAGCCAGTTTAGAAAGTGTGATAGGAGGCACTCTTGCTGTTGATCATACACAATGCAAATGACCCTATGCCGGCCATGCAGCACCCTCAGCAAGCTTCATGAGGTGAACTTCTGATCAAAACTCAATTTGCCATGTACTGGTCCCCAAAATATCAACAGTTTGATCAACAAGGGCCACATCACATACGACAAAACCCCATGCTAAAAATACTTGACCATAAACAGTAACCTGCGTGCACTTACGCATGCCCATGCACGATGCCATTTGTACTTTGGTTGTCGTTGCCGCTGCCAGTGGATGCTGCCAGCACAGACTGCCTCCTGTGATGTTTGCACACAAAGAAAAGGCGAGCTTGTTCTGAGGATGATGCACGTGCTGGACATTGATAAAAGATAAGCACTGAGTGGGCTCAAGTTTGAGGTGGGAGAAAGGCAGCGCGAGCATGCGTTGCATCCTGTCAAAGAAGAGGGTGCAGTGCTGCAGCAGCTAGCAACGTACTCTCCTGTGTTGCTTCCCTGCATTGCGCACCTTTTGTAAAACAGCATGGTCTCAAAAAGCTCGTCGTTGCTTAGTTCGTCCTTTGAAGGGGCCAGCATTGCATCCTCTCCTTTTCTCTGCATATGCAAGCATACTGGAGAGATGAAGAGAGAGAGAGAGAGAGAGAGAGAGAGAGAGAGAGAGAGAGAG
>LFCJ01001495.1_pt1 | contig 16392 bp, 12 predicted proteins | sample 643141 | NCBI WGS metagenome assembly LFCJ01 (sample SAMN03766243, study PRJNA286221) | soda lake metagenome | biome: soda lake; feature: Kulunda steppe; material: water; isolation source: sample B1-Br-g2 brine of Lake Bitter-1 | place: Russia: Kulunda steppe | collected 2010-07 | reverse complement strand
GTCAAAAATTAAAATCACCGTAAATTATGCCTGCAACTCAATTTGTGACGGCCCAAACCGTAAATTACGCCGTACCGTCAAATGACGGTTGACGGCGTCAGTAGTAAAGTGCACAACTCTGGTTACAATGAAGTAGCGCTGTTTCGGTGTAAGGCCCCATATCTCCATGGAGGTGCTGCACCAGGTCAACCCTTCAACACATGGATGCCTGTTAGGACCCCCTGACCAGCTCTGAAAGCTCAGGTCGCAAGCATGCACAGCAGTGAGGCTCAAGAAACAAATCGATCCTGTTAGGGGGTGTCCAGCTGCGGGGGCGACCTGAAGAGAAAGGCTATGAGAAGAATCCTTGGAAGACCTAAACCAGGAAGTGGCAAACTACCTCACCAGGTGTCAACAGCTGTGAGAGGCAAGTACTCAACAAGCGCACGCAAACATCATATTTTGAACATGCCATTCAAGGACCAACACTGAGCAAATTGTGCCCTTGTAAGATGACAGTAGGCACTGTGGGCTACTTATCCATACCATGGCTTCCACAGCATACATGGCTCTGCGATCCTGATGCCTCCTGGCCTTACTTGCAAAGCTCAACGATGACGGCCTCGGGTTGCACACTCAGAATGCAGTTGTAAACATCATCTGCAGCAGTCATGCATTATGTATGAAGAGTCTGGCAATGTCGATGTAACAGCATCCATCGTTCTCCTCATTCAAGTGACTCGTTGCAGAAGTGCATGACCAGAAGCGCACTTAAACACTAGTGTTGCAAATTTCTCACCTAGGCTAAATATGTTGTCTTAACTTTTGCACTCGCAGGAAGCTGAGGCCGCGGGCACATGCAAAAAATTTTGGGGTTTTTGGGGAATTCGAATACCCAAAAAATTTCAGCGGTCACACGTGTTTTCTCTTTTGCTTAACTGAATTTCTTTGAAACGCCCATATCTGTGCAACCTATTAGAGAAACACTGTCTCTGTTGGCCTTATGACCTCCAGTGCTCATATCATCCATACCCACAATCTCGCTAGCGAAATTTCATGGAACTATGATCTCAACAGGTGGAAAATTAGGGTTTACATTGGTCTTATTATCCTGCACAGGGCTGCTTGCAGCCTCACAGTATGGCACACAGCCTGCCATACAATGCACTACATGGTGGAGCTGCTCGAGGCTGTGGCTATGCAGCAAGTAAGGGAAAGGTGCACATGCATGAGCATGAGCAACAACTCACCAACACTTATAAGATGTAACATGTATACGCCACCCAGCAACTCATCTATGCACTCACACATGCGCAGGTTCGCATGCAGACCAACTCCCATCGATCTGTCTGGCAATTTGTCTCTTAAGAGTCAGTTTCTTTGGCTAGGCTTCCCTTTCTGTGCCTTTGTTGCTGGGCATAACACCTAACTTATCCATTTTCTGCTCAAATGCAGTGTTTTGCAACTCTCATTGTACACCAGTACACTGCTCCTACCCATGCCCACGCCCATAGATAACTTGCTGTGGCCTGCTTGGTTGAGCTATCTCTTTATCATGCTTCAGCATTGGAAAACGCAGACCGGGTTGGCCCCTGGGCAGGCTGGGAAGCCTGGCCGCAGGCTTGCACACACTCATGGCACCTTGGTATGGGCTGCAGCCAGGTGGGGCATCTCGGCCTGGCCCTGTCTGCCCTTTTCGGTGAGGTTTTCATGTTCATGCTTCACCATCTTGAGATACTGTAAATGCATGAAGATATGCAGCTTTCAAGCAAAAAACCTGTGTTAAGGGCATTTTATTCAAGGGGAAGTCGTTTGGTGAAGTTCCCATGCAATCCTCATTGGAACTTTTGGAATTCCAAAAAAAAGGGGCCAATCATGCACCCCGGTCCTCTGTTCACAATTAAGAAATTTGATAATTCCGAAATTTTTTTTGCCTATTTCCCTATATTGTTTTGCCCAAATCACCAAGAAAATTTGTCTGAATTATGAAAAATGTTGCGTGTGACCGCGGCCTTAGCATAAGAGGAAAACACGGTTGAGCAGCTCAAATTGATCCTGACTTTGCTCCTGTTCCTTCTCTTGCTCATTACAGCAACAGTAGGACAGAGAACGGATTACACAACTAAAAAGGCAGATATCTTGAAAAGAGGAGCCAAAGCCACTGCGAAAACCTTTGACACTGTTAAATCAAGCCGCGCAAAGCATTTGACTAGCAGCACTGTATACTGCCCCCAATCCAAGCCCCCAAGAACAGGCAATGTTGTGCAACCTTTTCGGCTATTGCAGTCTTTTTGCAAATCATACAAAGGGCACACAACACATAGCCTTCACCTGCAGTCTGACGCGAAACATGTGCAGTTCCCAGGATGAAGACTTCATCAGGTAATGGTCGGTCATATCCAGCTGGCCTGGGTTGCACAAATGGAAAAGTGCCTGGGACTGTAAGCACAGCTTTCGCTGAAAGCCCTTCAATAAGTGTTTCTGAACTGTTAGCTACAGGCGGAATGCGCATTTGCTCTTGAAATTGCGTGGACCCTCACCCCCCTCCCCAATTGCACAGGAGCGCACGCACAAATAACAAAGCACAGGATTTTTACAGCGTCAATCTGGCTCCTGCATTAAGGAAATGCAGCCAACCAGGAACAGCTACTTGACTGATGCAACGCACCTAGCACAAGGGACGTTGCACAAAGCATCTTGCATAAGAGCACTTGCAAGCCATGTCAGCCTCGACAGTTTCCCTTTTGAAGGCACATACCTTGTCAGCACATCCAAAATTCCTGCGAGACAAATAATGATAAGGTGCAAGTGAGCAACAGTTTTCTGGCAGTTTAGCTGCCTCCGGCAAATGGATTGATTTTTTGACAAGGGGTGCTAAGCTCACCTCGGTCAACCATGTCGATGAGGTCCGGGTGGTGAGCTGCAACATGATCTCTGGTGGATGCTGTATCTTCTTGCCTGTGGCTGTAATCTTTAGGAGGAGTGATACTCCCTAGCCTGCCGAATGCAAGCAGGTCAACCACAAATGCCAGGAACACCATGGTGATTGAGGCCCAATCTGTGCGTTTGCCTTGCTTTGCTGGCCAGGTGCTACGCGGCCTGGGCAAGCAGTAATGACCCACTGCCTGTAAAGCCATCATGCAAGCACACAGCAATGTCCAGCCTCATTTTAGAGGCAACAGTAATGATCATTTGAGTGTCAGCAAGGAAACTGGCAGGAAGGAAAGGAAGCTGCGCTGCCTAAGTGCTCTGGACGCCCTTGTCCTCACCTCCATGCACAGCGGTGGGTACACATTGTCATGAGATACTAGACATTGTTTGTCATGAGGACATCTAACTGCTCACCAGCTGTAAGGCGCTTCATAATGAGACAGGAGGCGCCAAACACGGAAAGATCCATACGCCACCAGTCCACCAGACACTCCTGCTGCAACCCAGAGCGCTTTGCCCATGTGCAGTTATGACATCGAGGATGTTTGATCCTCAGCAGAAGCAATGTCGGGGAACTGAGAAGCTGTACTCCAATTAGATGTCGTCAAGAGAGGTCTATGTTAGTTGATGGCATTCATGACTTGCATTGTAACAGCCAGGTTTTGAGATTAAGTCTTGTTGTCCCACCGAGGAAAACCAGCCCTTGTGTGCTCAGCTGGGTGAGATTCCCCCTAGTCTAGTCCCCCTAGAAGTACCTCCAAGCGCATACGAGAGTCAGGCTTGGCCCGGTTAGGGGAGGTCACCCTGACGCTTATGATATTACTAGTTATAACATACTTACCGCAATAATAACGGTTGCGATGCAGAATTTCAAGACGAATTGTATGACGTTTTGCATGCTTCCAGTGTGCTGCCACCCAAATTTACTCACACCTCTCCAATAATGAAGGTCCGGTTGGGATGGTTGGCCGTGTAGCCACACGGGCGGGGTCAGTCCTGATCGTCGAAGTAACCATGACCTTTTTAAATTGCAACTATGCTGTACCAAACATGCACAGACATGCTCATGTGCTATCAAGCCTTTCTTGTGAGGATTGCACATGCTGCTCTCAGTCTTAGGAGAAAGGCACATGCTGCTCTTTGAGATCTCTCAAACTTTTGTCTGGAAGTAGGTATTGCTGTCTTCGCAGTCTCTCAGAGGGCTCCGCTGCAGGTTCTATTTATGCAGTATACGCTTTCAACTGCATGCAGCCCTAAAAATATACGAGAACAAGTACTTTGCGCTGTCTTGTTCCGTCAGATTTGAAGTCAAAAACCAGTAATTGCAGCGTGGACTTTTCGGAGTCTTGCTCCTTCAAATTTCCAGTCAAAAAAACAGTAATTGCAGCCATGAAGTGCAGCCATGCAGTTCTGACATCTTGTGAGCCTTTGAGGGACTGCAGGACTAGTGCTGTGACATGTACACACATGCCCTCTTACACAGGAACCCTGTTTATTACTTAGATCGAACTGCTCACCAGACCAAACAAGTCAAGAAGCCAAAGACTAGCACATGTGAGCCTTACCTGACCACATACTCAAAGCACTACAAACATGGGCTACGGTGACCAAGGGCAGATCAGCATCAGATGCAAGCTATAGCTCTTCACTTGAAGCAACATAGAGCAAAAATGAAAGGGACATAGCTTTCTGATCCCACTTCAATCCTTCAGTAACAAATTTTGCAGGCTTCTTGGTATGCCACCCAAAACTGTCTCTCACCCCTTTGGGGATCTGCCTATGACAATGGTGTCGTGTTCAACATGGTCTGCCATGCAATCCACTCATCTCTTTCCACTGACGATGGCACTGCTCCCTTGATGCTCTGCCTACACTGGAAGGGCCTTTGTGCAATTGCTTACATGCCAACTTAAAGAGAATATCCAACGCAATGTACTATTTTAGGGTCTATTTCTCAGGATTCAGTAACCTACAGATGGATTGGGAACAATGCAAGCATTTCAACTCCTCAATGGGACCTCGAAATAACTGCTGTATGGAATAAAGAGGCACAAAACATGCTGAGAAGTACCCCACTACCCCTGGTATGCAGCCTTAACTAATGCCATTCCTAAGGCAATTTATCAAGCCTTGCCCACATCTACTCATTCAGAGCGCGGCTAAACTAACCCAAGTTATATGACTATTGACGAAGGAACTGAGTGATTCAGCTCTTATAAAAAGCTTCGGGTCTATCACAACAGCTCCTAGCCCCACAGCGCTCACAAACAAAAAATTAAGACTGAAGATTCTATGTTGGTCGCATTGGAGCAAGAGCCTTTATATCTACATTCAAACAGCTGTCTTTGTTGATTATGGTGCAATTGGGAAAAGCAATGCCATAAACAAAACTGAATGGCATAGCTTCTACACCTAAGGCAAAGTGCACTCACATAGCCAGATAGTGCTTGTCCCTGTCTTAGATCAGGAAACAGGTCTCGTTTCATGATTCACAGAGAGCACATGCAGGTGAAACTCCTGGAACAAGTTGTCTCCATAATTAGCAAATCAGACACACATATACACTATTACAGACTGTGAGCCCACACTGGTGAAATTGAAAAGGAATCTGCTAATACTATAGCAGAACATGCAGCTATCCGATAAGTATGGGCACGATAAAGCATTTTCATCACCCTCAAGATGGCGATCCTTTCTCCCATACATACATTCTTCCTTGCATGGCTCGCAGAAGAGAAAGATGATATTACCCCCTATCAATAGAACCAGCCTTGCTCCACTACAAAGTATGAAGGACACTAAAAACTTACATGAGCAACCATCACAGACTTGACTATGAACATTGGGCGAGATGGCTTATTTATTGAACGATCAAACTAGTTATTGAATTGCTGCAGTTCTTAGCAATTCTCTCTGGAACGATCCAAAGATAATTGTGTCACAAAGAAGCAACGTCATGAAATTCAAAACGGACACTGTGCACACCCAGAGACTAGCCAATCTCTATGGCAGAGCCACGGATTTATTGTGCCTGGTGTCACAACAGTGGTATGTCATCAGTCAGATAGCCAAATTTGGCTATCTGACTGATGGATTTAAATCCATATGCTTTCTGGCTTTCATGCTTTAATCCAAAACATGCTGACTCAAAGACATAACATTGCTTCCAGGCTTACCAGTAAAACCTGAGCATAAGTTAATTTGGAGGAAACACAATTTTTGTAGGTAATGGATTGAAGCGCGGCTCGACAAAGCCTGTTTTGCCTTCACATGCACCAGCCAACAGGACTTCTCTTTAATCGCTTGAACTAAATGCTATTTTTTAGGGTTGGGTCATTCGGTCATTTCACCCTTAAAAAGCGCGAATTATTCGATAAAAAGCGAAATTCGCGAATTATTCGGTCGCTTCTTCGTTCAGTGTTGCAAAACAATCGGGGATTGGCCCAGGAGGGCCCTCTCCCTAGCAATTTCACCCAGTTTAGGTCCTGCTCCCTCTGTTTATGCACATTCTACTCAATCTGACTGCATGAAAAGTTGCAGAAAGAAGGAGATGGCAGGTTGGAGCACTTTTGCTGGAACATGCATGATCATGTGATGAATTGCAAATGTTGCAACCTTTGCAATTCCTCCCAATTGGGAGGCAGCCGGGATTGCCTGGAAATGACAGTGAAACGTAAATTAAATTTTGTAAACCATGGAACTTACGTAATACCTCGACTTTCCAGGGGTCGATGAGGCAGAAAAGGGGATAAATTGGTCGAAATGGGTGTGAGGGGTATAAAATTCCCGAATGCCACTTTTTAAAAGTGCGAATTATTCGTAAAAAATGGGAAGCGATAAATGCGTAAAAACCGAATGACCCGACCCTACTATTTTTACACCGTCAGCTGGACTGCAGAATGGCAATCAAAGTAACATTCACACCCTTTACACCCTTTGCACTGGAATACGCACATCGGTGCATATTCCAGTCTAATATTTTGATGAGATACGACCAGGGCAACAACTAGCTAGGGCAACCAAACAGAATTGTGCATTAAAGTGCACACTTGTACAGCAATGCCATAAAGTGAGCTCACATACTTTCCAAATTGGAGAAATGCGGACCATCTGTCACTGACATGCTGACTCAGTATGTAATTTACACTGCGTGCCCACTGTGTCTGCGCGTGCTTGCATCTTAAGACCTCTGAAAGTGGTGATTAGCGCTGGCAGCCACCCGACCAACGATGCTGCTGCTGCTGCTGCCTCTGCTGCTGCTGCCTCTGCTGCTGCTGCAGCTGCAGCCACCGCTGCTGTTTCCGCTTGACCCAATGCCAGCTGAAACCTTGCAACTTGTGCGGCTCTGGCCTGTGCTTGCATCGACCAGCACCAGCAGAGCAGGTCCTGGAGGGCACGCAGCGCATGAGAACGTTTTAGTAAAATGATTTTACCACTGTTGCAGATTTAGTTGCACCGAGGCATTGCGCGCAACACTGCGTCAAGACTGCCCGGTCGAGGGCGCTGGTGCTGGCAGAGAGTGTTCTTTTTAAACTCCTACCGTCATCGCACCGTTGGGCGTTGTTCAGCTTGTATCAGAGCATCTGTATTGGCGCTACCCCGCCGACCGACTCCCCAACCAACCACCTACACCGCGAACTAAACACAATTACACTGTCCCACGGTTCATCATAACTACTCGCCCGCCTGTTGCCCCCCAAAGGGCTTAGAGTGTTTACTCCATCCTACAGAATGCCAGGGACAAACAAGGCATTTTTGCGAGTTTGTCTCTGTTGTGCTCAAATACGGCTATAGCTGAACTGACCACATGATCAGATATTTCACTTACCTACTCAATCAACCTCCTGGTTTATTAATTCACACAACAGGGGTTTCCCTTTGGCATAGTCTTTCCTCTTCTTTTCCTCCTGGTCACAATACAGAACAAATCTGGCACTGCACTAATCTGGTGTGAATGTTACAAGGATTATGAGCAGAATTCGCTTGCGTGCACACTCTTGCAGTCAAATGCCCTCTTTGGCAAGGTGAAATTAGGCTTTATGACAAGTACGCTTGTGCTGCTGTGCAAAATGAGGTCACGTTCAAAGAAAATATGCACAGTGCATGTTCTCTTTCAAGGTCGGATTAAGTTTTATAAAGTTTTAATAAAGGTTGGATGAAGTTCGAATAAATTAGTGTAATAATACATACATTAATGTCAAGACTTGCTTGTGTGCTCCCTCATAAGAAAAGAAAATAAAAGAAACTACTTAGGCAGTGAAACCACTCCCTACATCAATAAAGGAAAAAAAGAAACATTGGACCGAAGAGTCTCCTCCACCAGGGAGAAAGATGAAATAGTGGCAATTTGGAGGGTGAGAAGCCGCCCCCTGCTCCAGATCAAGACCTTGAGAGCAACTAAATTTTTCAAGAGCGCGTTTAGTAGTTGTCAGTTTGTGTGCATAGAGCACAGAATGAGCATGTAACTTGAGGGCAGTCTTATGGGCTTTTTGTGTATCAAGGCCGAGCTCTTTAAGGTGATTCAAAGTGTATGAGGTAAAATAGAGACTCCCACACCAAAAAGAATGGTGTGAAGGATAAATTTCTTAGCCTTCAAGCGCTTACAACTAACCTCGTGTTGTTTTCTAGAGGTGTCCAGGCCATGTACCTTAACAGTATCTAACCTCAACGAGGTGTGTCTCCCTCATGTTGACATTGAGCTTGTGAATTCTGCGTACATCTCTGCTGGGTTGTCTTGGGTGTGACACCTGGTGCAAATGAGGAGTGGTTGGCGATTTGGGTTTTTTAGTAGGTGTAAGTATGGGGGTGACCAAAATAGCATCAGGGCGACTAGAGGTGAGTCTATCTCTAGCAGATAAACGAGCATCAAAAAGCCAGCTGGGTAGTGTATGCTCAGGAATTTGGAGATTTTGTTGGGCCAAACAATCAGTACTGCCGGCATCCAAATGGACCGGACAACCTGCCAGCGAGCCTTTGCTGATAGCTTTCATGATGAGCCTGCAGGTAACATTATAGGGTTCAGTGATGCTATTTACATGGCAAGCTTGGTATTTCTCAAGGGTATCTGCACATTCATTTCCGGCAATTCTGGCACGAGATGTTAATTTATAAAGGAAGATGTGGGATTGAGAGTTTTGGATAATATTAGAAAGAATTGAGGTCTCCTTGACATGGTGACGGTGCTTCTCTGGATACAATACTTGTTTCCTTATTTGATTGAGTGAGGTAAGGCTGTCGGTGGCAATTTGCATATGATCATGAGTGATAGCTGCAGCTATAGCTGCTAGTTCTGCTCTCCCTATGGTGTTGGTTGTACCGGCACCATTTGGTACAACCAACTTAGAGTTGCCCAAGCTGGGGTGGTAGACCCCTGCCCCCAATAACTGTTTTGCCTTCTTAGATATGGCAGCTACCATCCATGTAGGTCCAGGATTTCCAGTCTGCAATTTTAAGTGTGAGTCCCGGTAGAGAATGATGGGAAGGGGGGGCCACTTCACCCAAAACAGGTCTGTGGGAGCACCTGGTATGGTTTGCATTTTGTCTGAGTGAAGTTTTTCAAATTTCTTGGAATTGAGCGCTGTCTCAGGGTGCCTAGCATTACATATGGGGTGGCTAGCAATGTTGTTGAGGTACCAATCTGCTTCAGGGATGTCACAAGCAAGATTTTGCAACCATGTAGGGTTGTGTTTATTAAGGTGAAGCCATGCAGCTGTATTCCAGACTGCTGTGATGGAGATTCCAAGAGATTCCCTGGGGAAAGGGAGTCTCTTGACTTATCCAGGATTGAGGGGAAGTGTCAGCAATCTCATTAGCTGGAATTGTTCCAAGTACATAACACAAGTGGAGATAGGCTATCTGTAGACTTGTGTAAGGGTTGGTGATCATGGATCCATTCCAAGATGGTGGGAACATGAAAGTGGCAGTTACCTCGGTACTGAGGATGGCTGAGTAGATGGCATGCCTAAGGCTAAGATTCATGATACGTTCGTTATAGATGGGATGGCACACAGAGAAACCAGTGAGTTGGGATGAGAGGGAGTTGAGGTGCGCACCAAGGAGTGCATCTCGTGAGTCTGCGCTTCAATAATGGGAGTAGCTAGGGTTGAAGTCTCGGGGAGGCCATTTTTCCTGAGTTACCAGAGAGGGCAGTGTGTACATGATTTGACAATGCTCGCGAGTACGAACCTTTGATCTTCTTGCTGCGGTACTTCCTTTCTAGCTTTGTTTCTCTAGTAAGCAGCCCTAGTAGCTCAGATGCAAAGGTTTTAGGTGTAGGTGTTATGTTGTTATGGAGACCTTTTACTATAGCTTGGCTGTATGGAAAGCTGTATGAAGGATATTGATATGCTCTGGTGCTATCATGCCCTGGCATATTCCGTCTGTGCTGTAAATAAATGCTAATCTTGATGAGTAGATTTCTGTGAGAGTAAGTGGTGGGAGGTTTGTGTTGAGGGAAGGCTGCTTGTTGGTAGGTTTAGACTTGTACCTAACAAGGTCTAAATTACGGATCCAGAACTCACAGCTCCCGGTGGGTTGTATATCTAATTGTGGGTTTGTGGGGTGGACATCAAAGGTGACTTTATTCCGTAGATCAGTGTCCACTTTTTGAATCCAGGTGTTGGCCTTGTCGGACATGCCAAAGCCTTGTCTTTCCAGGTTGTCTAAGGTTTGATCTGCTGTGGGCAGAAGGAGATCAGGCTCATCAATCCGTGCCTCAAAATCATGGATACACCCAAGGAGGTTGGGCAACGTGTCTTTTAGCTCTTCAGATTCCCAGGTGGGTTCCCAGGTCACGTGTATGAGTTCTTTGTTAATGGATTCAGAATATCTTTTTTTTGTTCATTATTAAGGTGAGCACAGCCCAGGCAGGCCCAGTTGTCGTTCTTGTCAACTTCCTCTTTCTGCCTCTGTGTGTAGCAGCCAGTGTTCTTGAGACACACCCAATGGTATGTCCGGTTGCAGACCTCACAGACCTCACATGATTGAAGGGGGGGGCACATTTGTTTCAAGTTGGAGGCCAAAATTATAGATGCAAATTTCACAGCATGCACACCCAATGGCAGAGCGGGCTATATGGTGAAGTTTCTTTAGTGTGAAGCCAGCCTTTTTGAAAGTAGTGAGTGCCCAATTTTCTATGGTCATGGGCGCAAAGTATACATGGTATTGTTTTTTGTTTCTGAGATTCCTGAGCATAATTGTTGGTAGGTTTGTTTGTGACAATCCTCCAGTTATCTATGGAGGTTACTTCCAAGTCATAGAAGTAGATGGTGTTATCAGCATCTGAGGCATTGAGAAAGTTATTTTGTACTTCCAAATCGCATGGGCCATGGATGCTGGGTCTAATGGTCGAGTGCAAGGGCCTGGGCATTCCAGGTTAGTGTTGAGCTGCAGGATTTTTCTCCTCTTTTGCATAGGGGTATTTGATTGCAAGTTACAGCTCAGAGTTTGGTGGTTCGAAAGGGCAAAGAGAGGTAGATGTTGCGTAGGGGTTGTGACTGGAGTTTGGTGGGGGGCCTTATGATCTGTACAGGTTTTGCAATTGGAATTGTATTGAGAACGTGTCCCCTTGCCTGGGGGTTCGTCGTACTGTTGTGCCTTTTTATGCATGCTTTGAGTGTCAACATGGGTTGTTAGGGTTGCAAGAGGAGCAGTATGGGGTAGCTGCTGCGTCAGGTGTGCCCCCTGAGTGATAGGTGTGTCTAAATGATTAACTTTGGGTAGAAACTAAGGGACATTTTGAGCAAGTCCTTTTACTATGGGGTCCATCATTTGGTCCTTTGATATCAGCTGTGTCGGTGGGTTCAGGGTAGAGAGTTGTAGATTGGCTTGTTTTTTGTTGTTGTGCAGTTATCTGTGCAATTTCTGTATGGGCGGTACTTCAAGTGAGTGAAGGTATACCAGTGGAAGTGCGAGGGATACAGCGTCCAGTAACTTCATGCCTGTAATGTGTTTCCGAGCAAGGCTGAGGAGAAGGCACTACTTGTGTGGCTGGTATGTATTTGCTCTGGAGGTTTATATCAGTGGTTGTGGATGGGAGTGTTGCGTTGAAGTGGATGTCAACTAGTCCACTGACGTGAGTGTTATTGATTTTGCGGTAGATGGCAAAGGTGCTTGCATTAGTGCTTCTATATGCCAAAAGCTTGTAAATTTCAACAGGTGTGAGAACTTCTGCCTGGGGTTAGAAAGTTAAAAAGGGCTGCCAGTCTGTTGAGTGCTATTTTGCTTATTGCGGTGACCTTGGAAAATTTCTCTTTTCGCTGGGCCACTGTGATAATTTGGGTTTTGTTGGGAGAGGTAAGATCGTGGAGCCCATTAAATCCGAGGCTCATGAGAGGTTGGGTGATACAGGTGATGAGAGTTGAGAGTGTGTGCGGAGGTGGTTTACGGAGGGAGAGAGCTTCACTAATTTTCATGAGACTGTTATGGAGCATTTTTGCTCCATGTTTCATAAGGAGTAGCTTGTTGGAGTGGATGGTAGCAGTTGGCAGGCTTGCATGAAGAAGTTGAGCTGACGTCAAATGTGTAGATTGGTGCCTTCTCTGATGATGAGAAAGGCATTAGAGAGATCGGTAAGATGGGCAATTTGCTTTGTGAGAAAACTAAAGGTGACATTGCTGTGTCTAGCTGATGGATCTTCGAGGCTGAAGGCTGTGGCGTCAATGGTATTCAACACAGACAGAGGGTGCTCCAAGGCCAAAAGTTGGAGATGCCTTCACATATCATGGCTGTTGCTGCAACAGTGTTGCAGTGCTTTTCCAGAGTTTGAATTTGTGCTTGATTGTTCTACTTATCATGTTGTCCCAAATGATCAGGTCTGCTGGAGTGCAGGGGGTTACAGCAAAAGCGTAGGCAAGGCTGGGAATGATGGGAGTGTGAATGATGTTCAGTGTCTGGCGTGGATAGGCATATGAGGCACCAAGGGCTCCAGCTTATTCTTAAGGTAACCAGTCATGCGTTGAAGTTGGTGTTTCCAGTTGACCCAAGGTATGAAAAAGGTTTATCAGAGGCCATGAATTGAGCGTGTTGTTGCTGCACTTTTATTTTCTGCTCAGATAGCTGAGGGTTTGAGAGAATGTCAAACCGTTTTCGTCCTTAGGAGGTAAGGATGCCAGTGGCTTTGGTCTTGCTAGCCGAGATAATCAGGGCATCCCAATCAGAGTAGAGGGTGAGCTAGAGGATGAGCTTCCTAGCTTGGATCTTGAAGTCTTGGATTGTGCTTGTGGGGTAGAGCAGGTCGTCAGCAAAGCAGCGCTGCTTGGGATGTTGGTAAGGTGGGTGTCTGTAGCATTTTGATCTGCTTCTTGATCTTCCTCATGGCGTTATTTGCAGCTTGGCTCGCTTCAGACTTCATGCCCACACTCTACGAATTGAAACTGTGACCTGGACTCACAATACCTCCCCTACTTGTGACTTGTGCAAGGCTAATGATGTACAAGATGAGCAATACGACCTTTATTCACAGAACCCATCCACACGTGGTCTCTCTCCGAAGGACTTATGCTTCCTTATTTCCTTCCGCAGACTTCAACAACTTGTTGACATTGAATGTGTCTGCTTTTCTGGGCCAGGTAAAAAAAGCTTTATTTCTTCCTTCATGCACTGATAGTTTCTTTATGAGCAGGCTAGCATTCGCACTTCTAGACTGAAGGCCTTTTTCTTTTAACCCTTGTAACCCTTGTAACTTACTTGAAGCTGCACAAAGGCTAACCCTACCCTGTAAGAAAGTACTTTGTAACCCTTGTAAGCTGCACAGCAAACTTTGCTGTTTCATTCTAGACATCATGCCATGATCCAGTGGACAACTCTTGGGTGGCGATGACCAGCCACAAACCAACCAGCCGAACGACCTAGCTGGCGGTACCCTAGCTTGTAACTGTAACTTGTAACTCAGTAGCACAATACCCTTTCATTCCAGACATGACTCATCGGATGGACCATTTCTTGGCTGGCAATGACCAGCCACAAACCAATTAGCCTAATGACTAGGCTTGCAGTTTACTCTACCTTGTTACCTTCCTTCTAAGCCAACTTGCAGGACGCAGGCCTTGGTCAGGATAGACTTAGTTGGTAAAGCTGCCCTTGTCCAGTGGGTAAGTAGTGCAACCCATACCTGAGTCAGGTAACCTGACCTTTTGCAGCTGACACCTTTGCATTAGAAAACATACCAAATACTATCGCAGTGGCACGCACATCACAAGTGTCAGTCTGGCAGGGAGACTTGGCTGACAGTGTAAACATTCACAGTTCACTAGGATTGCCACTCACAGTGAAGCATCATGAGTCCAATCACTGCTCTCCAGAAGGCAAGCAGCTTTATCGTCAAAGCACGCGCACAAGTTTCACATGATGAATTTCCCATTCTCGGCCCTTGAAGGGTGACACTCCTGAGTATTTGTACTGTGATGCTCCATTTAAAGAGTTAGGTTAATGTAGCGAACTGCCCCATTGGAACCAAAGGGCAAGCCTTGAACATGGGTGATGTCTACCGCCTTGCCCGCTCCAAATGCACAACAACGGCCAGGAGAAGCGCAACCTGAAGCACAAGTGTAAGAAATGCGCGACAGTGTGCGAAACAACTGTTTACAATGTGTTTGTAGCATCCATGGTCCCGTTCAGACTACAATTGGAGTGGTGGATTTGGTGGACGCAGAAGTTGGTCAAATGGTCAGTAGCTAGCTCAACTTTGGCTATGCAGTGAACAAATATGCCAGGAGGGTAGGGCACTTGCAGTAAGAGGCGTGCCGGATTGGTGGGCAGAATTGCAGACATACAGATGCTAGGTCAGAAGCGCAGATGGTGGGCTACCCAGGCGTACAGCAGTCAGGGATTACAAGATACTGCATGTGTGGTTGTACACAGCCATCATCATGGAGCGAACCATAGGGAGGTGTCGATGTTGCCCAGCCACAACCCCCTGTTGCTGCTGCACAGGGATCCCATACAGGTTTCTGGAACATGATAGTCACCGCAGTAGCCTTCCACATACACTCACCAAGAGCACATGAGTTGGTTGGGGCACGAATTTGTGAGGCTGGCCAAAAATGCGAACAAGGTGATCCATGAAGACGCTAGTAACTGTCGTCGGGCAAGCACACGAGGGAATTTGCATGGGTGAGATACAACGAAGACCCTAGCTTGAAGGTGAAAATACCTGCAATCTTTGACCAACTTTTCTCTCTCTTTGCAAAAAAAATATTGCACAGAGGGCATGGGAGTGACAAGGAGTGCCTCAAAAGACTGACAGGTTGCAGTTGTGTCATGACCTCCAAGTTCAAAGCGAGTGATCACTCACATGGCTTAATGAAGGCCAATGCAGACACTGAGTGCAGCTTGGCAACACCCTGTGCGCAGGAAAGGAACAACAAGTGGCAAAAAGAGGTGACGCATGGATGTCAGCCCTGCCGGACAGCTTCTTGAGAAGGTAGCACATTTCAGCAGGGCAAACCACCTCCCTCACCGTCTGGAGGAGCGTGAAGATGACCTGGAATTGAAGCAATGCGAGCACAGAGCCCAGGATGTACGCCTGCAGGGAGCACCAAAAGAAATAAGTTTGCTGGTCTTGGTGAGCTGCTCCAGCTGGCGGCATCCACAGGGATGCTCCACGGGAAGTTCAGGCCAGCAAATAATCCACCAAGTATTGCTCAAAGGCGCACCGCGGGCAGGAAGATCAAGATTACTGGATTCATCCTGATTGCTCTGATTGCCGAAGGTGGCCACGCTCCAACTGATAAGCAATATTAACAAATGCATCCTGCCAATTGTGACACGAAATTCCTGTCAAACTGAATTTCCCGCAATAGGATTGCCAGTTCAACCATCGAGAGCACAACATCTGATAACTCTCATTTCTTGCTTCCCTTAAGGACATGGAGGCAGCCACTTTTGTGCCGGACCATCTCCTTGGGCCCTTCGTGGCCGTGCTTGTGTCTCTGCTAGTGCTGGTGGCGGTGCTGCTTCACATGCAGAAAAGTGAAAGCGTACCCGCTGCGCCGAAGGTTGAGGAAAAGCCTGTGCGGCGGTCTACGAGGTGGGCCGTCTGCTCGATGTTATCGTGTGTGCCATCAGCCCGTGTCCTAATACCGCATACTAATCGAGATATAACCCATTATGTGCTCGTGCATGCGCCGTGTGCACGTCAAAAGTGGCGTGTCCAAGTCAACTCTTGAGCGAGCCCTGCTGTTTGACCCTGACCCAGTTGAACGCCTTTGACGTCGTAGCATCATGATCATGTACTGTGCTAATCTTTCTTTTCAGGACGTCCAGGCGACCATCGGAGAGTGGCACCACCCCAGCGGTGAGGCTGGGGATTGGAATGGGAAACCCCTCATCTTCAGTGCAAAAGCACATAGGGGCCCAAATCCTGTACATAACTTGGGTTCAGGCAACTTGGGATGCTTTTTCGTTGTGCACACAGCCCAGTTTAGCACTGAAGGGCGCCTGCGCATGCTGGCACATGCAAGCAGGCATCCCAATGCATGCTTG
>LFCJ01001493.1_pt1 | contig 16392 bp, 15 predicted proteins | sample 643141 | NCBI WGS metagenome assembly LFCJ01 (sample SAMN03766243, study PRJNA286221) | soda lake metagenome | biome: soda lake; feature: Kulunda steppe; material: water; isolation source: sample B1-Br-g2 brine of Lake Bitter-1 | place: Russia: Kulunda steppe | collected 2010-07 | reverse complement strand
GATTCAATTGATTATTTTGATGGATAAGAACCGAAAAATTTCGTCTATATTATATTTGTGTTCAATGTGAAATATTGAGAGTTCTTAAAACGCGAACTTTAGACTCTTCAAGATCTTTATCAGAAATGATTCCATCCATGTTGGCACGCTTTAACAATTCAATTTTAATGATTGGACGTTGATAGTTCTCAATTAAAGCGTTTAATGCTTTTTTCTTTAAGTCATCAAATTCTTGTTTTGAAAGTGACCCATGTTCATGTACATCCTGCCACTCTTTTAACAATTCGAAGGGATTGTCCATATTTCTAAACAATTGTTGGGGGGTATGTGGTTGATTGCGTTCTCGATATAAAGAGATAGACTCATTGAATATAAGTAAAACACCAATGATAATTCCTAAAACCACAAGAAAAATAATCATCAATGCAGAATTGGTTAATGTGTTTGCATCACGGCTTAAGCTTTCCTCGTAATTGAGATGGATTGCGTAGAGGTTTAAAGACATTCCAAGAAAAGCAAGCGTAATAAATGCATAGCTCAAACGTTTTAATGATTCAGATTTGGCAACTAGGAATGTGACACCTAGAAGCCCTAGTAATAAAAACATAAACATTGGTTGGAACAGGGAAAAAGGAGGCCCCTCTCCAAAATTAATTAGGGCTGTTCGCTCAAGGCCCTCGCCTCCAGTTTCTTTTATAAATGGATTAAAACTTAAAAAGACAATCAGTAAAACGCTTATAGTAAGTGTTACCTGCAGTTTATAGTGTTTCATTTTATACACCCTTTCTTACGTTTTAAATGTAAATGAAGAGAACGGTAATATTGACTATGAATCCCACAAGTGATGCATTGATAATCTGAGCACTTTTATGCGGGTAATCCACTCTATTTTTTGCACCCATTATTAAGCCTACAACCGGAATGACAAACGCTATGATGAGCTCACCCGTAGTGGCATAGTCCCGTTGGTTATAGTATTCTTTAAGATAGGCTCGATGCTTAGCTTCAATTTTTCGTTTTTCCTCGCGCAATTGTTGCTGATAACTCTCAGGCATCGTTTTTATTTTCTGATTTTGCTTATCTTGATTACTGCCGGCGTGATTTGTTTGGTTTTGTGTGTTTTGTTCAGATTTTAATGATGGCCCTCGCTCTGCTACACTTTTTGCATTGGCGTCTTCAAAATCCGGATTGTTTTCTCCGCATTTTTTACAGTAACGATCTGTTTTTTTGATTTCGTTCCCGCAAGCTCTACATTCCAAACCCATCAAATCCTTTCTTAAAACTCATCATTGAACCAACGCTCAAGAGAATCGTCGTTGGGATTGCTTGAACTTGAACTTAACAATTTAAAAAGCATAGTAAACCCAGAAGCGTCTTTTATCATTTTGGGCTCAAGAAATGGTGAAAACTTTGCAAGTACATCTTTGTTAAATTCGTTGCCGACACCCACAGGAAAAACCTTAAGTTCATTATCCCTCACCATTTGACTCAACTGTGATGCTGCACTTAAATATGAATCATTTGGTTCTCCGTCTGTCATAAGTAACATAATGGGCTTATAATGCTCAATATCGTGATCTTTATAATATTGTCGCCGGATATTGAGCATATTGATTGCTTCAGAAACTGCCTCACCCATCGGCGTGCTTCCATTTGGTTTCATTCGCTTAAATTTGACAGTCTCAATATCAGTATAACCACTAATCACATTGACTCTTCCGCCAAAACTAATGATACTTAAATCACAAATACGCCTGGCTTTTTTATCATTAGAAATAAAATTAATTAGCATAGAAATATTATCATTGAGTTGTTCAATCTTGGGTAAGTCATCTCCTTCTTTACGAATCATAGAGCCACTTGAATCCACAACAAGGCAAATGGGAACTTTTCTTGATGTTTTTATATTTGATGTATTCCAGTCACCAAAATCAAAATTATCAAAATATTTGTTATCATTCATAATTACCGCTCCTTAATTTTTTCAAAAAATAATGTGAACATATTGATTAGTTCAGATACGTACGTAATTTTTCCATCTTTAAAATAATAATAGAAGTTTTCACGGATGCGTTTATCCAGACTATACCAGACTTGGATATGGTGTGGGGGCGTTTCATCAAATTCTGGAGGTTCAATTTCAAAACTAAATGTTCGATCTTTATCAGGGTCAAGCTCAATATTCGTATCTTTATAAAAGGGGCTTTTCAGCATCAATATTTCAAATATAATTTTATTAATTGCAAAATATTCGCTTTCCTTTGTGCGCAGAGCTTTTTTAAGTTCCTCTTCGCTATAAGCTTTCTCAGAAAATTCCAGATTATAAACAACACACGGATAATCCTGTATTTGAAAGCTCCCTGTATCGATTAAATAGATTTCGCGGGAAGATTTCACCAATATATTATCAAATTTCAAGTCACCAACAACAATATCTCTAGAGTGTAGATAGTCAATGATTTTTAAAAATTCAAGTGCAATCTCCACACGATCTTTTGGTGTGTATTCATCAAATGCGATATCTCTTAAATCATCCATGTTTTCAGCTTCAGTGACTTCTTCCATAACATAACCTAAAAAGTGACTGCGGTAATAAACGATGTCCAACGGCCAAACAATCGAGGGGTTATAGATTTCTTCACCGGTCATGCGTTGTAATTTACGATAATTTTGATATGTCAGGTGCTTTTCTTTATATATTTTGACGAGCATATTGTTATATGTTCTAAATACACTCCCCTCTCCCCCTTCATAAATAGGTTCTTTACTTAACGCCAAGTATCCATAATTTGGGGAAAAGACATAGTCAAAATGCAATGTCTCTGGTTCAGAAATATATTCAGACGAATCAACGAAAAATGCCTCTTCTGATGCATTTTTTATTGTCCACGGCTCAAGGTTATTTCCATCCACTTTATAGAGTTCAATTGAATGATTTTGCGCAAAATCCTTTAAATTGTTCACCATAGCCTTTTGCTGAACAAGGATGATGGATTCATCTTCATCGGATACAAAGTCCGATGATAATTCTTTGGTATCAAGGTAGTTATTTGTATTTATGAACCGCACCTCAAAATTTCGCTTCAAAAGTTCTAGGTAGTTCAAGATAGTGTATCCAGCTTCTTCTTTTTGCATTTTGATTAAGTTTTCTGCATTGGTTTTTATTGCTTCGTCTACAAAAAACACAATATGCTGAGACTTTTTTAGATAATTTTCAAACAAAAGAAAACTATCATTGGCAACAAAAACATTCTCATCAACAAACACGCGCATTATAAAGTCTCCAGATATTTGCGTAACTCATCAATAGTGTCAAAATCAGGCTTCATTTTATCCAATGAATCATCAATATAAAGCGTGCTTCTTGAACGTTGTATTATTTGTTTTTTTGATTGAACATTTTTAAACAGGGTTTGCATGTAGTCGTCGGTCATGTTTTTTAGAGAGATTTGCTCCAAATAGATTAAATTCATGCTTAAGTCATCAAAACTATATGTTGCAACATTCTTTTTCAGTAAATCAGTCAAAATATTTTCATATTCTTCTTCATCAACAGAATAAAAATTATTAAAGACTTTGAGCGTATTAACATGCAGCCCTTCGTTTTTATCATAAAATACATCTTCAGGACCATCCGACATCAGCAAGACACCTTTTAAATTGCCCACTTTTCCCTGGTATAACCGTAAATTTTCCTTTCCGTTTGATTCAGTTAGAAAAAATGTAACATTTGGTTGGTCGCCATTATCAGGATGACTTAACGTTTCTAAATAATCATTGCGCATCCCACTTTGGAGGCCTGCAATTACACCATCTCCTACATGGCCCATAATGTAGCGATCATTTTTGAAAGCAAAAAATAATAAGGTTGAAGCCAGGTCCTTTACGGTAAGGTCGCTGTTTTGATAAGCATATTCGCTTACTTCGTTGTAAAGAGATTTGTAAAGCACGTCGCGTAAATCTTGATAAGCTTCCTTGGATGAAGTAGAAGACTGATTTTCGCTTATTTGTAAGTAGTATTGAAAATTTGATGTTAATAACTCACACACTTTTTTTGTCACCAATTGCGCTCCAATATCAGAATGTTTTCTAGAGCCCGCGCCATCAGCTAAGGCGATGGCGATAACACCATTGCTACGTTTCGTGTGCACGTAGTCTTGACATGGGACATTGTTCTCTACATGGTCAACCCCTCGCAATAAGGGGTGTGCATTTTTCCATTTTTGGATATTCATTGTTTAATCCACTCCATCATTTGAGATTTATTTAAAGTCATTTTCTGATCAACCGGGGTGTTGAGTCTAGTTTTTATCAAATCCCCTAACCATTGAAACATCTGATTATAACGATGATCACGAATTTCAACAAAGTGCTTGTGATGTTCAAATGTTCTAGCGTTTTCATTCACCTTATTGGAAGATAATAAGAACGGAAACATAACTGGTTTAACAGCAAAATCCATGGATGAAAACTTATTGAGTGCGTCATCTGCTTTATCATAGGATATACCATCGGAAAGAATAATAATCCAAGGCTTATAATAGGATTGATTATCTATGATTAATTCGTTCACCCTTTTTTCAACATTACTCAAAACATTGAAAAGTGTCCTTCCTAGCAACGGAAAACGTTCGTAAGGGAGGTCGACTTTGCTTTCTACGGTTGTAAACGCTGAGAGCCTTTGAGGTTCAAAATCATCATAGCAAGTAATTGCAATTTCAAGCGCAGCAGCATGAAATGTATTGGCAACATATTCTAAAAAGTTGTTCATTGCACTTTCAAAGGCATCACGTTTAGTCCCTTCAACACTTGCACTGGTATCAATCATAAGGTGGACCAATAATTTGGTTTGATTCATCACTGAACACTACTTTCTATCAACTCTAAGATATAATCAACACTTAAACGTTCATTTTCTATCCGCGCAATTATATTCAGGTATGATCCATGATAAGTATCAGTAACTAAGAGTTTATAAAAAACATCTGCTGATGGGCGCTGACCACCGTGATATTTCAAAAACCCAAAGTCATCGGGATTTAACTGTCTAACGATGTCTGAGAGATGCTCACGCATTTCTGAGGTATCACGGAAAACCAATATTATCATCATCATAATATAGAGCGTCACCATTGTTTCATGAACCCTTAGAGTCAAAAGAGATTCGCTGAGAAAGGCTCTTAATTTATCAATGTTTATGTAACTTTGTTCATCTTGAACATACTCAGTGTATTCAACCAAGATCATGAGACTAGTTTCCAATAAATGTGCATTATTGTCCGCATTTTCAAAGTATATTTCTGAAATATCTTGTTCATATTCATCAAAACTGCCTTCATTGACAATACTCTTGATTTTAGTGTGTTGTTGATTAATTGAGGATGATTGTTCGCCAAAATGCTCAAGCAATATCACTGAATACATTTCTGCGCGATTTGACGGATTGATAAAGCTCTTTTCTATGGACACAAGCTGTAAATAATTTTTAAATAACTTGCCTGTTTTATTGTCTTCATTCACATTAATGATTGACTGTTCAATGCTTCTGTGGTCATTCTCTTCGATATACGCTAGCAAAGTTAATGCATTATCAAAAGCATTTTCAAAAATAAATTGTTCTATTAGATTGGCCAATTGTGAGGGTGTGATCATTGCTTTAAAGTCCCAGGTAATAAGCCAAGACCAACTGTTTTTGACAATTGCTTCAATTAAAGATTCTGATTCAAAATATTGATAGGTGTATAATGTTTGAACAATCTTTTTTCGTCCTTCGTTTGGTAAAGATTCTATGTTGGCAACAATTTCATAAATTGTAGGTTCCGAAATTGAAAACGGTGAATCTTGAAGCGCCTTGATGAGATTAATAAGTTTTTCTACAGATGCATATTCACCATTTGAAAGTTTTTCTTCAATTGTTTTATTAATCGTTTTAATCAAATCTTTTTCAATTGCACTTACATTAAATGTCTCTTCATTTTCTGTTAATTCTTTGAGCGTGTCGTTAATATCAATCTCTGGTATAGTTCCATCGATTCTCATGGTAAGTGCCTCATTGAATGAAGAAATTAAATCAGATATATGCCCATGGATGTGATTTACTTGATTTTCAATTCCGTTTTGATGGGGTTTTAAAATTTCAAGGGTTCGGTATAATTCCTTCTTATCCGACTTAAAGTAATCAGCAAACTCGCCTAATGTCTTAGAATATTGTTTGTGAATTCCCTTAAGCTGGTCTTTTTTGTCTCGAAGCGAATCCAAATGTTTTTCAATGTTACTTTCCATTTGATGAATTTGTTGGAAAGGCTCCTCAAACATCGATAAATTAATTGAATATTTGGGCTGCGAGACTTCACGGTAAACCCCTATTGCAGTGATAATAAGAACAAAAGGATAATACCACATTAAATATATATATAGAGTAAAATTACTAATTAGTAGTACAACAACACTCGCAGTTGTTGTTGTTAACACAAGGATAAATATAAATATAATCAAGCGATTGGGTTGAGGATCGTAATTGGCTTTTTTCTTCGTAAAATTGTTATAATTAATTTTTTTACGAAAATACATTTTAATCGTATGAATCGATTGAAAGGCCATAAGAAGGATTAAAAACCCAAATAATGACAATACCGTGCTTTCAAAGATATCAATATTAATCATGTTGAATCCCTCTTCTCACCAAAAGAACAAATCCACCTGCAGCTACAACAATCAGCATCAATGGATAAGTGTCAAAAAACATTGATCGATAAGGATTGGCAAAGATAAATTCATATTCTTTTTCGTACCCATCCAATCCATATACTGTCACAGTATTTTCTCCATGTGCGTCTATTAAAATATCTGATGTTCCATAATCTTCACCATTCAATGACCACTCTTTTATATTAGGAAGATAAGTGAGTTTCAATGGTTTGTCGTGTTGATTGTCGAGGATTTTCAAATCAGAATCTAGAGTAAAATTAATATTTTTGGCATAAGATCTATCACTGGTGTTTACTAACTTCAGCTGATAATTCCCAAAAGCACTGTAAACGTGCTGACTATCAGATAATTCGTCACTGTCTTTACCGATTCCTATGAGTGAATAGTTTCCAACCTCAAATGCTTCTTGATAATAATCAATTTCCTCATTCTTCAAAAGCTTTGTATCAGGATGCACTTCGAGAAATGTAAAGCCTGCATTTTCTTCAAATTCATCGTCGTGGTGCCTTGAATCAAAGGGTTCTACAAAAAAGCTAAAATCCCGCTCAAAACCTCCGGGTCCATATAACTTCAACTCGTATTCACCGATAGCGTAAAGGGTTTGATCCTTGTCCAAACTTAATGTTCTATTATGGTTAGCATTGTTTTGTAAAGAGGACCAGGTGAAATCATATTCATAAATAGCAGCGCCTCCGTATTCATCAGACGCAAAGTAAACGGGTGTTTCATCATAATAACTTTGATTGGGCTGGGCATAGTCACTTGGAATATCAGGCACATCGATTGTCGTTACGTGAGTTTCTTCATAATCTCCAACCCCTATTACTTTCATCTCATAAACGCCAAATGTTTCATAAGCTAAATTCTTTTGATTATCGATGTTCAGTGTTTCTCCATTTAAATATAACGCGTCAATGTTTCCTTCAATTGTAAAGTTTATATTTTCATAATAAGTATCATCAAGGGGGGTATGTTCATTGTCATCAAGTGTAATTTTGGGGTGAACCGTGAATGTTTTTTCAGTGCTTTGCTCATCATGGCTTTCAATTTTTAGTTTATAATGGCCAACTTGATCTATAGACACATTACAAGTTGATTCATCATCACAATCTTGAGGTGTTGAGCCATTGATTGTTACTGAACCCCCAAACACATTTGCACGCATTGAGCCATAAAACTCATCACCATCGTTAAGCGAATCAAACGATGCTTCAATGGCAAAATCGAGGGTTTTTTCATAATCGTTAAATGAAGTGATCTTTAGATTATATGTTCCCATTTGGTCAAGGCTAAGCGTAATGGGGGATACGGTTGTAACCGACTCACCGTTCAATGTGATTGCAGTTATTTCAGAGAGTTTCCCCTCGATTTCGATGTCGAGAGCCTCTTGATAAGTTTCCCCATCCGATACATTATTAATGATTGGATCAATGTCGAAGGTAAGCGTTGTTTCATAGTCATTCTCGCCTAAGGCGAGCAATTCATATCCACCTATAGCAGCGATTGATGTGCCGAGTTCATAGGCATCACCATTAATCTCATAATCACCTTCTGTGTTTGCATCGATTGTGATTGGTTCTGTATAGATTCCAGAATCACTGACCCCTTTAAAGTCTGGATGCACCGTAACATTAAAGACATAATCGTTTTGATTGCTTTTGATAACAATCTCATAATGCCCCAGAGCATCAATCGTTTCGTTATTATCAATGGGCGCCCCATCTAACGTTGCTTCACCAACACTTATGTCAAGGGATAAAGGACCTTTTATCTCCCCTTCATCGAGCGCATCATTATAAGTCGGTTCAATGTGAAATGTAAGCGTCTCAGCAGGACCTTCTGATTGGGAATAGTCATAAAGCTCAACAATATTTTCTCCGACTTCTCCAATGGATTCATATAAAGTATCGTTATTACTGTTTGGTTCAACCAACTCACCATTCACATATACATCTGGATAATTAGTGTTGAAGTCTTTTGGGGTATGATACGTCTGATCGTTCTCTATACCACTATAGGAGCCTTCAAATTCTTCAATTTCAAAGCGTAATTCCCCGGAAAAACCATCATTTGTCTCATATTCAAATACATTGGACCCTACCGTATCAATTACAGTTGGCTCATTGAATTCAGAAAATGCAGTTCCATTGAGCGTAAACGTCCCGCCAAAAGGGCGTTCAGTGTTGACACTTAGTTCCACAAGCGTATAATACGCTTCCCCATCACTTACACCGTCAAACTCCGGATGAAGTTCAAATTCAACTGTCTTCTCATATTCATTTTCGCCATAAATCATTAAGATGTGATTCCCAAACTCACGAATAGCATCACCGGATGTATAAATCTGACCATTCAGTTCCAGCTCACCATCAACTTCAGGTGCAATGCTTCCATTGTAGCTTGCACCGTTTTCAACTCCTTCAATATTAGGGTGAAGGTGAAAATCATCGAAGTGAATGGATTGATCACTGTTTGGATCATCAATGCGAATATCGTGAATACCAACCGTATCCAAAGTGTAGTCATTCGCCACTGATGAGGCATCATCATTTATATATACATCCCCATAACTAACGTTTAATGCTAAAGACCCCTCTGAACCCTCCGAGGGATCGTCCAATGACTCAGCGTATGTAGGGTTAATATCAAAATTGATGGCTTTTTGTGTGGTGTTATCCCTGTCGTAAAAAGTGAGTGTGTTTCCACCAAATACACCGATATCATCATAATCACCTAAATCGATATCATTAAGTTCAACATTTTTAAAATTGCTTTTAAAACTCGGGGCTGAGTCATAGATTTCGCCATCTCCAATGCCTTCGACACTTCCTTTTAGTCTAAATTCAAAAGTATCCTCATACCCATTGATCCCTTCAAAAGAAAACTCAATCAGTCCAGGTTCAATCTCATACTCATAGAATTTTTCATATGCAACGTTTTCATTCAGATATTCATAAGTGGCGCCATCAAGTGTAAATGCAGTCGGGCTTACCGCACTGACTGTAATTGAATCCTCAGGTCTTAATTTCGGGGTATCTTCCTCAGCATAAGCGAACCCCTCAAATGATGGTTTCATTGTAAAACTAATGGATTTCCAGTCGCCATCTCCCTCACAGGATGATGTTTCTAAATCACAATACCAAAGCGTATGGTTTCCCAATTGTTGAACAGAATCACCATCTTCCATGAAAGTGATGTCACTTTCAGTATCATTAGGGTCTTGATTGAGCGAAACCTTTGTCTTTTCAGGATCAAAAGAGATGATTCGTTCACTTTCATATTCCTCACCATCACTCACACCATCTATCGGTGTAGAATCATCGTTTGTTTCAGCTGAAACGCCCTGAGCGTAAACACTCATCCCCATTAATGCAAGAAAAAGAATGGCGGCCATAAGCCAACCCATGCATGAACGTATTTTTATATATATATGTGTTAGATTTTTCCATTCCATAATGGTGAATCCCCTTATAAATCAATTAAAGTACTAATATGGTCGGCCAAATCAAAAATCCACCAAGATTTAAAACTGCCGCATATGTAAAAAATGTGCTAGGATCAAATGCTATAAGCATTAACAGATGTGACACAATGTATATAAACGCAGCACCAACGATTGTTTTTTTAGACTTGAACATGTTTTCCATTGGATGGCGCATATTTTCAAATGTCTCAATTTCTTGTAACATTTGGGTGTTTTTCTCTTCATGGGTTTTTGAAAAGTTGTCGATGGCATCTTTAAGCATCTGATCATAATCGGAAACAACCGTTTCTTTTTGTCGTTGCATTTTTTTCTTGCGAAGATTTTCCTGTTCTTCCGCGCGTTTTTCCTCCAGCCGTTTCCGCTCTTTTTCCTTGCGAATATTTTCCTGTCGCTCTTTTTCCATTTCTTCCTCGCGCGCTTTGATTGCTTTCCTTTTTTCCTTGAACCTTGACTCCAGAATCTCAATTTTTCTTCTTAAGCTCTCATCAGCGAATTTTTTAGCGTTGATAAAGTTACGAGAATCATTGATGGCGTCGTGCTTAATCATTTCAGCTTCATTTTGTACATGAAATTCTGACAAGAGTCTGAACCACCAAACATAACCGTTCCTTGCGTCCAAGTATAACGCCTTTTCAATGTCTTTTTTAGCGTCTTCAAAGTACTTATTCTCTATATCGATTTGCACTTTGTTTAATAAATTTTTCAGTTTTTTGTCATCGCTCAACACGGTGGCGGGTTGTGAGCGTTGGCCATCGTTATTTAACGCCGTTTCTTTTTTTATTTCATTTTCCAAGCTTTCTTCAGCTTGGGTCTTATAATCCTTATGCAAGAGATCGTGTATTTGTTGATACACTCGCTTTTTCAGTGTCTCCAGAGCAGAATTCAGTGAGTCCTGAGCATTAATCCAGGAATTGCCGTCAAAAAAGTCTTTGAATAGACTCGTGGGTTTTGATGCGTCAATCTTGATTTGTAGACTCGGTTTTCCTAAGCGTCTTGCAATTTGTAATTCTTTTTTCACATCATCAGACAACATGGCATCCATACTGGAGATGACCAAAAATATTTTACAATCTTTTATGGCTTGTTCAATATTCCGCCAGTAATTCTCACTGTCATCTGGTCTTAAGTTCCTTGAAGCAATCCAGCACTTGTTGCCATCTTCTTCTAACGACTGCACTATTTTATCGGCAATTGCCTGGTCCGTTGAGCGATGACACACAAAAACATCTCTTGGGAAAGCATCATATTGTTCTTCTTTTTGTCGGCGATGCTCAAACCATTCTCTGTAATTTTCAATGTGCTGCGTGACTTTAGGTGTTGATAGGTTGTTTAAATAGTTCATAACCAGTGAATGGTCTCTCAGTGCGCTATACCGATTGATGTGATCAACAATCTCATCGATTTCCCCGTGTGTCGTTGCCTTGGGCGGCACGGTATAAAACTGTTTGAGATAATGATGCTGTTTAAGTCTGTTTTCAGCATAAGCAAAATAATATTTTGCGCGATAATCATTCGGAACAATCTGTAAAATTTGACTGGCGTAGCGGGAAATATTTTGAATGGAGTTAGCTTCAACAGCTTCACTTAGCCTTTGCCATAAATTTTCAAGTTCCCGGCTTCGATCGATTTCGACTTCTTTTAAGCTGTTTGCATTTTCTACAACAACCGTTGAGCCGCAATACTCACACTGAATCACAGTTGCATTATCGGTAATGTTATTCAGTGGACTGCCACAGGCTGTACACTTTGGTTGTTTAACATCCATAGTTATTCTCCTTATCAAGCAAACTTTTATCGGTGGTGTCAGCCAAGTATGTTCGCAATATCAAACCCAAGTACAACAAAGACTAAGAAATAAATTAGGGCAACAATGACGATTAATTTAATCACAGATGAAGTCAGTTTAATCAGCCACTTAACTATCAATATCGCACCAAATACACTTAATATAGAGACACCTATGAGCAATAGTACTTGATTGGCATCTGATAAATTTTCAAAATAGTTATTAAATAAATCTAAGATTTGTTCACCTTGCATGAATTCCAAAATAAAACGTTCATAAAAATCAATAATTCCCTGCATAATACCCCTACCTTTTTTTTATTTATACAAATACACTAATAAAAAGACCGAATGTAACAAATGTTGGCAGCACATATAAAATTGAATAAGGCTCCACATCATTGCGTTTAACAAATGAAACCAATACCATGGTTCCTACAATAGCACCTATGAAAAGCGGTGCTGAAAGATAAATCATCGTCAGCTCCTCGGGGGTGCTGAAAAATGGATAGACTAGATAAAAAAGGCTACCAATCAAGCTTAAAAATACTAAAACGAACGAAGGAAGCGTATTTGGCAGATAATCCCTTACATCAAGGCCAAGTTCCAACGCACGTTGAAACATTTCATAAAACAGTATCAAGCCCAAAGACATGATGATTGCAAAGCGTTCAGCCTCTTCAAGCCCGGAACTCACGGTTTCAAGCGGCAAATACTGGCTTAGATTGACAAGAAGCACGAGCAATCCACCCACAATGCCTACATCAAAAAGAAAACGGAGGCCTTTGCTTTCTTGAAGGGCGGGTAATTTATAAAATATGAACCGTATCGAATTGACAAACGCAATGAGCGTTACAAAATAAAACGTCAATTCTCTTGATTCAAAACTTAATAATGCCAGCGTAATCATTAGATGCACCAGCACAACATAAAACTGTATAAACACTTTTCCAATCAACTCAAATTTAAACAGTTGTGAAAGAATCTCTACAACAAGAAAAATGGAAATAATTAAGAAAACTTGATCACCCATTGTTAGTCAATTCATCTCCAAAAAATGCTTTGATATCTTTTTGAGATACGTTAACGTCGCTTTTTTCCATGCTCTTGTTAGTCTTTGAGGTGATTTTTTGGATTTTTTTATCAATAAGCCCGATTGTCGTATTCAAATCTTTCTGGTTTGATGTATTTTCTTTCATGATTTTCTTTGTTTTACGTTTTTTAACTTTCGTATCCTGCATTTCCTTGGTGTAATCATCCATTGCATCTAAAAAGTCTGCGTAGGCTTTTTGTGTATCCTGTGTGGTTCGCATGGACTCAAGTTTTGCCTTGAGCTTGCGGATTTGTTTAAGTGACTGTTCAGTATCTTTAGCCTGCTGAACACTGATGGCAATCAGGTCTTCATCGCCACTTTTTTTAGCGGCATAAGCTTCTTTCTTATGAAGTTCATAAGATTCTTCCAATTTTCTTATGAGTCCGTTAAATTTTTTAGTGTACGATTCCAGTTTTGCTTGTTGCATTAAATTATCTTTAAGCTTATTTCTTCTGCGTTTTCTAAACAATCCCATTATTGCCCTCCTGTTTTACTCAGCCATATTTTTGTATTTTGCGATAATATCTTCATCGACATCGTCTTCAACATCGACAGCCATTTTGCGTGCAGGTTTGATTACTGCCTCTACTTCATCAATTTCTTTTTGCGCTTCATTGAGCACTTCGGTTAAATCAAGCGTATCTTCCATCATGTCAATGGTACTCGGGTCTTTGTAAATGCGTTTGATCAAGCGTTTTATATGGCCTTCATCTTTTAAATAGCCATGGTATTCTTCGTTAATGGACAATTGGTCAAACATCTTTGCTAGAAATTCAAATGAGTTTTTAGTTTTGCGAAGCGTATTGACATTCCCTTTCAACATTTCGATTTTCGAGTGATTGTCACTCATTTTGTTGGCGATATCGGTATATTCGTAAGTGTTCTTTGACACATTTTTAATTTTTGATGCGAGGTCGATGTTCTGCTTTTCAAAGTGATGGATTTCGTTGGTCTTATCTTCTAGAGAATGGGATAATTTTGCTGTTTTGTAGTGAAGGCGTTTCGCAACTTTCTGAATTTTTTGAACAAGTGGTGAGGATTCGTCCGCATAGGGTGAATCATATGGTGTGAATCGTGTATTTTGAAAATCTCTTAAAAAATTCAGTATATTGCTCAACCGCCGTTCATAAGTTGCCATTTCAAGACCATACTTCATATCCTCTAAGAGTGAGCCAACATCGTCGTGACATTCTAAAAGATAATCAAGCACCTTATCTTTACTGCTCGTGATAGTCCCCTCTTCATGTTCTTTTATGGTTTCATTCATGGTCTTTATCAACGAATCGTCGATAGTATGATGAAACTGTGTGATTTTTTCTAGATCGGCTATGACATTTCGCGTCTGTGTTATAAATTTTTGTTTGTTCGTTTTTCCCGATAATGATTTTTTTCTTCGTTTTAAGCTCTGTTCTCTAGATAATTCACTTTTTACAAACATTCTTGATCCTCCTATTCTTCAACCAGTTTTAAATTGACATCTTCAATAATAAACGCTTCAAGGGTGATGCCTGATTCGTCCAAAAAATGCTTCAGGGATGCAAATGCATGTGTTTTAATCGTCTTTGAAAGTGTTTGTGTTTCATCAATAGGACTTAGTGTTTCTTCCAGGTCGGTAAAAATATCTGGAAGCTTTTGCAATACTGTATTCGTCAAATCAGTCTCATCCAAAGATTGTTTATTTGCCATATGATGATTGATGTAACGGATAGGATTAGCTAAAATAAACTGCATTGTGCCATACGCTCCCAGCGTTTTATGATTACCATCTTTTGTACGAACATTAATTCTCGAACGCGTCCCCCATTTGCTCGAGAGTTTCAACTGGTTGCTTTTAGCATAGTAAATATACTTTACTGGCGTTTCCAACCGAAAATCAAACTGGTTTTTAATCGCCTCTGAGGTTCCATCAGCTTCGATTAAAATCGTTTCGTAGCCTTTGGGGACCTCGATTCGTTGATTCTTTTTAAAATTAGTTCCACTCGCTTTTACAATAAGCGCATTATCTTTACCTGGAAATGTAACTGGTTTTTTATTACCACCAAACATACAATCGCTCCTTACCTATATTTAAAAATTAATTCACATTATAAAAAAAGCGAAAAAGCTCATTTAAATCTTTTAAATGAGCGTTTTTCGCTTAAAATCAAAATAGTCATCATCGGCACTAACATATACTCATCCCCTTCCCTGGTCCCTTACCCCTTTTTAAAGGTGAGAATATGAACTTAAAAAAAGTGCTTGTTTAAACTACTAAGTGCGCACAAAAAAACTTTTACACCTAGTGAGCCTAAACAAAAACTTCTGTCTAATATTTAATCTTATCATATAAATTTATCCCTCAAATCGTTTTCCCTTTACTTATTATAGCAAATTTGAACAAAATGACAAATATAGTCATGAAAATATTACGGGTTTTCAATCTGGCACCCAAATTCGTCACACTTTAATAAATGGATTTTATCGATATATTGTGACAACAAGTGGTAAAACATACATTCAGAAGTTCGTTATTGTAGCTATCACTGCAAAGTCTGATTTTCCAATCACCAAGTATAAATTAGCCGTAATTGACATTTCAGTGAATTGATAGCTCAGTAGCTAAACTTAAACTCACTGATAATCCCAATTTTATTTATACACTACTACAATAAATCCACAATAATAACAAGAATATCCTTTTTGAAAATATGTGTGTTATGATGTAATAATATGATGAAATATAAAAGGGTTATGTTTGAACTATTATGACGAAGAACAAAAAAAATTAGAAGCGATAAAAAATTACAATGAGAAAATCGTTAGTGAGTTAAGCTGTTTTGTGAAGATAGCTTATCCCATTATCTCCTTTTTAATACCTTTATTTGGTATTGGAGTGTTTATATCAAATTACGACAGCAACCCGAATCTTGCTAAGAAAAATGCCTTTGCAGCAATATTTGGTATCTTTTTTTATTTCTTTCTTTTTAGTTTTTAAATAGATAAAAATTATTAAAGATTCCTTTAATTCTTAGAAACAGCTAATAGTTATTTTGTCCACTAAACTACCAACATACCTAAATCAAGTGATCTTTAATCTTTATTAATAGACTATTAAGAGTCCCTTCCATTAATAATTTTAATCAAACTAAAAAAGGATTGCCAAACCAATCTCTTATATCCAACGCCTATACTCTCACATCAAAACAAGCACAAAATACCTAACAAAAAAGAAGCGGAAATAATCCCGCTTCTTTAATTTTAAATATCAATGTATCCTGCTTTTTGCAATTTTAGATTAACAACTAACCTATTGTGATAGTACTTCATACTCAAAGTTGTTTTC
>LFCJ01001492.1_pt1 | contig 16397 bp, 14 predicted proteins | sample 643141 | NCBI WGS metagenome assembly LFCJ01 (sample SAMN03766243, study PRJNA286221) | soda lake metagenome | biome: soda lake; feature: Kulunda steppe; material: water; isolation source: sample B1-Br-g2 brine of Lake Bitter-1 | place: Russia: Kulunda steppe | collected 2010-07 | reverse complement strand
GATGATCGGCATCGATGTTGGTCACCACCGCCAGCATGGGATTGAGATAAAGGAATGACGCGTCGCTTTCGTCCGCCTCGGCAACGAGGTAGCGACCGCTGCCGAGCCGGGCGTGACTGGCGGCGCTGTTCAGGCGCCCACCGATCACGAATGTCGGGTCCATCCCCGCCTCGGCCAGAATGCTGGCGATCAAGCTGGTGGTGGTGGTCTTGCCATGGGTGCCGGCCACCGCAATCCCGAAGCGGAAGCGCATGAGCTCCGCGAGCATTTCCGCCCGCGGCACCACCGGGAGGCGCCGTGCCCGGGCCGCTTCCACCTCCGGGTTATCGACGGTCACAGCGCTGGAAATCACCACCGCGTCTGCCTCGGCCAGATGCTCGGCGTCATGACCGACGTACACCCGCGCACCCAGAGACTCCAGGTGAGTGGTCATGGCATTGGTCTGCAGATCCGAGCCACTGACCTGGTAGCCCAGATTCAGCAACACCTCGGCAATACCGCCCATGCCCGCGCCACCAACACCGACAAAGTGCAGTCTGCGCACCTGGCCCATTGAACCCGGACCGCCTCGACGGGACACCGGCTCGAAAGCATTCATCGGGCGACCTCCATGCAGATGTCAGCGACCTCACGGGCGGCATCGGGGCGCCCCTTTTGACGACTGGCCTCGGCCATTCGGCGCAACTGATCCCGATCGCCCATCAGGCTCTCCAGCTCCACCGCCAGGGATTGCGCGGAGAATTTTTCCTCGGGTAGCAAACGCGCACCACCGGCTTCCACCAGGAAACCCGCATTGGCCCGCTGGTGGTCGTCCACGGCACGGGGGAACGGCACCAGTATCGCCGGAGCGCCGGCCACTGACAGTTCCGAGACGGTCAAGGCGCCCGCTCGACAGACCACCAGATCCGCCCAGGCGTAGGCAGCGGCCATGTCGTCAATGAACGGCTCCAGGGTGACGTCCACCCCGGCCTGGGCATAGGCCGACTCAGCGGCATCCAGGGTCCGCTCGCCCGCCTGATGACGCACCACCGGGCGCAGCGCGGCCGGCACGCGGGCGATCGCCGCCGGTACGGTCTGATTGAGTTGCAGAGCACCCAGGCTTCCGCCTACCACCAGCAGCCGGGGTTGACCCATGCGTCCCGCATAGCGCTGTCCGGGTGCCGCGACCTCGGCGATGGAAGCACGCACCGGGTTCCCCACAAAGGTTGGCGACCGGCCACCGGAGAATGGCGCATCCAGGCCGGTCAATATCCGTCTCGCAAGGCGGGCCAGCCAACGGTTGGTCAGGCCGGCGATGGCGTTCTGTTCGTGAATCACCAGCGGACAATGTTGCTGTCGAGCCGCCATGCCGGCCGGGCCTGTGACATATCCCCCCATGCCGAGCATGACCGCCGGCTTGTGCCTCTTCAGAATACGCCGACACTCCGCGAACGCCCGGCCCACCATCCAGGGCGCGAGCAGCCAGCCGCGGGGACCCCGTCCCCGCAGACCGCTCACCGTCACCGTCTCCAGCGGCAGACCGGCGGCCGGGACCACCCGTGACTCGAGTCCCCCCGGCGTTCCCAGCCAGACCACAGAGATGTCGTGACGGCGGAGCCATTCCGCCACCGCCAGGGCCGGGAAAACGTGCCCACCGGTTCCTCCCGCGGCAATCATGACCGGCCCGTGCATCATGATCCGCGCCTCGGTCGACTGGCCTTCCCGCTGGCTTGACGCTGCTCGTGGTCCACCCGGAGCACCAGCGCCATGGCAATAAGCGTCATCACCAGGCTGCTGCCGCCATAACTCATGAGCGGCAGCGTCAGCCCTTTAGTGGGCATCAATCCCAGATTGACGGCCATGTTCACAAAGGCCTGCAAACCCAGCGACACCCCGACACCGCAGGCCAGCAAGCCGCCAAACAGCTGGCCCCTTCGCAGCGCGGCACCGCCAATCAGGCAAGCCCGCAAAACAATGAATGCGTAAAGCCCAATAACCACGGCCATGCCGACCACACCGAGCTCTTCGGCCAAAACCGCAAACACGAAGTCGGTGTGTGCCTCCGGAAGATAGAAAAGCTTCTGGACGCTGTTACCAAGACCCACCCCGAACCATTCACCACGCCCCACCGCGATTAACGACTGGGTGAGCTGGAATCCGGTATCGAAGGGGTCAGCCCATGGATCACGAAAAGCCACCAGGCGCTCGAGCCGGTAAGCGGATCCATGAACCAGCGCTATGCCAATGGCGACTCCTACCGCGGAGATACCGGCAAGAAGGCCCAGTGGCACACCGGCCATGAAAACTACGGCGCCGACCGTCGCCGCCAGTATGGCCAGGGCACCAAAATCCGGCTGAGCAAGAAGCAACGCGCCAGTCAAACCAACCAGCAGGAGGGGGATTAAAAGCGGACGCAGAGACTGGCGCAGCACCGCGGCCTGACGATGCAGGTGACTGGCAACAAACACCAGCAGAAGCACCCGCGCCACCTCTGAAACCTGCATGTTCACCGGCCCCAGCGGTATCCAGCGGGTGGCACCATTAACTTCCCGGCCAACGCCCGGGATGAGAACCAGAACCAGCAGGAACAGGGCAATAACCGCGAGGAAAGGCGCGTAGGCCTCCACCCGGACCAGCGGGGTCCGCAAAGCGATAAAGCCTATCCCCAGACCGATGGGAAGAAACATGAGCTGACGGAACAGGAAATGCAGCGGTCCCTGGCCGAGGGGCTCTGAGACCGCCACAGAGCTTGATGCCACCATGACCAGCCCCAGGGACAGAAGCATCAGCAGCGCCATCAGGAGCGGCCGGTCCAGCTCATCCAGTCGATTAACCGGTGGCCTCAACAGCCCCAGTAGACCCTGCAGACGAGGGCGCAGTGCTGCCTCAATCGCCATCGCTCAGCGCCTCCACCAGCTCGCGGAATCGAGTTCCCCGAGCCCGATAACTGCTGAACTGGTCAAGGCTGGCACAGGCCGGTGCCAGCATCACGCTGTCGCCCGGTCGAGAAAGCGCCAGCGCCTCACTCACCGCTTCGGCCAGATCGCTGACCTGGCAAACCGGCACTACATCCTTGAGCGCCGCCGCCAACCGCTCTCGGTCCTGGCCGTACACCACCGCCCGCCGACCCCGCTCCGCCAGTGCCGCAGCAAGCGCATCAAAAGACTGCCCCTTACCCTCTCCACCGGCGATCAGCACCACGGGGCGGTTGGCGCTCTGAATGGCCGCCACCGCCGCCCCGACGTTGGTAGCCTTGGAGTCGTTGATCCAGAGGCGGCCGCGATGCCAGCCCACGGTTTCCATGCGATGGGGAAGCCCCGGGAACGTCACGAGCGCCTGGCGCATGGGTTCGTCGGGCAACCCAGCGGCTTCGCCCAGTGCCAGAGCCGCCAACGCGTTCAATGCGTTGTGATGGCCTGTCATTGCCAACCGGTCTACCGGCAGGAATGGCTCGCCGCCACGGCAGATCCATACGCCACCTTCGACCGCTTGCAGGGTCCAGCGTATGGCCCCATGCGGCGCTTCACTAGAAAACCAGACGGTGGTCTGGCTGGATCTGGCCATGGCGCGGACGGCGCGATCATCGGCATTGAGGACCGCAACCCGGGCGCGGCTCAGAATTTGCGCCTTGGCCGCGGCGTAATCATCCAGGCTGTCGTATCGGTCCAGATGATCCGGGCTGAGATTGAGGACCGTCGCCGCCACCGGCACAAGAGAACGGGTTGTCTCCAACTGAAAACTGGACAGTTCGAGGACAAACAGGGAGGCGTCCGGTTGCTCGACCAGAAGATCCAGCGCGGGCGGACCCAGGTTACCGCCCACTGCGGCGGGAATGCCGGCCGCATCGGCCATCGCACCCAGTATCCGCGTGACGGTGCTCTTACCATTGGAACCGGTGATGGCAACCACGGGGGCCGTTACGGCCCGGGCAAACAGTTCTATTTCGCCCAATATGGGAATACCGGCCCGGGCTGCCGCTTGCAGGGGCGGCAGCCGTGGGTCAACACCGGGGCTCAGGACCACCCGGTCGGCATCCGCCAGCAACTCGGGGGAAAGCCCGCCAAGGTGGAGCGGGATCTCCGGATAGTTTTGCGCAAGCGTGTCCACGTGGGGGGGACGCCGCCGCGTATCCATCACCGCGACAGACGCTCCTTCCGCCTGCAAATGACGAACACACGCAAGCCCCGAGTCGCCCAGACCGACGATCACTGTGCTGGTCGCTGTGTGTTTGTCCACTATCATCGCTGCATGACCCATTAGCGCAGCTTCAGGGTTGCCAGCCCGACCAGGACCAGAACCACGGTGATAATCCAGAATCGAACAATGACCCGCGGCTCGGGCCAGCCCTTGAGTTCGAAGTGATGATGGAGAGGCGCCATTCGGAAGATCCGCCGTCCGGTGCGCTTGTACCAGAGCACCTGGATCATGACCGAAACGGTTTCAGCGACGAATATGCCCCCCATGATAAAGAGCACGATTTCCTGGCGAACCATAACCGCAATCAGGCCAAGCGCGGCGCCGAGGGCGAGCGCACCAACATCACCCATGAATACCTGGGCGGGATAGGTGTTGAACCAGAGAAATCCCAAACCGGCACCGACCAGGGCACCGACGAAGACCACCAGCTCACCCACTCCCAACACATAGGGGATACCGAGATACTCCGCAAAAACCACGTTGCCGCTCAGATAGGCAAACACCCCGAGCGCACCACCCACCAGCACCGTGGGTAGCACCGCCAGGCCGTCCAGCCCGTCGGTGAGGTTGACCGCGTTGGAGGCGCCCACCACCACCAGCCAGGTCAGGGGAATGAACAGCAGCCCCAACGGAATGGCGAAATCCTTCAGCAGAGGCAGCATCAAGGCGGTTTCCACCGGCGTTGTCGCCGTTGCGTAAAGGACCGTGCCGGCAATGAGGCCGGCGATGGTCTGCCAGAAAAACTTGGTCCGTGCCCGCAGACCTTCGCTATTACCGCGGGTGAGTTTCAGCCAGTCATCCACGCCACCGATGGCACCAAACGCCAGCGTGGTCAGTAGAACAACCCACACGTAGCGACTGGCGAGATCACCCCATAGGAGGGTTGCCACCGCGATCCCCACGAGAATGAGCGCGCCGCCCATGGTGGGTGTGCCGGCCTTGGCATAGTGGCTTACCGGTCCGTCCTCGCGGACCTGCTGCCCCACCTGATAGCGTTCCAGGCGCCGAATCAGTGAGGGCCCCACGGCCAGTCCAATACCCAGCGCCGTGAGCGTTCCAAGGATCGCTCGGAAGGTCAGGTATTGAAAAACATTAAACGCGCTGTAGTAGCGCTCCAGCCACTCGGCGACCATCAGGAGCATGACGACTCTCCCGGGCCGGCACTCACAATGAGCTGGTTAACCACTCGATCCATGCCCGCTGATCGTGATCCCTTGACCAAAATCCGGGCACCAGGCTGCAGCTCAGCCCGCAGCGCGCTGACCAGCTCTTCCTGATGCTCAAAGGCACGCCCGGCGACCGGTCCGTCAAAGCTTTCGACGGCCCGTTTGCTGAGGGTGCCCACACCGTAGAGGCGGACAACCCCCAGCTGACGTGCGATCCGCCCCGCCTCGGCGTGGTACGCCTCAGCGCCGGGACCAAGCTCCGCCATATCGCCCAGGACCACCCACAGCGGTTCCGACCCGCCCGCGAGGGTTCGCATGGCCGCTGCCAGCGAGGCCGGATTGGCATTGTAGCTGTCATCGACAACCGTGGTGTCTTTGACCCCCGCCCGGAAGACCATCCGCCCCGCCACGGGAGAAATCGCCTCGAGGCCGCTGCGGATGGCGTCCGGTCCGGCACCCAATGCACTGGCTGCCGCGGCGGCGGCCAGTGCATTGGCCTGGTTATGCAAACCTGGCAGCGGCACCTGCACCCGGAACGGCGCGGTGTCTGCCAAGCGAATTTCCAGTTCACCATCCGGACCCGGTCGCCCGCTGACATCGGCGGGTGCATCCGCCAGGCTGAAGCGCAGAATATGGCAGTGGGCCGCCTGCTGCTCCCAAATGTGAGCGAAAACGTCATCCGCGTTGATAATGGCCTGGCCGCTCGCCGGTAGGGCGGCCAGCAACTCACCCTTACAGCGGGCGATGGCTTCGAGGTCACCAAAGCCAGCCAGATGCGCTGGCCCCACGTTGTTGATTACCCCCACCGATGGACGAGCCCAGCTGGCCAGCAATTCGATATCCCCAGGCCGGCCACAGCCCATCTCGATGACTGCATGGGCGTCTTCCGGTTCCAGCGCACAGAGTGTCAGCGGAACGCCGAGCTCGTTATTCTGATTGCCGGCGGTGGCCCGTGTGGGGCCGAGGCGAGAAAGAATCGAGGACAGCATCTCCTTGACCGTGGTTTTCCCGTTGCTGCCGGTGATTCCCACGATGGTTGCCGGACTCTCGGCCCGAGCACGGCAGGCGAGCTCCACCAGTGACCGCCTAGGGTCGGTAACCCGCCACTGCGGCAGCGAGCAATCCACGAAGCGGGTCACCATGGCTGCCGCCGCGCCCGCCCGGGCCGCCGATTCAATGTAGTCGTGCCCGTCGGCCGTATCGCCGGACAATGCAATGAACAAATCCCCGGCAGCCGCCTGACGGGAGTCCAGGGTGACTGAACTGACGCGGGCTTCGCCGTGACGACACTCACCGCCGAGTTCCCTGGCCAGTGACAGAATGGACACCGGTCGCATCAGCTCATGCCTCCTTGGGCCCGGGATTTGACCACCGCCCGATCAGAGAACGGGTGACTTGTCTGGCCAACAATCTGCTCGGTTTCATGCCCCTTACCGGCCACCAGTACTCCATCGCCGGGTCCAGCCATGGCGATGGCCACGGCGATGGCCTCCTCCCGATCCGCGATCTCACGGCAGTCACGGCCCGGGTGACAGCCCGCTCGAACCTCTGCGCGAATTTTCGCCGGGTTCTCGCTTCGGGGGTTGTCATCGGTGACGATCACGGTGTCGGCCAGGCCTGTCGCCGCAGCACCCATCAGTTTTCGCTTGCCCGGGTCCCGGTCGCCGCCACACCCCATGACGCAGATCAGACGGCCCGCTAGATGACGCCGCAGGGCGCCCAGGGCGGCTTCAAGCGCACCCGGCGTATGGGCGTAATCAATCACTGCCAGGGCGTCGGTGGGTGTTCGGTAATATTCCATCCGTCCCGGCACTGGTCGAATTCGGGCCAGCCCCTCAAGCGCCTCATCCAGGGGGTAGTGGGCAACGAACGCTCCCAGGGCTGCCAAGGCATTCAAGGCGTTGAATTCCCCAAGCAGCGGGAGAACCAGGGTTCTCTCGACGCCTCTGAACAGTGCATCCAGCCGCAGGCCGGTGGCTTGAGGCGCGGTGCCAACAATTCGCAGATCAGCGTCGGGATGGCGACCATAGCTTATCGCGGGTGCCGTCCGATCCGGGGCCGACAGCAACTCGGCACCAAGACCGTCATCACGATTCAGTACACACTCCCCGAGCCCGGCATGGGTGAACAGCCGCCGCTTGGCGGCCTGATAGGCCTCCATGGTGCCGTGGTAATCCAAATGGTCACGGCCAACCTGGGTCAACACCGCCACATTGAACTCCACCGCTTCAACACGAGACTGAACCAGTGCATGGGAGGAGACCTCCATGGCCACGGTGCGAACGTGTCGATTACGCAGCTCGGCAAGCCGGGTCTGGACGCTCACCGCGTCCGCCGTTGTCAGACCGGGCTCCACGGGGGCCGTTACATCGCCCCAACCCAGGGTGCCCATGATGGCGGAGGAGCCATCGAGCCAGTCAGCCAGCTGGGCGGCGTAGTGGGCAACCGATGTCTTGCCATCGGTGCCGGTCACCCCGATCACCCGTAAGGCAGACGATGGGTGGGCGTGATAACGAGCGGCGATTTCACCCGCGGTTTTGGCCAGGCCCTCCACCGGCACCGCGACGGCACCGACCGCCCGGCAACGATCCTGCACCGCGTGCGGGTCAAACCCCGGGGCTGGCTCCCACGCTACCGCGGTCGCTCCGCGAGCCAGTGCCTCATCAAGATGAGCAAGACCGTGGCGGCTGGAACCGGCCACCGCCAAAAACAGCCATGACGGCTGGACACGTCGGGAGTCCAGTGTCAGACCCTCGACCGGCCGGTCGAGGGTGGAATCAAGCCCTGACCAGGGCGCCAGCAGGGCGAAGAGATTGACCGTGGAACTCATGGAGACCGCCTCTCGCTGGCGGACAGCGTCGAGCCAACGGCGTCCCTATCGGGCGGTACGTTGTAAAGCCGGAGGGCACTCTGCATCAGGCTCTGGAAGACCGGTCCGGCAACCGGCCCTGCGTAGTAGACCTCGCCACTCGGCTCATCAATGGTCACCACAGCAACAAATCGCGGATTCGCCGCTGGGGCTATCCCGGCAAAGGTCGAGATATAGCGATCCGGGGCATATCCGCCGCGGATGGCTTTGCGGCTGGTCCCGGTCTTGCCAGCAACCTGGTAACCCGGAATGGCGGCATGGGTCGCGGTACCTCCCTCGCGGGTGACTTCGACCATCATGGCCCGCAGAGATGCCATCAGGTCTGAATCCAGACGCTGCTCGGGTTCGCCGACATCAATGCCGCGAACGAGGCTCGGGTTGGGGATTCGGCCATCTGCGGCAATGGCGGCGTAGGCCCGGGCAATTTGCAACGGAGTCGTCGACAGCCCGTACCCGAATGCCAGCGTCGCCCGCTCGATGGGCCGTTGGCTAGGCACCGCCGGCATGTGGCCAGACGACTCGCCGGGGAAGGTGACTCCGGTGGTCTCGCCGAAGCCGAATCGGACAAGCAGATCCCAAACCGCTTCGGAATCGATGTTCAGTGCCATTCGGGCCGCGCCTACATTACTGGATTTCTGCAGCACGCCGGTCACGGTCAGCTCTCCGAAATCCCGAATATCACGCACCTGGTTACGACCGACCCGCATCACTCCCGGCGCGGTACTCACGGGTGTCCCGGGTGTGTATTGCCCGCTCGCAATGGCGGCGGCCACTGTCATGGGTTTGGTGACGGAGCCCGGCTCGAAACTGTCGGTGATGGCCCGATTTCGGAGCCGCTCGGGACGCAGGTCAGATCGGCGATTGGGGTTGAAGGCGGGCTGGTTGACCATGGCAAGAATTTCGCCACTGTGGACGTCCATTAACACCACAGATCCGCCGACCGCCTGCTCGCGTTCAACAGCCGCCTTGAGCTCCCGGTAGGCGATGTACTGAAGTCGCAGGTCCAGGGTCAGCGTCAGGTCCCGCCCCGGCTGTGGCTCCTTCAGGCGCTCCACATCTTCAATGGTCCGGCCGCGCCGATCCCGCAGGACGCGTTTCGTTCCAGACTCACCCGCCAGCCAGTCATCGAAGACTCGTTCAATGCCTTCCTGCCCGCGGTCATCAATATCCGTCAACCCCAAAACGTGGCCGGTCACCGCACCCGCCGGATAAAACCGGCGGTACTCGCGCTGAAGCGCGACTCCGGGTAAGTTGAGGGCCATGGTGGATTCAGCGATCTCTGGATTGACATGCCGACGGACGTAAACAAACTCGCGCTCCTGCCGAGCATGCAATTGGTCCAGCAGGCGGGAAGCGTCGAGGTCCAATTCCGCTGCCAGTTGCGCCACACCCTCGGCTCCCCCCTCTTCCAGCAGGACTCCGGGGTGGGCCCACACCGAGTCCACCGGTGCGCTGATGGCGAGCGCTTCGCCATGACGGTCATGAATGGCACCACGATGGGCCACCAGGGTTTCCAGGCGGAGGTGTCGCTGGTCAGCCTGCCCCTGCAGAAAGTCACCTTCCATTAGCTGAAGGGCCACCGCCTGAACCAGCAGAACACCCATCATCCCCATCAGGCCCACCAGAACGGTGACCCGTCGCCACACCGGGGCGGTCGCTTGTCTACCGGTCCGGTTCATCGATCGTCTCCGGCTTGGGGAAGACGGAGCAGGACGATGTCCTCACCGGCGGGCATTTCCAGCTCGAATTCCTCCCGGGCCATACGCTCCACCCGCGAATGCGTCGCCAGGGCGCCTTGCTCCAGTCGCAACCGACTCCACTCGGTGTTGAGCCGATCCCGCTCCGCTTGCAGCTGTTCCAGCTTGAGGAACAGGCTCCGCGTCTGGTGCTTGACCTCCACAACGGCGATGGCCGACACCAGCACCAGCACCAGCAACGCGAGGACAGCCACGGCCAGGTTGACGCGATTCATGGCAACCGCTCCGCAACCCGAAGAATCGCACTACGGGCTCTGGGATTAGCCCTCACTTCGGACTCGGTCGGACGACAGGCCCGCCCCACCCGGCGCAGCTTTGGCTGCTTCTCCGGCGGAATTCGACCGGCGCCGGCAGGCAGGGCACCCACCTGACTGTGTCGATTGATAAAGCGTTTGACGCGCCGATCTTCCAGCGAGTGAAAACTGATTACGACAAGACGCCCGCCCGGTCCCAGCAGTTCGCAGGTATCGCTCAGCACGGCATCCAGCGCCTCGAGCTCATCGTTGACGTGGATACGGATCGCCTGAAAACTCCGGGTAGCCGGATGACGGCCGGGCTCGGAGTGGGGCACCACCTCGGCGATGAGGGAGGCAAGGCCGGTGGTGGTCTCCGGCAATGCATCGGCCTCGCGGGCGGCTCCAATCCCCCGGGCGATGCGTCGGGCAAAGCGCTCTTCGCCGTACTCACGGAGCACCCTGGTCAGCGTCTTTTCGTCGACCCGGGCAAGCCACTCTCGGGCGGTCTCGCCACGGGTATTGTCCATACGCATGTCCAGCGGTCCGTCGCGAAGAAAACTGAACCCCCTTACCGGATCGTCCAGTTGTGGGGATGACACCCCGAGATCCAGCAATAAGCCCATCACTTGGCCGGTCATCCCTTCACCCCGAAGCACCGGGCCGATGTCGGAAAACCGGGCCTGAAGTATCCGGCAGCGGGGATCATCACCGTGGCGAGAACGCGCCAGCTCTATGGCCTGTGGGTCCTGATCCACAAGCCAGACGCAGGCGGTTTCGTCCAGGGCAGCAAGGAGTGCCGAGGCATGGCCGCCCCGACCGTAAGTGCCATCAACCCACACACCGTCGGGACGTGGCCATAGGCCAAGGATGGCCTCCTGCATCATGACAGGCCGGTGATCGAACATCGGGTTCACGGACAACATCTCCTACAGGGACAGCGACTCGAGATCACCGGGCAACTCGTCAGTGCCCGCGGCCTCGTCCAGCCACTCAGCCCGGCGAACTGTCCAAGTGGCCTCATCCCACAATTCAAATTTGTTTCCCTGACCGATCAGGACCGTCCGTTTGTCCAGGCTGGCGAACTCCCGCAGCGGTGGTGGCAACAGAATGCGGCCACTGCCATCAAGCTGGCATTCCGTGGCATGTCCGATCAGCAAACGCTGTAAACGGCGGGCACTGCGGTTGAGACTGGGGAGGCGCACCAGCTTTTGCTCAATGTGCTCCCACTCGGGCAAGGGGTACACCAGCAGGCAGTGGTCACGATCCACCGTGACCACCAAATTGCCATCGCAGAGCGCGAGCAGCCGCTCCCGATACCGGCTCGGGAATGCCATCCGGCCTTTGGCGTCAAGATTGATCTGTGCAACGCCACGGAACACTGCCTTACCCTTCAATCACCCAAAAAAACCATTTTTCGCCACTTCTTCCCACTACAGGCCACACTTTAGACAGACCGGAGATGCCCGTCAACCCGTTGCATAACGGATTTTTCGAAACAGGACAGGGACTTATGGCCGAATAGAAAAGGATTCGGCGGACATTTATGGCCGGCAGGAATTCGGTCCGCAAAACATCAGTTTAGGGGGGAATGATGGGATTTCACTCGAAGAAAGGAGAGGGAAGCCGGTCTGTAAGCCGGGTTCTGTCGAAGACAGCCATTCATCTGGAGTGCGTGTCACCACGCACTTCTAGCGACCTACCCGGGAGCCGCGCGGGCCACGCGTGTGCTCCTCTATTTGGTCTTGCTCCGGGTGGGGTTTACCGTGCCACACCTGTTACCAGATGTGCGGTGCGCTCTTACCGCACCATTTCACCCTTGCCTGTGCCATGCAACGATGGCCATCGGCGGTATATTTTCTGCGGCACTTTCCGTCGGCTCACGCCGCCCAGGGGTTACCTGGCACCCTGCCCCATGGAGCCCGGACTTTCCTCCGCAATCATGCAGCGACTGTCCGACCGACTTCCCAACCGGGAGATTATCACCTTTCGGTAGTCATGTGCCCCGACTGCGGGTGGCCTGGGCGTAAAGGGAGTTGGCGGACTCCCCAGTCAAACGTGCTGCCACCCGAGCGGCGGCACGGGCCCCCAGCCCCTCTGCCCGAAGCAGAGAGAGCAACTCCTCCACCGCCGGCACAGCGGTGCGGGCGCCCTTGCTGATCGCGGGTCCGATCATGAGAACCAATTCTCCACGCCGGCGATTGGGGCTTTCCTCCAGCCAGCCAACAAGCCCCTGAAGGTCGTCCAGACGAGTCTCTTCATGCCGTTTGGTGAGTTCCCGGGCGATGGCTGCCTGTCGAGCGCCACCGAATATCGGGATCATGTCGTCGAGAGTGCCTCGCAGACGCCGCCCCACCTCAAACATGGCCAGGGTATGGTCGCAATCGGCCAGTTCCTCCAGCCGGCGGCGGCGGGCGCCCCCCCGGGCTGGAAGAAAACCCTCGAAAAAGAAGCGGTCAGTGGGAAGCCCGGAGACGGAAAGCGCCGCCAACAGGCTGCTTGGCCCGGGAACTGATACCACCTCGAGCCCGGCCAGACGCAGGCACCTCACCAGGCGATAACCCGGATCGCTGATAAGCGGCGTGCCGGCGTCGCTGATTAGCGCCACGTCGTTTCCCGCTTCAAGCCGTGCCTGAAGCAGCGAAACCCGCGCCTCTTCGTTATGCTCATGCAGACTGATTAACGGTCTGCGGATGCCTAGAGCAGACAGTAGTCGACCGGAATGTCGGGTGTCCTCGGCGGCGACCAGATCAACCTGGGCCAGCGTATCAACCGCCCGCTGAGTGATATCCCCCAGATTGCCAATGGGGGTGGCAACAACATGCAAGCGCCCAGGAATGTTTGACACCCTTTCCCCCGGCCTTCGATACTTCAGTTACCGCTGCGGAGTGTACCCGGCGGTGTCTGGTATCGCGAGGATTGCCTTGTCACTGCTGCGCCCTGCTCTCACTTCTCTGGTGGCTCTGCTTCTGGTCGCTGGCTGTGCGGGCATCGTCCCGGAAGACGGCCCACAGATCGGCGAGGTAGAGTCGCCCCGGATCAACGCGGCGGAAAGCGCATTGGCGGTCGAGGACCTGCCCAGCGCAATCACGCTGCTGCGCATGGCCGCCTCGGAAACCCAGGAGCCTGCCGCCACCGGCCTGCGACTTGAAGCCGCCCTGCTGGCATTGATGGTGGGTGACAGCCAGGCCGCGCGAGAAAGCCTGCGATCCCGATACGCCAACACTGGCGCCGCCAACGCCATGCTTTCCAATCTGGTTCGGGTCCACCTCGGCGCGCTGGATGGTGAAAATGCCCTTCGAGCGCTCACTTCCAGCAACAGCGCCGAGCTGCCGGGGCGCATTGTTGTTTTCCAGCTTGACACCCTGGCCTCACTGGAAAAGGCCCAGGGCCATTGGCGCCGGGTCGTGGACCGCCGCCTGGCCGTGGCCAGCCACGAGCCACCAGACTGGTTCCACCGACTGAACGAAGCCAGGCTCTGGGAAACACTTGCGACTGCTCCTCTGGGCGATCTCAGGGAAGCACGGGAAACCGCCGCCACGGCACGCCTTGGAGGATGGCTGGATCTGGCGATCGACATCAGAGAGCGAGCGACGGAAATGGATGGTGCCCGGACGGCATTGGGATCATGGCGAGTCGAACACCCCGCCCACCCGGCCAGTGACCTCCTCGAGACGCGGATTGTCGCCATGCAGCGGGCTGCGCTGGCCCCACCCCGTCGTATTGGGGTTCTACTGCCACTCACGGGTGAGTTGGGCAACGCCGGTCGGGCCATACAACGGGGTATTCTTACCGCTCATCACGCGGTCGCGGATACCCGCCGCCGTCCCGAGCTATTCTTCGTCGACACGGGCGAAGAGGGTATGCCAGCGCCGGCCGCCTACCGTGAGGCGGTTGACAGGGGGGCGATTCAGATCATCGGCCCACTCACCAAAAACGCCCTGCAAGACCTGATTGACAGCGAGACCATCGAGGTTCCCGTGCTGGCCCTGAATCGGGTTGATGGCATCGATGTCCCGCCGACGGTGCATCAATTCGGGTTGGCACCGGAGGATGACGCCCGGGCAGCGGCGGCCCTGGCTCTGGCTCTGGATCATCACCGAATGACGATTCTCTCCAGCGCCGATGACTGGGGCACCCGGGTTGCAGATGCCTTCAGGGATCAATTTGAGGCCGGTGGCGGCCAAGTGCTGGAGCATGGCCGCTATGCAGCGAACCAGGACGACATGAGCACTCCCGTCCGCGAGCTTTTCCATCTGGACCTTAGCAATGACCGTCGGGATCGGGTGCGATCGATTACGGGGCTTGGAGTGCATTTCGAAGACCGCCGTCGGGAAGATATGGACGCCGTCTTCCTGGGCGCGTTCGAGCCGGCCGCCCGGCTGGTGGCGCCTCAAATCCGGTTCCAGCGCGGCCTTGATCTGCCGATTCTGGCGACCAGTCAAGCCTATTCCCGGAATGCCTCGCGCCAGGCAAGCGAGGACCTTGAGGGCCTCATGATCATGCGCATGCCCTGGCTGCTGGACAGAGACGAGCCACCCCGGATTGCGGCCGCACGAGCCCAGCTTGAGGCCGCTGGCGCCGACGGCAGCGGCAGCCTGGTCGCATTGGGTATCGACGCCTTCCAGCTTCTTGGCCCCCTCACTATCCTCGAACGTGAACCGGAGGTCCGCGCCCAGGGCTCTACGGGCGCTATCGGCATCGGCCCGAACAATCAGGTCCGGCGCTATCTTCTCCCAACCCGGGTGACCCGAGAAGGGGTTAGATTGATGGATTTGCCGGCAAGCGACCGGACATCGCCCTTCCTTCCGTGAAAGGCCTACCCGGAGACATCGGTCGAGCCGCGGAGGAGTTGGCACTGCAGCACCTCCAGGCCGCCGGATTGCAGCTCTGCGAGCGCAACTTCCGGCTCCGGCGAGGGGAGATCGATTTGATTATGCGCGATGACGACGAAATCGCTTTCATAGAAGTTCGGGCTCGACGTCCAAGCCGGTTCGGCAACGGCGTTGACAGTATTACCCGGGGAAAACGCCAGCGATTGGTCGCTGCCGCAGCCGGTTGGCTTCAACGCCAAAAAGGCGAGCCAGCCACACGATTTGATGTGGTCGCCGTATCACCCGACGGAACGGTTGAGTGGATCGTGGATGCATTCCGGGCCGATGATTAACTGATGGATGGAGGAAAAGATGGGGTCTGAGAACCGAATCATCGAACACTTCGAGGAAAGCCTGGAAGCACACCACCGGTCACGGAGTGCGTTGCCGGGGGTGATCGAAGACGCTGGCCGGGACATGGCAGACTGCCTGGTAAAAGGCGGGCGAATTTTCAGTTGCGGTAACGGCGGATCGGCTGGTGACGCACAACATTTTTCTTCGGAATTGCTGAATCGCTTTGAAATGGAGCGACCCGGCCTCCCCTCCATTGCTCTCACCACCGACAGTTCGACATTGACATCCATTGCCAATGACGACGACTTCCAGCAAGTCTTTGCCCGCCAGATTCGTGCACTGGCCGCTCCGCAAGACTGTTTGCTGGCCATTAGCACCAGCGGCCAAAGCGCCAATGTCACCGAAGCAATCAAGGCCATGCACGAGCACGGCGGGCAGGTCATCGCACTAACTGGCCGGGACGGTGGAACCGTGGCCGACACACTGGCTGACGGAGATCGGGAAATCCGTGTCCCCGCGCACCGGACTGCCCGCATCCAGGAGATCCATCTTCTGGTCATTCACTGTCTCTGCGACCTGATCGATCGGCAGTTATTCAGCCACTGAAGATTACTTCACGACCCGCAGCCCGGGTTTCGGCGAGTCGCTATTGCTGTCATCTGAAGACGGTCCGCCGCCTCCATCATCCTCAATGGTAAAAATCATCCCGCGCCCATTTTCACGGGCATAAATCGCCTGAACGGCCTCGATGGGAATATAGACCTGCATCGGCTGCCCACCAAACCGGGCTTCGAAGGCCACCCCGTCATTATCCAGGGAAAGCCCCCGCGTGGCGGTGGGAGAAATATTGAGTACCAACTGCCCAGCGTCAGCGAATTGCGTCGGCGCCAAAATGCCTTCGGCCTCGGCGTTCACCAGAATGTGCGGCGTCTTCTGGTTATCAACAATCCACTCATGAAGCCCGCGTAACAGGTAAGGCCGGCTGGGGGTCATTTGCCGCGCTTCATGCCCTGCTCGGCAGCCGTGAG
>LFCJ01001490.1_pt1 | contig 16404 bp, 23 predicted proteins | sample 643141 | NCBI WGS metagenome assembly LFCJ01 (sample SAMN03766243, study PRJNA286221) | soda lake metagenome | biome: soda lake; feature: Kulunda steppe; material: water; isolation source: sample B1-Br-g2 brine of Lake Bitter-1 | place: Russia: Kulunda steppe | collected 2010-07 | reverse complement strand
TCTCTCTCTCTCTCTCTCTCTCTCTCTCTTCTCTCTCTCTCCATCCCCATGATCAATGTGTTTGGATTAAAGCTTGTTTTTCCTCTTACATTTGTGAATGTGTGCATTGAGCCATAGGTTGCAGACCAACAGCTTGCAGCAGGGATTGGTCGCTTGGAAGCCCTGAGAGGGCGATTAGGCATACTTGGTCGTTTAAGAGCTTTTGCCTCATTGATTGTGGTCTTCCAAGCATGCAGTTGGGGAAATACTCACCTGTAGGCCAACAGGCTGGGATGGATCTTTTTGGGCTTGAATGTAACAGCTGGGGTCATCTAGCAGGGCAACATGGCATGGCAAGTAAAGAAAAAGCTTGAGTAATCAAGCATGAGGCCTTTGCACAGCAGTGTCTGACACTGACACAGTGGAAAGCTTTGAGTTTAAGATGTCCCGGACGTCCATGAAAAATGAAGCAGCAAGAAAGCTGTATAGGGACCCAACGTGCATTCCAGAGGATTTAGCCATGCTTAGGGACTTGGTAAAACCAAGCCTAGATTTGGTGGGCCACATTTCTCTCCAATGGGATGCCCACAAAGCATTTTTGCCGAATAATGAAAAGCACCGTCGTTAAAGGATTATTTTTGACTTAATATAATAATAAGTGCTATTTACCCAGCATCTTGCTGAGCATATCTGTGGAAGGTTTTTTGTAAAGGGGTTCCAACATTTTGGCTCCAAAGCTTCATTTCTGCAGCCTTTGTTTCAGCCAACAGTCTTGGCCAGTACAGCCTGCAATTCAGGGTCACATACTTTTTGGGACTTGAGCAGGTGTTGCTGGGAGCATGCGCTTCAACACTCTCTGAACACCCTACGGCTACGAGCAGTGCATGCATGGCACCTGCATCACGTGCAAGCAATTTCCCCTCCGTGTAAGACGCGAGATGGACACAGCAAAAGGGTTTCTACCGACATATCTGCCTTGTACACACCCCATTGTCAGCAAGGCATTGATGGTAGGCAGCCAGGCATTGATGGCAGGCAGCCAGGCATTGATGGCAGGCAGCCAGGCATGAGCTGCCCAGTCTGCATTTCCATAAATGCCCTGCGGCTGCCACTTCAGTTCTGGGGGCCGCAAAACCCTGATTGCGAGGTAGAGGAGCCAGAGCCTTTTGTTCAGACTGGAGGCCCACCCACGGCTAGTGTCTGCAAGCTGCTGCCGCTGCCGTTGTCGCGCCCATGACCACTACCAGCACCTGGGTGAGGGCTGCCATCCCCGTCAAGGGCGGGCCAGTGGCTGGCACCCCACCACAGAGCCTCAAGGTTTGTATGTAGGTTGCAAGCGCATTGCATGTAACAAGAGTTGTCTTCAAGGGACTGATCAGTGGCCATAAGCAGGCAGGTGGCACAGGGACCTGCCTGCACAGTGGCCTGCCCGGCACAGAGGCACGCAATGCTGCACAGAGCCTGCACAGAGGCCTGCTTGCACATGGTACTGTCCGGCATAGAGGCCTGCAATACTTGCTTGCATGCGCTTGGGAACTCAAGAGCTTGTGTAAACCTCCAGCACTCACAGCATACCCTTCCAGATGCATGCATGCGCATACTTACACACGCTCCACACTGTTGTTCTGCTTCCGAGACCCTCACCACTGCTGGGAATGGTGCCACCACTAGATGGGTTGCCGGGGCTGTGCCAAACCGTTGCTAAGGCGCCGTACAGGTTGTCGCCCAGCAAGGGGCAATTGCAAGCAGCAAACTGGGCCCGTATCTGCGCAGAGCACCATGTGAGCCACACAGGGTGTGTGATCAGCAACCATTCAACCAATCAACCAGCTGGCATGCTGCCCAGCCTAGCCCACAAACTCTCCTACAAGCACGCTGTGTGCCTTCCACACACCCGAGCACGCCCTGTGCCTCTGATACAACTGAGCACGTCCTGCGTCCCCTACATGCTCAATCACCCCCCGTGCATCCTGCACAACGATGCCCTGCGCCTCCCTTACACCCAGGCACGCCCTGAGCCCGTGCCCTTCTGTGTACCTGGTGGGTCCTACACACCCAGGCATGCCCTGTGCCTGCGCCCTCTTGTGTACCTGGTGGGTCCATCCCATGATTAGAACCTGGTGGGGTGATGAGTACCCGGTGGGGTGAAAAGTACCCGGTGGGGTGATGAGTACCCGGTGGGGTGATGAGTACCCGGTGGGGTGATGAGTACCTGGTGGGTCCTGCCCGTGATGAGTTTGACGGCTGACTGGTAGGCGACAGCGCCGGGGTCCACCTTCCAGCAATCTGTGGCCTCCTGTGACAGCATCACCCTCTCAACCTGCACAGTCCGTAAGCGTCTTTCATGTTTCCGTTCAGCAAAGCCACACCCTCCCCACCTGCACCGTCAGAGCGCCTTCATGTTTGCATGATTCCCCTCCCCCCTGCTCGGAGTGGTGGGCAGCTTCAAGCCCTCCACTTGCACTGTCAGCCCTGGGTTTCCTTGGAGCCTACTCCCTGATGTGTGGTTCTAAGTGTCGCAGTGTAGGGCTTGTCTGATGCACGACCTATATAGTGACACTAATGACTTAAATCCCTTCTAGCGTGCCCCTTGGCTTCACTGATAACCAAGGGCTGGGCAGCTGGAATGCCCCCCAATGCAAGCGTACGGGGACAAGCAAAGCACATAGGGGCAAGCAAAGTAAATGGTAGCAAGCAGGATGCGGGAGCAAGCAGCCTCACCTGCACTACCTCAAGTGCACACCACTTGGCCTCAGCCGGTATTGGTTGGCCTCGTATTAGGGGAAACGTGTGTGCCATACAGCCGGCCTGCAAGCCAAGCAGCATCGCGGCCACAGATTTCAGCTTGCCACAGCTTGGTTGGCGTCTGAGATACCATGAGTGCATAATACAGCACAGGGTGCTGAGGCTTGCATCCTCCACAACTGAGGCACACCTCATTTACATCTAAGATGCAAGCAAAGAACACCCCCAAGGTTGCAGCTCCACCCCTCTCATTCTTCTCTTGCCTGGGAAACGTACAGGGTCTGATCAACCTAGCGCATTCCGGGGGGCATGGCTTGGATGTAGCACCTGTGTCCACCTCAATGCGGCTAATGCTGACCTGGTCACAGCAGTTGATTTGACCATCGCCATCAAAAAAAGGCTTCCCAAACCAGGCGGAATGAAAGTGGGAGAAAGTTGGGCGGAGCCCACCTCGCGGACTTCCTGCAGCACCCAATGCGTGATCAGTCCCAAGGGAGGCGGACGCGCGGTGATGCAGCGGTACGTCTTGCGCACGCGGCTGGTGATGGCTGTTGCTGGCAGCGCTGGCTGCTGCTGCTGCTCGAGCTGGGATTGCTGGGGCCATGCCAAGTGCGGCTGATCCAGCGGGGGCATTGGGCCTGCTGTGTGGTGCTGCCCAGCCGCCCCTCGCATTTCGGTGGCCTCCGCCCACGTCTGTGATTGCATGTGCTGCTGCTGCTGCTGCTGCTGCTGCTGCTGCTGCTGTCGACGCTGCTGCTGCTGTCGACGCTGCTGCCGCTGCTCCTGATGCTGCCGCTTGAGGAGGCGGCGCTGCGCCCGCTGCTGCTGCAACATCAGCTGCCGCTCATGCTCGCTCATGCTGCTCACATCCACAGCAGACCCTTGTTCCTGCAGCTGCAGCTGTGGCTGCAGCTGTTGGGCCTCGGGAACTGCCAGTGGCACTGAGCTTTGGGCAGCAGCCTCTTTCTCTTTCATCAGCTCCTGCGCGAACACAGTCGCAGCATACTGCACCGCCTCAGCAGGGCACACAGCCACGGTATGTGGACATGCACTGCTGGCAGCGCAGGCGCTGCATGCTTGTTTTGTAAGTCCCAGTGCGCCGCGCTGTTTTCAGGCCATGCATGGGCGCCCGCCAAACAGCCCGCACAACACTGATGCATGTTTTGGGCAGCCAGAGGGGGGACAAGCTGCACCTTCTGCTGCACAGGCACCCACCACCCACATGCGCGCAGCATGTACTCCTGACACTCGCGCATGGGCTGCACATGCAGGTGTGAGGCAAGCCCGGGCTTGCATGCGCGCGCACACACCTGGAAGTAGCGCGAGAAGTCAGGTGTGCGGGACAGCACCACGCAGCCTTGGGTGCCCGCGTCCAGCCTGTGCGGCGGAGACAAGCTGCCCGCCTCAAAGCCCAGTGCCTGTGTGTGTGCGCGTGCACGTGCATGCGAACATGTGTTCATGTGTGCATGCACGCGTGTATATGCGCGCGCGCAGCCCACGCCTCACATTTGTGCAAATCAAGCAGAGACGGACCACCCGATCAATGAAGGACCTCCCCCATGTGGGCACAGGCGTTGAGTGAGGAGTAGCATGCAATCATTTAGAGCTCACAAGGCATGTGGCGCAACCCGTGGCATGTGTTGGGAGGCTGATGGGCAAGGGCAGCGCAAGTGGTTGGTGAGTTTTGCGAACAGCGGAAGGAGGGCAGACAGGCGTGTGAGGGCTTGCCAACATTGAAGACAAGCAAGCTGCTTCATCTTGCTGCGCTTGTGCTTGAGGCGCAGCGCAGTGGGCGCATCCATGTTACAACCCTCTTTGTGACTAGGTATGAGCCTGAGAGGTGATGCAGTAAACCGAGCAAGCAGCACAGACAAAGCTTGTGTTCTGGATGCGAGTGTCTTTGTGCCTCCCGCCCTGTCAGCATCACACATTTGTAGGGTTGCATAAGACCGCATGAATACCCTGTATTTCTCGGGGCCACCGCGTGTATGCAAAAGACATGCAAACATCTGCATGCTATGCACGTGCGTTTGTGCGCATGTACGCACACATCCATGTGCCCTCGGTGCTTGTGTAGGCGCTTTTGTGTGCTTGTACGTGTGAAGGCACATGTGCACACATGCGTATCCAGCTGTGCATTGGAGGGGCAGCAGCCCCAAAACAAAAACACCAAGCAAGGTGCAAGCATGCCTCCTGGTTCACCTGCCTACCTTTTCAACACAAGCCAAGAGCGATTCTTGGATGTTGCCTACGGTGGGGGGCACCTGCACGCCTGCAGGCTTGTCTACCACCACATAGCTGTCTGTGACTTTCAAAATACGCGCCCGCCAGTCCGGCACACGGTACACTGCTGCAAAGCGCTTGGGGTGCACGTGCGCACGGATGTAGCCGCCCTCATACACGGGCATGTGGAAGGACGCCACACGCCGCGGCGTCTGCACATTTGTCTGCATACACAGCAGGGCAGAGGGGGCACGTGCTGCGCGCAAACCTTGCCCTCGCATGCGGTTACCCCGTGGGAGAGATGTGCCAAGGGCGCAAGAGGCAGCAGCGCTCAATGCAGCAGCAGCGGCAGCGGCGCGTGCAAAGCGGTGAAAGGGATGGCCCTCAAGGCCAAGAGCCCTTGCTGCCTACACTTCCGACTCTGCTGTACATGGATTGATTGCGCTCTGGCCCTCACGCTGCCTGAGTCCCCACTGGGGCAAGTCAATGCGCAGAGCACCCCTGAGCAATCCCTGATTCATGTTTTGCTTTGCCAGGAGCGCTCCGGGCACAAAAGTCAAGCACCTCCACATGCTTGCTCGCCTCTGTCCCATGCTCACCCATGCTTTGCCGCCTGCATTAGCTGATCACTGACAGCAGAACCCACCCATGAGCACCCATGAATACCTATGAACATCCATGAACATGGCCTCATCTGCACTGCCAGGCATGCTGCCAGCAGGACTCATGAATGGCATCCATCAGAATTTCAACTTATAATAGACCACTTGTTCCCCACACATGCGCCGACTCTGTGACCCCCCCATTCCCTCTACTCCTGCCCACCCTGGCCCCTGTCCTCACAGCATATACATGGCTCAGTGTGTCTGGCCTGTGCCCCTGCCCTCCTGTTCTCCCTGCACAACACCCCCCACATCCGGCACTTTATCTCTGGCCTGCGCCCCTGCCCTCCTGTTCTCCCTGCTCAACACACACCCCACATCCGGCACGATATCTCTGGCCTGTGTCCCTGCCCTCCTGTTCTCCCTGCTCAACACACACCCCACATCCGGCACGATATCTCTGGCCTGTGTCCCTGCCCTCCTGTTCTCCCTGCATAACACACACCCCACATCCGGCACGTTATCTCTGGCCTGTGTCCCTGCCCTCCTGTTCTCACAGAGCACGCATGCAACACACAACACGCACGTTCATACGCGGTGCAACACCTTTCGTATTTGCCACTCCCCCCTCCCCCTTATCTAAGCTCGCCAGCTCTTACCCGGCTGCCCCACTTGAGGATCCCAGGCCTGCGGACCTCCTCCCAATGCTGCAGCTGCGCCTGTGTAAGGGTGGAGGTGTCCTTGGGCTTTGGGAGCACATGGCTGTACCACACACCCCCAAACCAAATCAGACGCTGCACGAAGGCCTGCAAGAGTACCAAGGTGGCACATAGATGCAGCGTTTGTCTGAGCTCATCTGACGCCGCCGCTGCTCTCTGTGTGCCAGGGCAGGCGTCTCTAGGGAGCACAGCTACGGAAGTCAGGGAATCCAAGTGACCCTAGAGCAAGGCATGGGCGCGCACGCACACAGTGTAGCGCTGCACAATGGCAACGCACAGGCTGGGTGCCAAGTCCTTCACTTGCAGCAGGGCATGCAATGGTACAGGTAGGGGTATGAGCGAAAAGGCCACCCCTTGGGAGAGAACTCCCTCAACAGAGACCAAGTCAACTGAAGTTTGCTGGTTGGACTGACCTGCGGCAATCCGAGCAGCTCAGTGAGGACTTCACCAATGGTGCCATCTCTGGGTACCACGAGGTGGTCAAGCCGCACAGCAAGTGGGGGGTGGGGGGGTGGAATGTCCAAGGCCTGCGAGTGAGAGCGCAAGGGCAAACGGTGCTCTGTCTTGAATGAATTGAATGGAGCGAGGGATTGGGGTGTCAAGCCTCACAGATCGGCACATGTACCCAATCTGCAGCACAGTCTCTCTGGGAACAAGTTTGATTGCGCCTGAAAATAGCAATTCTGCCTCAGCTCAAAGAAGAGGATACCTGTGAGTGGAGTTCACAGCTTGCTTAGAGGCACACCATACACATGCGCGCACACATGCGCGCGCACACACACACACACACACATTCACCCACCTATGCTCCCCACCTGCTACCCACCCCCACACAATGCACACAAACAGACACGCAAACACACAGAGACAGGCAGGCAAGAAAAAACATGCTTAATGAAGCGCGCACACACATGAAAGCGCTCGCACACATACGTACGTGCGCGCTAACCATATTAACACACCATACCACACACACGCAAACCATTCCAACACACAAATCACACACGCACACACACACACGCATGCACACACACGCACACACACACGCACACACACATACACACACGTACACACACACATGCACACACACGTACACAAACACACACATACACACACAGACGCGCACACACACATACACACACATACACACGTACACACACGTACACACACATACGTACACAAACACACACACGCACGCGCACACACACTTACACACACGCACACACACATGCACACACACACGTACACAAACACACACATACACACACACAGACGCGCACACACACATACACACACACATGTATACCTGCAGAGTTCTTTCTAAGGGTTCCAATTGGGGTGTGCTCAAACCTTCTTCTGCACGAGCATATGCATAGGGTTGACCGCCTGCCTGGCTGTTAGCATGAGCAGCCCGGCCTGCACAAAGCCCTCTCTCTTTCTCCATAACACACCTCCTCAAGTCAGAGCAACAAATGCTAGTAAGAAAGCGAAGTTGTCCAGAAGGGGGGAAACATCTGTGCCCCGCTAATGTAGCCATTGAGAAGCTACCATTGAAAAGCTCGAAATTCCAAGACCATAGCTCTAATAATTTTAATGGATCTTGGAAACGAGTTTGCACTTTTTGTTCAGTCATCAGTCTGAGTCAGGGCCGCATGCACAGCCAGCTGCCAGTCCAACGCCTGCAAGGCTTATCTGCGACAGCAAGCCACGAGAAATCAGATGATGATGCGGCAGACAATGTGCGTTTGCTGAAAGGTTTGAGCACCTGCTCCGCCTTGTCAAAATTTGCAGAGTTGCAGAGAGACAAGCCTTTCCAGCTCTTCTTCTTAATGATTGTTGATGAATTTTTGCATGCAGGTTTTCTCAGACAACAAGGATGAACGGTGGTGAGCAACACGTCGCAGAGATACCAGCAATCAGATTGCTCTCATCCACCACCGCAGCCTCTTGACCCATCACACCCCCCCCCCCAATCTGCAGGAATGCTGGGCGATCTGCATCCCCAAGTGATCCCGTTTATATTGTAAGTTTGCACTTCCATTGCAGTTCCGTGCCGTTTCTGGGGCTAACCTGAAAATTTCTTAATCAAGCAGGACATTGATGTTCCCGCCGGAGTTGTAATAGATCACCTGCAGCTCCTACCTTATCAGGTAAGTTGGTAGCTCGTTGCATGCAGCAGAATTTCAGCAGTAGATGGACTACGTGGGTTGCCATCTTTTGTCTGCATGAGCGTCGCTTCCAGTTGGCCTACCTATGCTTCAGGGGCAAGACCTCACAACCTCAGACAGCAAGAATTTGCCCAATTCAACTTGAACAAATTGAATTTGAATCAAGTTGAATTGATGTAATACAACCCTTGCAAGGCCAACCATCACACACAGAAGGGAACTGCTCCTTACATGTGTACATGGCATGTCCCTGGAGGGGCCTAACTAAGCAAAAGCTTAGGCATGCTTTTCTGTCACAGTTTTTTATTCACGCAAAATAAGAATCATGGCAAAATTTGTGGAGGAACGGATGACCCTGCCGGCCTGGGTGGGTGTGCAGCCTTTATTTTTGTCCTAAATTAAAGGAATTGCACCCGCCATGAGCCACCACGACCCATCCAGAACCTTCGCCACCTTCAAACACCCCCAATACTCTGTGACAGAAAAATTAAAGCTTACATTTTGGTCTAGAGGGGGTCAGTTTAGGACCGTTTTCTCCGGAACAACTGAACAGGTTCTCAACAACCACTGCGTCCTTGAGCTCCATGTCTTTTTCAATATTGTGGTGCAAAATAAGAATAAGAATAGATTTCCTTGAAGCTATTTAGTGAAGCTATCTATCGGTACAAAGCTTATTATTGGCCAGCTGGGAAGCCCTACACTAGAAGCAAGCTTAAAAAAAGCATACCCAATTTGGGCTCAAGTCAGCCCCCTCTGGCATATTCCTATTGCCATCACACTTTTGAACACTTTGCTTTGAAATTACATCTTTGACACAATGGCATGGCAAAGTGTTGACAGGTTCAGCTCAGTGATTTACAGGCATTGTTCAAGTCAAAGGCAACGCACATGTGCTCCTTCACCTGAGCAGGTTCCAACCACTGGTCAGACACATCATCGTGTTTATGTGGATGGAGAACTCACAGCTGACTTAAAAGGAGTGACAAATCACAATCAGGTCATTGGACCGTTGAAGGTCGAGAAGCCTGGGAGGAAGGTGCGACGTTTGTAAGTCCTTATAACCCTTCGGTAGTAGCCCTTTTAACCTTGTAAGCCCCAAGTCAGTGAAGGACTTGTCAGTCAGTCAGCACTAAAATATTGGGCTTCTTGAAGCGTACTTCTTGCATGGGTAGGATGCTTCTTGTGGGGCAGGTTGCTTTTTCTTGGTGAGGCAATTGTTTGCATCAGATTTGTATCCATGGTATTCAATCCCACTATCCAGCTTGTTCTGGGGTAACAGGTGCATATGGGGACCAAGTGAAGTTGGGCTGCTGTACGGCTTCGAGCGATACACTGAGCGCCTGGGGAAAACACATTATTTTGCTCGTTGTTGCAGATCCGCGTTGAGACACTGGAAACGCCGTCTTGGGTTTCATGGAGTAAGATAGAAGTTTACGGTAGGCCTGACATGTCCTGACGTCCTGACATGTAATTTAGTTGATGGCAGGCCTGACATGTCCTGCAGCAGACGACATATGAGTCACCTGATGTGACACGCAATGCGGTGTCCTTGTCATGCCGGATCACCGCAATAGACGGTTTATGTCTTATGAACATTGTATATAAGTTCTCCGATGGTGCACCAAAGTTGAGGGTCAGGGAGGAGAGGTGCTGACGCCCAACCAGAGTAGCAGAGCTACGCAACAAAGGACTTGCGCGCTGTGCTGCACTTTACCTGGTTCTGCGCTGGGTTAGATGCCGCTGCCACGCACCCACTTCACACACTGAAGCCTCTCCATTATCATCCTTTTTCAGACCCAACTTGTGTCGCATGGGGGACGTCGGGCCCCAGGCTGGTCCTCAGAGGAGCATATGCCAGATCCCAGGGATGGCTAGTAAGAGAAAGAGAGAGAGAGAGAGAGAGAGAGAGAGAGAGAGAGATCCAGTCATATAAGCCAATTAAAACCACCACCTCAGTGGCAACAATTCGGTCCTGACAACATATTTGGCACATCCTAAGAGGCAAAAAAAATCTAAACTTAAAGTTTCCAGGCTGGCGTTTGTTGGCCTTCACTGATGATAGTTAACTTATAAAAGTCAACATTGTTTGAAGCAGGAGTTTATACCTTCAACTAAAACAGCTATCTATGTTGAGTCTAACGGAGCCGGGAAGCAATATCTTTGCAAGCCTTGCCAAAAGCCTGAGGTTTACAAGGGTTTACAAGAAGATGTCTTCAGTCAAGAAGTGCGACTGCTAGCCAGCTCATAAGAAGAAAAGAAAAGAAAAACTACGTAGGCAGTGAGGCACTCCCTACATCAATTATGGAAAAAGGGCCACCTAGGGCCTAAGCACCGTATTACGCCTCCACCTGCAAAGAAAACAAAAGAAGTCAGGCGAAGGTATTGACAGAGCACGTTGTGCTGGTGGTGAGCGGCTTCAAGCTGGCTCCTAGGCCTGCCAGTGGTACCTTCACAGTACTTGACCTCCACAAGATGGATATGCCGCTGATTGGTGCGAGCTGACTGGAGTTCCAGACTCTGGACGAAGGCTGTTGCTGTTGCTGTTGCTGAGAGCCCCCTATCCCCTCTGCACCCTGCCCTACTTCTTAATGCATACCTAGGGTGGACATCTGGTGATTTTTTGTTTTTATTGTAGCATTTCAGTCACTAGTATAGCATCTGGGCGGCTAGTAGTAAGTCTTTGCTTATTAGGAAACCGGCGAGGGAAGAGCCAATGGCATTCTGGGATGGTTCTGTTGGTATATCCTACAGGGATTTGTAGGTTTTGTAAGGCTAAGCGGTCTTCGTTGCCTATATCCATTCCAAGTTGAACATAAGCCCCCCCCAAGGAGCCTGCTTCTACAGCTTTCATGATGTGTACATGCGATGTTATGGCGTTCAGTAATCATACCAGAGATAATCTGGTGTTGAAAACCTGGTAGAATGTGTAGGGCACTGTCCGAGTGATGACAGAGGGGGCATTAGTTTTCATCTTGAAGGACAGATTGAACATTTTCCAGAAAGCATGTTTTTGTGGGCTAAGGGAAGTAAACCTTTATAATATGAGTAGTAGCCGGTTGTAGGGGTTGCGTGGCCAAGTATGTTTGGAGTGTGAATGTGCCTTCAGAGCATCATTGAGGTTTGAGAAATAAATGACCTTTGGGGCAGGTAGGTTGGAGGGCCTTGAGAATGTTGCATCAGAGGGGATATCCCTTTCATATGCAAGCCAGGTAATGTCATGAAAAGGGTTGCCATTAATGCCAGCGCATGGCATCCCTGTGTCTGCAAGATTTGCGTCGACTGGGTTGCTTGATACTTGGCAACAGCATCTGTGCACTCATTACCAGCAATACCAGCATGAGATTTGGCTTTAAATAGGTGCACGGGATTTGGTGATTTGTGGATATTTGGCATGAGTATCCTCAAAATGCCCCCTTGTACATGGTGGCGCTGAAGCTCAGGGTACAACAAGTGCTTCCTGATTTGGTGGAGAGACATGACGCTGTCAATGGCAATATGTGAGTGGCAGTGAAGAATGGCGGCCATGATAGCTGCCAGTTCAGCTCTGTTGATGGTGTTTGTAATGCCCATACCATTAAGTTCATCAAATCTGGGAGTAGAGGCTGCTGGGTGGTATGTGCTTGCACCTGTCACTTGTTTTCCTGGGTGATTCTGGCTGCTGCTATCTGTGTATGCCCACTCCTTCCAGTCAGAATCTCTTTTAGCTAAGTGTGGGCTGGATTCTGTAGGGAAGAATATTTTTTGACTGTGGTTGAGAGTATGTATTTGTTGGTAATCAAGTGGAAGTTTTCTAACTTCTTGAAACCAGTTTCAGTCCTTGGGTGGCAAGCATTGAGAACTGGGTCATTACTGATGTTTTTGTGCCTCCACTTTGCTTCTGGAATATCACAGGCCAGGTCCCTTACCCAGGTGGTATCGTGATTATTTAGACGCAGTTGTGCTGCTTCATTCCAAACAGCAATTATTTCAAAATCTAGTTGCATGCTCCCTTGTGGCATGGGAGTAAGGTTTCTTTGCTGATCCAAAAGGAGGGGTGGGCATAGTCAAGGTTGGACGAGGAGATAGTCTCTAGAGTGCAACATATATGGGGGTAGGCATTGAGAAGTTTGGAATAGGGGTTGGTAATCATCCGTCCTACCCAACATTGTAGGAACATAAATGTGGCTGTTTTAGTGTTGTTTGCTATGGCAGAGTATATAGCATGTCTTAGGGCAAGGTGCATGAGTTGATGATCATACACAGGATGGCAAACAGAGAAGCCAGAAAATTTGGATGAGAAAGCGTTGGGAATGGCTCCAAAGACTCTGCCGCGAGGGTCCTTGCTCCAGAAATTGAGGTATTTAGGGTTGTGGTCAAGAGGAGAGGCCGTTTTTCTAGTCAGTCTAGTTAACCTTTGTATTTATGGGTGTCTTGTTATCGTGTAAGGTAGAGCAGGAGATGAGGCCTAGAAGTTCAAAGGCAAAGCTCATAGGGGGAGGCATGATGGTATCATGGATTCCAGCGAGCTTGGTGTCATGAAATGTTTTGTAAAGGATGTTAAAACGTTTTGGAGTGAGCATGCCTTTGCATTTTCCCGTCACGTCATAGATGCATGCCACCTTTGACGTGCATATTTCAGGTAGTATCAGAGGTGGGGTTGTTGTTGCAGGGGATGGTGGGGTTGTTTGGTGATGGGGTCGGAGGGGATGGGAGTTTTTAGGTGTTGGTGTTGGTGACCAGGTCGATGTCCATGACCCAGAATTCACAGCAGCCTTTAGCTAAGGTATCTGCTTGTGGATTAGTGGGATTGGTGTCAAAGTTCACTCTGTCTCTGAGTTCAGAGTCTTATCAGGTGGTGGCATAGTGAGGTTGAGGCTATCCTTACGTGCCTCAAAATTCAGAAAGTGCTTATGGTACGTGGGCTTTTTGTTTTTTGTGACTTCTGGCTCCTAGGCGGGCTTCCACGTTACTTAGATTAGCTCTTTGTCATAGGATTTGTAACTTCACTTTTGTTTTTGTTGCGCAGTTAGGTCAGCACACGCTGGGCAGGCCCACTTATCGTTTTGTCAACTTCTTCTCTCTGTCTCTCTGTACAGTAGCCGCCGGTGTTATTAAGGCAAGCACAGTGATTAATTCGATTGCAGTCACAGATATACATATTGTGTGGCTCAGTTATCCCAGGTTCAAGACCGCAGTAGAGGAAGCAGACCTCACAGCATGCGCACTGACTGGCAGACTGAGATATTGGACGGGTATTATTAGGCGTGTAGCCAGCCTTTTTGAAGATGGGGAGCGCCCACCTTTCTATAATCATGGGCGCATCATGGGTGAGGTACTGTTTCTGTTGTAGAGGCATGTTGTCATGCCTGTCCCTTTTCTTGTCCAAGATGATTCTCCACGAGTCAATGTGTGTGATGTCTAAGTCATTGTGGTAGATTGTGTTAATGGCATTTTGGGTGTAGTTTCTCTTGCTATCAGCAAAACTTTGTTTCTCTTGTAGTCCCAAAGCTCTGCGCTCCGGCATGAGGGATTCAGGGGGTCAAGTGAAGGGCACTGAAGGTCCATTTCTATGTGTAAGAGTCTCCTCCTCTTTTGTTTCTGGTTGTTTTGGCCCTAATTGCATTGACTGGGTGGCATGTTGGAGGGATCTATGGGCAGAGTAGGTAGGCCGTTCATGCGATAGGCCGTTGTGATATTTGGTCAATAATTAGAACGCAGTCTTTGACTAGGCGGATCAGTTTCAGCAGATTAATTATTGGTACTTCCATAGCATCTGGTAGGATGTGTTGTCTGTTTGTTGAAGGAAGTGGTTCCCTGTTGCTCTGTGGTTGTGGAAAGAAGTTCTGATCCGGAGTAGAGTCAACTGGGCTTGTGTATGTTGCACTTTGTTAGGTTGGTGGATTGGGTAAGCGGCGTGCAGTGAGTGAGTGTGTATAATGGGTTGTTTAGGGAGGTTGGGGGCAGTGAATTGCTTGTAATGGGGGTGCTTGATAGATGCTTGTTGGTGGGTGAGTTTCGGTGGAGAAGCTAGGATCGGGCGGGCAAGTAATGTGGGTGTCTACAAGTCCGCTGATGTGTGCATTGTTGATTTTGCGGTAGGTGGAAAGGGTGTTGGGTTGATTGTTTTTATTTCTGAGAATGTCATGGATCACAGCTGCAGTAAGGTCCGTTGTAGGAGGGAGGTCGACTAAGGCTGCTAGTCTATTGAGTGCTACCTTGCGTTATGACGATACCTTAGGATGTTTAAACTGGAGCTGTGCTTTGGAAAAAAATATGAGTTCCACTGCGGTTGGTGAGGTCATGGAGTCCATTTACGCCAAGGCTCAAAAGAGGTTTAGTGATGCAGGTGATCAAGGTAGAGAGGTGTTAGGCGGTGGCTTGCAGAGTGAGAGGGCTTCATTTATAGTCTTAATTTCTTCTAGGTACATGCTCATAGTCTTAATTTCTTCTAGGTACATGCTCTCTCCATGTTTCATGAGGTGGAGTTTGCTTGAGTGGATGCTCATGAGTTGCCGCAGGCACATACAGTAACTCCATTGTCGCCTGATATGTAGGTTGGCTCCTTACCTTATGGTCAGGAACTCTTTGGTGAGACTATGGATATTTGCCACTTGCTTGGCGAGAAGATTGAGGGTGATTGTGCGATGCCTTATCGAAGGATCCTCTAGGCTGGATGTAAGTGCGGTGGCTAGGCGTCTATGGTATTCAACACAAATTGAGGGTGCCCCTAGTCCAAATTTTAGGGTGTCTTCTCCTATCAAAGCAGTGGGGGTGGACTTCCAAACTTTGAACTTGTGTTTGATGACATTACCGATCATGGTGTCCCAGATTATATACAATATTAGATCAGCTTTGGTGCAGGGGGTGACGGCAAAGGCATAGGCAAGGCTAGGAACAGTGGCTGTACGTATTATGGTCAGTGTTTGGCGTGGAGAGGCATAGGAGGCCATCGGGGATTCTAGCTTTTGCGTTAGGTTGCATGTCATACGCTGGATCTGGTGTTTCCAGTTGAGATCCATGGTGAGCTGAACCCCAAGATAAAGAAAGGGGGCATCAGATGGTATGAACTGTGCCTTTTGATTCTGGATATCTATCTTTCCTTGGTGCTGGAGTGTCTGGTGGGGTGTCACACCATTCGCATCTTTAGAAGGATGACTATACAGAGCACCTGTTACTTTAGTTTGCTGCAAGAATGAATAAGCGCTGCCCAGTCTGAGTATAAAGTAAGTTGACGGGCTTGCATTTACAGTCTTGGATTGTGTTGATTTCACTTGTAAGGTCATCTGCAAATGAGACGCTGCTGATCATATTGGCCAGGTGGGTATCCATTGGGCTTAGGTCCTGGATGCAACTGTGTTTGAAGCCACGTCCTCCTACATGGAGCCATCGAAGAAGGGGTTCCATGTAGAGGAGGAAGAGGAAGGGAGAGAGTGCGTCTCCTTGGATAGTTCCTCTTTCAACTGGTATTTTCTAAGTGTATCCACCAATGGGCATCCTGATTTGTGTGGTTGCGTCTTCATAAAGGTTCTTGACTGCATCAAGACTACGCTAACAAGGTAACCCCTGTTTGCATGAATCAAGGAAGAAGTTTACATCTGGTGCAAGCACCAGGCAAACCTCCACCATCAAACGAGGAAGAAGGTCATTAGTGGGGGTCGGGAGGGTTCTGAAAAGAGCCATATGATCTCTCCTTTATGTTTTTCAACCTCCTACTTGTATTTATGATCTTTGTTGCGTATTGAATAGAATAAGTGTTTAGATCAAGAGTTAGTTTTCTTACTCTACACCGGTCTAGGCCAAGCTTACTGAGGGGTAGATCAGTATGACATTTATAAATAGTTCCCATCACTCCAATCAGGATCGTATGTAGGCTTACTTTGTGGCATTGCTGTGCAAGGGCGTGTTTTAATCCATTATGCTGTTCAGTTGCTCTTGCTAGTTGTTGCTCTGGTCGTGTATCATCACAGTATTTTACTTCAATGAGGTGTA
>LFCJ01001488.1_pt1 | contig 16417 bp, 18 predicted proteins | sample 643141 | NCBI WGS metagenome assembly LFCJ01 (sample SAMN03766243, study PRJNA286221) | soda lake metagenome | biome: soda lake; feature: Kulunda steppe; material: water; isolation source: sample B1-Br-g2 brine of Lake Bitter-1 | place: Russia: Kulunda steppe | collected 2010-07 | reverse complement strand
GGCTGGTGAGGGCGTTTGAGAGGACACACTTAAACCGCCATCACCGGCCGTTTTCACACTTACACCGACAGAATAATCGATAGCCAGTGACGGGCTGGATCTGTCAGCGAATTACCGAACAGGGTCATGACGAAAGAGCAACGGGGACGGGCCACCCAGTGCCGGCATGGAGTACGAGACGCCGCTGTTCTTTCACGTGATGCGGTATGCCGTTCGGGCCGATCGAGACGTCGTCGACATGGTCAGTGGCAACCCGGACTGGGAGCCACCGGAGGCGTTGCGCGACGGGCTCCGCGAGTACGCCGACTTCGATCCCGATCGGTTCCAGTATCCGCCGAGTGAGGGGTTGCGCGGGTTGCGCGAAGCGATCGCCGCTCGACGTGGCGTCGACGCCGAGCAGGTCGTCATCACCAACGGGGCTGGCGAGGCCAACTATCTGGCGATGGCGCGAGCGCTCGAAGACGATCGGGGACAAGAGATTCTCCTTACGGACCCGGTCTACCCCTACTACCCGGGCAAAACGTCCATGCTCGACGGGAGCCAGTCGTTCGTGGCTGCCGACGAGACAGGCCAGCTCGACCCCGCCGATGTCCGCGAGGCTGCGAGCGAGCAGACGGCCGCGATCGTCGTCAACTCGCCGAACAATCCGACTGGGGCGGTCTATCCCGACACGACGATCGCCGAACTGGTCGCGATCGCCGAGGCGAACGACGCACTCCTGATCAGCGACGAGGTGTACGACCACTACGACCTCTCGGGACAGTTCGCAAGCGCTCTCGGGGTCGAGTCGGACAATCGAATCGTCACCAACGCGTTCTCGAAGTCGATGGCGATCACCGGCTTTCGGGTCGGGTACGCAATCTTCCCGCCGGCGCTCGTGGCAAACGCAAAGAGCCGACACATGCTCGTCAACGTCGCCGGCAGTCGTCCCGCCCAGTACGCCGTCTTGCAGGCGCTGCGTGAGACGGGGCCGGAGTATTATCGACGGAACCGTGACCTGCTCGCCGATCGGGTTGAGACCTTTACCGACGCACTCGACGAGGCGGGCGCGGCGTACACCACCCCACAGGGGGCGTTCTACGTACTCGCCCGCTTTGACGGTTATCCGGGGACCCTCGAAAACGTCGAGCGACTGATCGACGAGGCAGGTGTCGCCGGCATGCCGGGCGAAGCCTTTGGCGACTCCCGACGCGACTGGATCCGGTTTGCACTCGTAACGCCGCGCGTCGAGGAGGCCGCCGATCGGCTCGCATCGTATTTCAGCTAGTTCTCTCTCGCCGACAGTCTACATCACGGCGATCCGGAAGCTGTACAACCCGTCTGGCCGCTACCGATCCGTGCGAAAGACCGGGCTACCGAAGCTCCCCAGTCCAGTCGCAGTCCGTACAGGTGAACAGTCCTGCCCCGTCGATCGTCTCGGAACCACACGCTGGACAGTTCGTCGATCCGGGAGCGCCGATCGGCCCCGCCGGCGCTCGCGATCGAAGCACGCCACGGGCGGTTGCCGTCGGCAGGAACCCGTCCCGATCGGTTCCGTAGGGGAACGGTTCGGGGGCTGTCTGCGCTGTCGATTCGTCCATCCGCTGCTGTGTGAGCTGTGATGCCATGGGTCAGGGATTGATATCGTCGACCTTCGTAGACGATGAAATCGTGTGCTCCATCCTAAAGCTACCTCTTAAAGAGATTAGTTCAGATGGCAGTGTACTAGCTGTTGGATGTGTTTAGGGCTGTTTTAGGTTTTTCAGGTCTACGACCCACCAGAGCGTCCAACCGTCATCACGGACCGACGAATACTCCTGTCCGGGCGGGAAACCGGCGCATATGAGTGGAATCGACGTCGAGCCGGTCGACGAGGAGAGAGATGCCTCGTCAGAATCGCGAACTGACCAGGGTGAGACGGACGACAGTCATACGATCGAGGTGACGCCGACGGACACCGTCGAAGAGCGCGAGACGATCGACGTCGAGCCATCGGACGAGCCGATCGAGGGCCCCGAGTACATCCTCTATGGCGGCAAAGGCGGCGTCGGGAAGACGACGATGGCTGCGGCGACGGCGCTGGATAGCGCCCGCGGTGGGACCCGGACGCTCGTCGTATCGACGGACCCGGCACACTCGCTTTCTGATACGTTCGAGACCGACGTCCCCGCAGAGCCCTCTCGCCTTCGTGACGATATCCCGCTGTATGGCGCCGAGATCGATCCCGAGCACGCGATGGAACAGGGACAGGCTGCCTTCGCTGCGCAGGGGGATGGCGCGCTTGGTGGCCTCGGCGAGATGCTCGGCGAGGAGTCACCGATGGACGCGCTCTTCGGCGGGTCGATGCCCGGCTCGGACGAGGCCGCCGCGATGCAGCTCCTGCTCGAATATCTCGACGACGATCGGTTCGATCGGGTCGTGATCGATACGGCACCGACGGGTCACACCCTTCGTCTGCTTCAGTTGCCAGAGCTGATGGATTCGATGATGGGGCGGATCCTCCAGTTCCGCCAGCGGATCAGTGGGATGGTCGAGGGGATGAAAGGGATGTTCGGCGGCCAGGATGTTCCCAGCGAAGAGGCCAATCTCGAGAATCTCCAGATCCTTCGCGAGCGAATCGAGCGATTACGAGCTGCGCTACGCGATCCATCTCAGACCGATTTCCGGATCGTCATGGTGCCAGAGGAGATGAGCGTCCTCGAATCGAAACGTCTCCGCGACCAGCTCGGCGAGTTTGACATTCCTGTCGGAACGATCGTCGTCAACCGTGTGATGGAACCACTCTCGAACGTCACCGACGACGTCGACGGAGCGTTCCTCCAGCCGAACCTGGACGACTGTGAATTCTGTCAGCGCCGATGGGACGTCCAGCAGAGTGCGCTCGCCGAAGCGCAGGACCTGTTCCGGGGGACCGACGTTCGGCGCGTCCCGCTGTTCGCAGACGAAGTCCGCGGTGAGGCGATGCTTGAGGTCGTCGCAGCCTGCCTGCGATAGCCTGCCAGCCCCGACCTCGTCGTTTCGGGCCAGACGGGCGACGATCGGTCGGGGGAGCGACGAATCCGACACGAAAGCGGCGCGAAACCACTGGCGGACTCGACTGTTCGACGATTCTCGGTTACTGGGAACCGGGTCGACGGTTGATGTCTCCGTTCACAAACGTCCAGATACGATCGACATGAGAGTTATTGACACGATTGATCATCCGCGAAAGCGGGACCTTCTCGAGATACTCGACGAGTCCCAGCCAGCCACCATCTCCGAGCTGGCTACCGTCCTCGGTGAACACCCGATTACCGTCGAACGCCACTGCAACAGTCTGCAGCGGGATGGGTACGTGTGTCAGTGTACAAGTGGGACATATCGGCTCTCCGAGCGTCTCACTGCAGACGATAGTGTGACTCCGCCGACGGCTGCCGATTGAGAGCGTCACGGTCGGTGCCGGATCGGTCTGGCAGTTCGATCGAGTTGTACGTTCCGCAGGTACGCATACCGTCTCGTGAACACAGTCGTTCGAGACGGGCAGCAGGGCTGTCGCCACCCGATCGACAGAGTCGTCGGTCGTACTTCCACAATGCCTGCAAAAAGTATTCCCAGTTACCTGTCCGAATGGCCGGGGAATGGTGGAGAACTCCGGCGATCGCCCCCAACCGTTTCTTCAGCGTGTTCGTGACTCTCTTTGGGTGTACAACGCGCGGACGAAGGCGTATCTCACGCTCGATGCCCCCGCGATCGTCGCCGACATGGACGAGCTGACCGCGGCCGAAAAACGCATCGCACGGCAGGCGTTCACTGATGGTGGCCGTGAGCCAGCGTCCAATGGCGACCACGAACCGCCATCCGACGGCGATCGTCGAAACGGATCCGGTTCCGGCGGTGCCGGAGGTGGAAACGGTAGCGATCGGAGCGACGATGATGAATCGCCGTTCGACGTCGGGGGCGAATACGGTGTCCGACAGCAGGTTGGATTCGTCCTCGGCCCGCTGTTGTTCGCCCTCCTGTTTCTGTCACCGACGCCGGAAGGACTGACGCCGGAGGGACAGGCGGTCGCCGCCGTCACCGCGTGGGTCGCCGTCTGGTGGATGTCCGAAGCGATCCCGATTCCAGCGACGTCGCTGCTCCCGGTCGTGCTCTTTCCCGCAACCGGTGCACTCCCAGCTGCGGAGACGACACCATCCTACGCCGATCCATTGATTTTCCTGTTCATGGGCGGGTTCTTCCTTGCGATGGCGATGCAGCGGTGGGGCCTTCACCGACGGATCGCGCTCCGGACGATCACGACCGTCGGAACGCAACCGTCCCGACTCATCCTCGGCTTCATGGTCGCGACGGCGTTCCTCTCGATGTGGGTTTCGAACACTGCAACGGTGATGATGATGGTTCCGATCGCACTAGCGGTTATCTATCAGACCGCAGACCTCGTCGAGGACGCTGGCCTCGACGTCGATACGAGCGAGCGGAATTTTTCGTTCGGTATTGCACTGATGCTCTGTATCGCCTACGGTGCGTCTGTCGGTGGCGTCGCGACGCTCATCGGAACCCCACCAAACATTCTCTTTGCGGGCCAAGCAGGCGAACTCTTCGGTGAGACCATCTCTTTCGCCGAGTGGATGTTCTACGGAGTCCCCATCTCACTGGTTGGTCTCGCGACCGTCTACGGCTACGTCACTCGCGTCTCGGTCGTTCCGAAGTTCGACCGGCTGCCGGTCGCCGAAGACACCATCGATAGCGAACTCGACGCGCTCGGAACGATGAGCACCCAAGAGCGGCTGGTGCTTGTCGTCTTTGTCGGGATGGCTGCCGCCTGGATCGGTGCCAGTCTGGTCGATCAGGCCGGACTTCTGCCCGTCCCCGAGGACGCGGATACGATCGTCGCCATCGGTGGCGCACTGGTGCTGTTTACCGTGCCAACGACGACTGAGGACGGTGACCATACGTTTTTGCTCAACTGGTCGAGCGCAGTCGAGATCCCGTGGGGCGTCATTCTCCTGTTCGGTGGCGGACTCGCCATCGCCGCAGGTTTCGGTGAAACCGGGCTCGCCGCCTGGATCGGCGAACAGCTCACACTCCTCGAAGGCATCCCGATGATCGGGCTGTTGTTGACCGTCGTCGCGATGACCGTCTTCCTGACAGAAGTCACCTCGAATACGGCGACGACGGCGATGTTGATGCCCATCCTCGCCGGCGTCGCCGTCGGCATCGGCGTCCACCCCTACGGGCTGATGATCGCGGCTGCGACCGCCGCTTCCTTCGCGTTCATGCTGCCAGTCGCAACCCCGCCGAACGCGATCGTCTTCGGCAGCGGCTACATTACGATTCCACAGATGGCAAAAGTCGGGGTCGGACTCAACGTCATCGGGATCATCCTGATCACGCTCGTCGCGATCGGCTGGCTGCCACTCGCCTGGGGGATCGACGTCACGTCGTTGCCGGCAGAGTTCGCCGAGGCGTGGGACTGAACCGCGTTTCCAAACGGCTCGCGATCACCTCGCCTGTAGCGCTTGCGGCCAGTCGTCGGCGATCGCTACGTCTCGAGGACCCGGTATTCGTCACCATCCGTTTCGACCAGTCCGGCCTGCTCCAGTGTCTGCAGGATGCTATAGAGGCTCAGCTTCGACAGCTGTGTCAGTCGCTGGAGATCGTCGATCGTTCCTCCCTCCCGAACACTGAGAGCGAGGTAGACGAGTTTTCCTCGTGGCGAGTCGATAGCTGGTGGAATGTACGCTGTGGTATCGGTCTCCTGTTGTTCGGTTTCGATGGCTGTCATTGGTCCAGGCTTTGTCATCGACAATAATAAAGACTGGCTACAACGATCGTCGAACATTTGGGCGTGAGAGACCCCTATAGCGCTGTCGATCGCGTCGGCGAACGTGGTCGTCTCCGGGACCGTGGGGCCGCTTCCGATCACGGACGGATCGTCGCCGAGGACGTCACTGATCGCGAGGGTGACGACGGCTGCAGGTGCGGTTGTCCGTGTGAGTTGGTCGCCTTTGATCGCTGAACAGTGTTTTCGGATGGCGTTGATTTCGTCGATCGACGCACCCGACGTGATGCTCGCGCCGGTCGTCGTCTGCACCGCAGCAGTAGTACCGGCTTTGAGACAGGCCAGTGAAACCTCGTGAGGGTACGACTTCGAGTGCGTCGCTCGGTTCTGAAACATCGGGACTCTCCTGTTCAGTCGCACTCCAGCGTGACACTGCTACTGGTCGGTATCGATCGGTCTCACTCGACGGCCGGCTCGTCACAATCACCGTCGGCTGCTGTGCGTCGATCGGTTTGGGTACCGTCCGCTGCTGTCCGTCGGCTAGTTCGGTCGCCGTCTGATTCTGCGTGTCGATCGGACACAGTCTCCGGGCCGAGCAGTTCGGCGCTCGCACAGTCGAGACAGTAGTGATTGTATCCCTCCGATCGCGTATAGAGTGGGACACCAGCCACAGCGTACTCCTCGCGGTATCGCCGGATCAGCCCGCGATCGACTGGCGATCGACAGTCGACACAGCGCTCGGTACAGTGCTCGTCGGATCGAACGATGCGTTGGTCGACGCTTCGAACCCACCCGAACGCGGAGAGTTCGTGGCGACGGTTTATTCGGCGCCGGAACCAGGGATTGACGAACACCCCGAGGGCGATGAAGACGAATGCAACGGTGAACAAGAGCCCGGTGAACAGCACCGTCGGTGCTGTTACGCCGTCACCGAGGAGTCCGCTGACAGCGGCAAACGCGGCCAGCAGTCCGAATCCGATCGATAGCCAGCCGGCGATACCGTACAGTATCGCGGAGACAGTGTCTGCGAGTTCGACCACGTCTGGGGTCGCCTCGGACATCTGCTTACGCGAGTTTCCGAAGGAGTCCGTAGCCCAGATCACGGAGCCGATCGGGGAGGAACCGGGCGTAGACACCGAACTGGGCGAGCGGGCCGACTGGATACCGCGCTGGCGGCTCCGGACAGGTTCCCGCTTCGAGAATCGCAGCAGCGACGTCTTCGGGTGCCGAGGCAAAGGGCCCATCTCCACTGCCGATCAGCTCGGCGTCGTCGTAGAGTTCGTACAGCGTCTCGTAGGCCGGTGTCCGATTGGCCTCGGGCAGTTCCTCGTTGACCCGACCGTTGAACTTCGTCTCGACCGGGCCGGGTTCGATCACCGTGACGTCGATACCGAACTCCTCGACCTCCCCACGAAGCGCGTCGCTCATCGCTTCGAGGGCGTGTTTCGAGCCCGCGTAGGCCCCCGCACCCGGGAACGACACTCGCCCGATGACACTCGAGACGTTGATGACCCGTCCCTCGCCCTGGGCGCGCATATGCGGTAGCGCGGCACGGGTGAGCCGATGTGGGCCGTAGACGTTGACGTCGAACTGACGGTGGAGATCGACCGTCGAGATGTCCTCGATCGGCCCCATCTGGGCGTAACCGGCGTTGTTCACGAGACAGTCGATCGCACCGCCGATGTCGACGGTCTCCTCGACGACGCGTGCGACCTGATCCGAGTCGGTGACGTCGAGTTCGAGCGTTTCACAGCCTGCCTCGGCGAGTTCTGCGATATCGTCGGTGTTGCGTGCAGTCGCGACGACCTGCCAGTTTTCGTCGAGAAAGGCCTCGGCCGTCGCACGGCCGATCCCGGACGAACAGCCCGTGATCAGCACACACTGTTTGCGGGTGTAGCGATCGTCATCGGATCGGGTCGTCTCCTGGTCGTGATCGTTAGCAGTCGTGCGTGTCGGTTCTGGGTCGCGATCGTCGACGGCGTGGCCCCCGTCGTCGGTCTCCGCGTCCTCGGCGTCCTCAGCGATGGCCATACACGACCGGTTCGGTCGGGGATCCCTAAGTATCGACGGTTTGTCTCTCTCGGCGGACCGTTCGGATCGCCGATCGGTCGACAGTCCTGTGGCGCCTACGATCGGTGCTCCGCTTTTGCCTCGGTCGCGTAGCTGTCTGCCAGTCGAACCGGCTCCGGCAGTTTGTACGAGGTGGTGAGTGCGAGGACGACGTCCGCCACCGTCTCCGGCCCGACGCGGTGGCCAGGGCTCACGTAGAGTGGATTGATCGACCGATCGGACGAGTCGTACTGGCGCGTCTGGACGGCGTAGCCGAGCAGTGTTCCCGTAGGCGCGTCGACTCGCTCGTTTGCCTCGATTGCCACGCGTGCTCCCTCGGGAAGGGCTTCGATGTTCGATCGCGGACGGCCACAGAGTAAGCTCTTGGCGACGCCGATGGCCGGGGCGTCGAAGACGACCCCGACGTGCGTTGCGATGCCCGCCTGCCGGAAGTGGATGCGGCCGCTGCCGTCTAACAGGAGGAGATCGGGGTCGACAGTGAGCTTTTCGAGGGCGGCGAGAATCGGCCGCCCCTCCCGGAAGGCGAGGAGACCCGGGATATACGGGATTTCGAGGGGAGTCACGGCCGACACCCGCTCGATCACCTCGCCACCTTGCATCGCGACGACAGCACTCAGCGCGCGATCGTCGTCGTCCCCGTCCTGGAGGAACGACTGGTCGACGCCGGCGACGATCGGCGGCACCTCCTCGCTCGCACTCGCCGCGAGTGGGTTCGAGAGGCGGCTGGAATCGATCGGAACGTCGTCGGTGAAGACGGCCGTTTCCGCGATGTCGCGCTGTAGCTGCTCCATCTCCTCGCGAGACAGTTCGGCGTCGGGGACGAACCTGGGGCGAACTGGATCCATCGTGTCGATCGTAGCAGCCCCGTCCCAATCAGTTTCGGGGGTGGGCGTGCGCAGGTGGTGTCACGGACCGCTGTCAGGCTCGGTACGCGGCCACGATCGCGTCGATCCGATCGCTCCCGTGCTCGACGTAGCCACCATGATAGCACAGCGTCTGCTCGATGTCGAGGTCGGCGAGTCGATCGACCGACTCCATTGCACGATCCATCTCTGCCGTGAACTCGGGTTTTGGGCCCTCGATCGGAGCTGTGCCGTCCGCGACGAGTGCGTCGCCGGCGATTAGCAGTCCGGCGTCCGGAAAGACGAGCGAGCTGTGTCCCGGCGTGTGGCCTGGGGTCGCGACGATCTCCATCGGGCCCGCAAGGGTCGGAATGCGAACGCCGTCTACGAGTTCGAGATCCACCGTGACGGGTGTGTACCGATCGCCGTCACCCGTGATCGGGTCGCGATCGCCCCTGAGAAACGGTGCTTCGTCGCGGTGGGTCGCCACGACGGCGTCGACGCGATCGAGCAGCGTCGCCAGTCCGCCGACGTGGTCGCCGTCGTGGTGCGTGCAGACGACCAGCCAGGTATCCGTGAGGTCGTATCCCAGTGTCCGGAGATGGACTGCAAGCGAGTCGATCGCCGTCTCAGGTCCGACGTCGATCAGGACCAGGCCGCGATCGGTCTCGACCAGCGTCGGGGTGATCGTCAGTTCGCGCCCGCCGTACTCGACGTCGATCGGGAGTGCGTGGACACCTGGGCCGTCTCGCTCGTGGTCTTCCATACGCGACGGTTCGTGCGACACAGCGAAAGGGTTGGCTTCTCGATCGTTGCGAAGGCCAACCCAGTTACGACAGTGCAGCGTCGATCGTCTGTTCGAGATCGCCGATCAGATCGTCGACGTGTTCGATCCCGACACTGACCCGGATGAGGCTGTCCGTCAACCCGGCTTCGAGACGCTCCTCGCGCGGGATCGCGGCGTGGGTCATCGGTGCGGGCTGCTCGATCAGACTCTCTACCCCGCCGAGGCTCTCGGCCAGGGTGAATACCTCGGTGTTCGAGACGACCGCACTCGCCTCATCGAGCGTCGCGTCGAGTTCGAAGCTCAGCATGCCGCCGAAGTCGTCCATCTGCTCGCTGGCGATCTCGTGGCCGGGGTGGGAGTCGAGGCCGGGGTAGTACACCCGATCGACAGCCGGCTGGTCGTCGAGCCAGGTGGCGACTGCGCGGGCGTTTTCACAGTGGCGATCCATGCGGACGGGCAGCGTCTTCGTGCCCCGGAGGACGAGAAAACACTCGAAGGGGCCGGGCGTCGCCCCGACCGAGTTCTGGTAGAAGCCGAGGCGGTCGTCGAGGGCCTCGTCGTTCGTCACGAGTGCGCCGCCGACCACGTCCGAGTGGCCGCCGAGGTACTTGGTCAGCGAGTGTGAGACGATGTCGGCGCCGAGATCTAACGGCCGCTGGAGATACGGGGTTGCGAACGTGTTGTCGATCGCACAGAGCGCGTCGTTGTCGTGGGCGATCGCCGCTGCAGCCTCGATGTCGACGATCGACATGAGCGGGTTCGTCGGGGTTTCGAGCCAGAGCAGTTCCGTGTTCGGCTGGATGGCTGACTCGATCGCGTCGAGATCGGTCATATCCACGAACGTAAACTCGAGGTCGTACTCCTCGTACACCTGCGTGAAAATGCGGTGGGTCCCGCCATAGACGTCGTTTCCCGTCACGACGTGGTCGCCAGCCTCGAGCAGGTTGAGCACGGTGTTGATCGACCCCATCCCGCTCGAAAACGCGCGGCCGTACTCAGCGTTCTCGAGACTTGCAATGTTCTCCTCGAGATCGGTCCGGGTCGGATTTCCCGTCCGGGAGTACTCGTATCCGCGATGGTCGCCGGGTGTGTCTTGCTCGTACGTCGAATTGGCAAAGATCGGCGTCATCAGTGCGCCTGTCTCTGCGTCGGGTTCCTGGCCGGCGTGGATCGATCGGGTCTCGATCCGGAACTGATCGTCGTCCATGTCCCTGTCACCGTCGCGAGGGCGGATTACAGTTGTGCCCGTTATCGAGACGACTGCTTGGACACTGAGACGGATGTTAGCCGTCGGTACGCCCGATCTACCTCTCGGGTCGCCGATTGGCAGCAACTGAGTTCAGGGATCCGTCTGATCCCAGCTGCTCCTCGCCGAAACGAGGAACGTGCGTTTTATAACCATCACCAAGTAAGAGGGGCGTACGACTATGCCGAACTCTAATGGCCCCCGTCAGGGAACCCGGAACAAGCTATCGAACGATCCACGGGATCGCGGAACGTCGCCGCCACAGCGCGCTATTCAGGAGTACGACGTCGGACAGAAAGTCCACCTGAAGATCGACCCAAGTGTCCCGGACGGGCGCTTCCATCCGCGCTTCGACGGTCGCACCGGTGAAGTCCTTGGCAAACAGGGACGAGCGTTCAAAGTCGAGATCAACGACGGCGGCAAGGACAAGACGCTGATCGTGACCGCCGCCCACATGCGAGCCCAGGACCAAGAACAGGTCGACGTCTGAGTCCGGTCATGACGATCTTCAAAGAGATCGTCGACGAGGAGTTCCTGACGGTCTCGGAAACGAAGGAGCTGCTCGCCGACATCGAAGCCGAACGCGCATTGGACGAGGACCGCGAGCTACGCTACGAACTCGCCCGAGCGATCGAACACGTCAATCGGTTCGCCACGATCGATCCCGAGGAGGCACAGAACTTAGTCGACGACCTCCACGACATAGAGAAAGTCGACGAACCGACGGCGTACAAGATTGCAAACCTCATGCCCCGTGATCGGGACGAGCTTCGATCGGTGTACGCACAGCAACGGTACTCGCTGTCGGGGGAGGAACTCGACGAGATTCTGAACGTCGTCGCCCAGTATCGCTGACGGCGCGATCCAGTATCGCTGCAGGCGGGCCGACTCTTTAAGTACGACGTCACCGTATCGACAACTAATGAGTGAAGCCGACAGCGACGACACGGACGTTCGGCGCGCAGTTGTGTTGGACTACCTCGCGCACGGACTGTCGGACGACGGACGACCACAGTATCAGAAGTCACCCGCAGGATACGCACTCGGCATCGACGACTTTCAGCTCTATCAGGTCGCGTTCGACGAGGACGAACGGCTGACGATCGGCAGCGAAGTCGTCGTCGAACCAGCCGAAGAGCGCGACGTCGTCACCGACCTCAGTCGTGTCGAGTACGAGGATCTCTCCTCTGGCGCCCAGTCGGAACTGGAGTACGTCGTCGCCGACATCGTCGAGGAGTACGAAGAACGGTTCGTCGACTTCTATAACGAGGCCCAGCCGATTACGCTCCGGCTCCATCAGCTGAATCTCTTGCCGGGGATCGGCAAGAAGCTCCGAAACAGCATCCTCGACGAGCGAAAGCGCAAGCCCTTCGAGAGCTTCGAGGAACTCTCCGAACGGGTGTCAGGGCTACACGACCCCGACGAGATCCTCGCCGATCGCATCATCGAGGAACTGCGAGATGACGATCTGAAGTACCAGACGTTTGTCGGGCGCGAGCAATCGCAGTAAGCTCTAGACGCTGTTCTTGGACACGAGCGTTTTCGGCGTCGAACTGGACACGAGCGTTCCGCGTCGAGCGGCACTCGTTCGACGCCGGAGACGGTGCGTTTACACCGGACCCACGCCAACTGCCGCCAATGAGAGATCCAGACGGGTTGATCGCGCGGGCGGGCGTCCGCGGTGATCCGGACCGTGACCAGCACTTCCTCGTGGACGATCGGGTCGTCGATCGGTTGCCGACCTACCTCGAGGAGATCGACGCCGATACGAGCCACGTCCTCGAGATCGGCGGCGGAACCGGCGTGTTGACCGATCGACTGCTGGCGACCGCCGAGGCGGTTACTGTCGTCGAGCGCGACCGGGACCTCGCTGCCTTTCTCCAGGAGGAGTTCGCCGACGCGATCGACGCAGGCCGGTTGACCGTGATCGAGGGTGATGCCCTCGATGTCGAGTTGCCCGACTTCACGGCCTCGGTGTCGAACCTTCCCTACGGTGTCTCGAGCGAAATTACGTTTCGGTTGCTTCCCGAAGCACGACCGCTTGTCGTGATGTTCCAACAGGAGTTCGCCGAGCGGATGGTCGCCGATCCCGGCACGTCCGAGTACGGGCGCCTCTCCGTTTCGACACAACACTACGCAGAGCCAGAGCTCGTCGAATCGATTCCGAAAGAGGCGTTCTCGCCGCCGCCAGCCGTCCAGAGCGCAGTCGTCCGGCTGGTCCCACGCGATCCCGACTACGAGATCGAGGACGAGGCGTTCTTTCTACGGTTCGTCAAAGCGTTGTTCACCCAGCGCCGGAAGACGACCCGGAACGCGATCCGGAACACGGCCCACATCTCCGGGCTCGACGAGCCCGACGCCGTCGTCGAGGCGGCCGACGAGGAACTGCTCCAGAAGCGACCGGATTCGGTCACGCCTGTCGAGTTCGCCGAACTCGCTCGTCTGGCGATCGATGTCGGGGAGCCAACGGCGTGAGGAACGCGAATGCCGATGACCTAACCGACGGATACTCAAAGCTTCGCGGCTGAGTCGCTCAAGAGACGCGTTAGATCTATGTCCGGTATACTGACGGGACTCGACTGGCTGTCGGAGACCGTCGATTCACCGAATTTGAGGTTCGCGGTTACACTCGTAGCGCTCGCCTTCCTGCTCGGCGTCTTGCTCTCCTACCGACGGCTTCAAGAATGGCTTACCGAGCGGACACGACCGCTGTACAGCGACATCATTACGATGGCGCTGCTCATCGGAAGCTGTCTCCTGAGCCTCGCGATCGTCGTCGGCGTCTGGGGACAGACCGACGAACTGCGCAGTGTATACGTCGAATACGGCTTCGGCGGAGATGCCGTTGCCCGCGCGATCGTCTCTTTCATTCTCGTCGTCGGGACACTCATCTTCACCCGGTTCGTCCGGCGAATCATCGAGGAAGTCCTCAGCTCGGCCGCTGCGGTGACCGACCACCAGCGCGAAATCACACACCGGCTGTCGCAGGTAATTATCTGGTCTGCGTCACTCGTCATCATCGTCGGCGTCTGGGTCGACGACCTGAGCGGCCTCCTGGTTGGAGCCGGCTTCCTCGGGATCGTCGTCGGTATGGCCGCTCGCCAGACACTCGGGACGATGCTCTCCGGCTTCGTGTTGATGTTCGCCCGGCCGTTCGAGATCGGCGACTGGGTCCAGGTTGAGGGCGAGGAAGGGATCGTCTCCGACATCTCGATCGTCAACACCCGCCTCAAGTCGTTCGACGGCGAGTACATCATGATCCCCAATGACGTCATCGCCTCGAGTACGGTGACGAACCGATCGAAGCGCGACCGACTACGGATCGAAGTCGACGTTGGCGTCGATTACCAGACGGACGTCGACCGCGCGGCCACGCTAGCCAGGGAGGCAGTCGCCGAACTCGACGAACCGCTCGAGGCCCCAGCACCTGAGGTCGTCGGCAAATCGTTCGGCGACTCGGCGGTGGTGCTCGGAGTTCGACTCTGGATCGATCGACCGAGTTCGCGACGTCGCTGGCGGGCACGGACCGCTGCAATCAACGCGATCAAACGGGCCTTCGAGGACGACGGCGTCAAGATTCCGTATCCACAGCGAGAACTGTCCGGCCGGGCCGAGACGGGCGGGTTCCGGATTGCCGCAGATGAACAGCAGGGGCCGATCGATGGCGACAGGAGCGGTTCTGTGCCGAACGGCGATCGGACCGATCAGGAGATCCAATCACCGGAGAACACATAAATGGACCTACACGAACGACGCGGACTCGAAAGCGATGTCTACCAGCCCGCAGAAGACTCGGCGTTACTGGCCGAGGCCGTCTGTGATCGTCTCGATGGTGGTTTGGTCCTCGAAGTCGGCACTGGGTCGGGGTACGTCGCGACGCGCATCGCCGACGAAACCACTGCACGTGTGGTCGCGTCCGATCTGAATCCCCACGCTGTCAGACAGGCTCGGGGCGAGGGAGTCGAAACGGTTCGAGCGGACCTCGTTACACCGTTCGTCGACGGCGCGTTCGACGCGGTCGTTTTCAACCCACCATATCTGCCGACGGACCCCGAAAACGAGTGGGATGATTGGATGGAGCGGGCGCTTTCGGGCGGCGAAGACGGCCGTGCTGTCATCGATCCGTTTCTCGAAACAGTCGGCCGCGTGCTGGCAGCCGACGGTGTCGTCTACCTGCTCGTCAGCAGCCTCACTGGCGTCGACGAGGTCGTCGAACGGGCCGGCGAAGAGGGGTTCAGTGCCGTCGCAGTTGCCGACGAGTCGTTTCCGTTCGAGACGCTGACCGTCCTCAAACTGGGTCGGTGAACGCCAATCTCACCGCTGCCAACGGTCCATCTGAATACTCGATCTCGACCGGACCGACGGAGTCGCCTCCGAACCTCACAAATTCGTCTGCAACCCGGTGTGCGATGCTACTCCCTGGATCTCAGCTTCGCACTATTTTTCCGCCGGCGATCGACGGGCAGGATCAGGTCCGGATCTGGAACCACCAGTTCATCAGGTTTGCCGCCCACCGAACCGAGGATGGAATCGTCGGTGATCCGGCCGAACGCGAGTTTGCGGCCTACTGCAACTCCCGGGGCTGGGAGGGCGACGGGACGCGATTCGACGTATTGCCCCACGTGATCGGAAGCGACGATCGGGAGCCGGAGCTGTTCGAGGTGCCAGCGGGCGTAATCGAGCGGGTGCCGATCACTCATCCAGATCACGAAGACGTCAGTACCGAGGTCGGCGACACCGAACTCGGCCCAGCGGGAGTATCGTAATAAACCCTGCTGCCGATCCCCGTCGCCGGGAACCGATCGATGTGGGTAAGCCGATCGATTCCCAGGGGTCTCCTATGTACCGACCGCAGCCGCCAGCCGACGGCGACGCGCTGTTCGAGAAAGCAGCGTCGTTTATCCGGCAGTGTTACGAGGAACTCGACAGCCCGGAGGCGATCGAGCCGCGACTCGACGAAATCAGGGCCGCGATCGACGAAACTGGCCACTACGAGCACACGACCGAGGAACTCGAACACGGTGCCCGGATGGCCTGGCGAAACAGTCCACGATGTATCGGACGACTCTTCTGGCAATCACTCACCGTCCGCGATCGCCGCGACGTCGATACCGCCGAGAGGGTCCACGAGGAACTCTGTGAACACCTCGAGTACGCCCGGAACGGCGGGAACGTTCGCCCTGCAATCACGATCTTTCCGCCGTCGATCGATGGAGCGGACCCGGTCCGGATCTGGAACTATCAGCTCGTTCGCTACGCCGGATACGAGACTGCGGACGGGATCGTCGGTGATCCGGACGAACGCGAACTTACGGCCTACTGTGAGTCCCGTGGCTGGGAGGGTGAGGGGACGCGGTTCGACGTGTTGCCCCACGTGATCGCGATCGAGGGACAGGAGCCGGAACTGTTCGACGTTCCGGAAAGTGTCGTCGGCCGTGTCCCGATCACCCACCCCGAGTACGACTGGTTCGAGGAACTCGATCTCCAGTGGTACGACGTGCCTGCGGTTTCGGGCATGTGTCTCGAGATCGGTGGGATTCAGTATCCGGCCGCGCCGTTCAGCGGCTGGTACGTCGCCCCGGAGATCAGTGCACGGAACTTCGCCGACGAGGATCGATACGACCTGCTACCGACGGTCGGCGATCGGCTGGGACTGGACACGTCACGGCCGGAGTCGCTGTGGAAAGACGAAGTCGTCGTCGAACTCACGCGTGCCGTGCTCCACTCTTACG
>LFCJ01001487.1_pt1 | contig 16419 bp, 20 predicted proteins | sample 643141 | NCBI WGS metagenome assembly LFCJ01 (sample SAMN03766243, study PRJNA286221) | soda lake metagenome | biome: soda lake; feature: Kulunda steppe; material: water; isolation source: sample B1-Br-g2 brine of Lake Bitter-1 | place: Russia: Kulunda steppe | collected 2010-07 | reverse complement strand
GCTTGCCCTGGCAAGCCGCTTTTGTGGCACAGGGTGCAACAGCAGGGCACAGCAGCGGCGAAAGCAGGACAGCGGTTGGTGGCGTGTAGGACAGCGGTTAGTGGGTGCAGGGCGGGTGGTACGGTTGGAGGGGCAGCGGTGATACGAGACGGGACACACAAGCGGGGAAGGGCAGTGGCGATGAAGGGCTGCCTTTTGTTGCGCAGTGGGCGGCTCACTGCAGACACACGAGCAGGCACTATGCTGAGCCCCAGAGGAGCATGCGCGACAACGGCGTGAAGCAGCATGGTAAGGTCAATGTGCGCATGCTACCAGGAATTCTACTATCAACGGCTTTCTCTGCTCCATTCCTTCCCTTCCTTAAAAATGCCGCAAAGAACAAGTCAGGAGGCCAACAAGCGTCTGGAGAGGTCATGTATAAAGGGTCCCTGCTTTTCCTGTATCATCAATATCTCTTGTATGTCAGGGATGCACATTCGTAACACAGCAGGATAAGGAGTGAGAGCAGGTGCAGGCCCTAGAGCATGGAAGCGTGGACCAGCCCTTGCATACAGGTGTGTAGCCATGGCCAGCCTCATAGCAAAATTCCAAACCGACACATTTGCGCTCATTTAAGCATGCACACACACGACACATGCACAAGTTGAGGGCAGAGGCCTGAGCCAAAGCTGAGGCTACCTCCAAGTCCTCTTTCCCCCCCTGTCTTGCAGAGCGGGGAGACCTTGACACGTCTGTGGTTGTGCTCTGGTCTCAATGGCTCGAGGTCAGGCGCAGCCGCACCTCCTGTCCCGCAAAGTGGAGGGTCCTCTGTGCGAGCTTGGCCGTACTGCTAGTCTTGACCATGGGCCTTGGCTTTTGAGCCAAAGCCCACGCCAACCAGATCATGGCAGTGTGCAAGCAAGAAAGGTCTACTCGCCTCACCTTCCTGCCCAGCGTAGCGGGGAGTCCTGAGCGCTTGTTTGGCTGTGCTCTGGTCCAAGGCTGACAGAATAGAGGGGTGCTGATCACGTTGCTCGCGGTCTCGGTCACTGGCCCGGCTGTTGACGGCTCTATGGAAAGGTGACCTGGGTACACGAGCATGCGCACAGACATGCAGGCATGGCCCGGCTGCTGACAACTTGGTGGACAGGTGACCTGGGTACACAAGCATGTGCACTATGGAAAGGCCTTGGCCCATGAGCAATTCAATCATGCACACATGCCCGCTGTGCGTGTGTGCGTGTGTGTGCGTGCGCGCGTGTGTTTCACGCAGCATGACCCCGCGACCAAAACCCCCCAATCAGATCCGGCATCCTGGGAGCGAGCCTTGCCTCCTTGGGCATGAGAACACTCCCATCATCAATGAAGGAGAAAAAGGGCCACCTGGGGCCGAGGCACCATGATCATAACCCATCCAAGAAACAGAAATGAAAGAAGGCCATAGCACCGCCGCCCTATTTCAGGAGTGTGGGACATGTGAGGTGCATAACACAAATGCCCAGCTCCAATCATGGCAAGCCTAAGTGGGTAAACTAGGATGACCAACGGAGACCATGCATGCTGCACTCCATCTCCAGGCATGGGGCCTCTGCGTGCCAGCCTCAGACGCGTATCTATCCCTTGCTGCATTTGCATTTCTTCATTGACATGACTGCCGCATGAAGCAATGTGCAGAGCTGCAATGCGCTTGGACTTGCAGCCTTGCAGCAGCTGCACGTGCCCCCTGGACTTGGACCTGCGGCCTTGCAGCAGCTGTATATGCCCTAACATGATGGAAACCAAGGTTGCCCACGGCCAAGAAGTCCATCACCGAGAGGGTTGGCAAAAACCCAGAATTGTATGAGTGGAGTGACAGACCTGCAGTGTGCATCCCTGCAAACAGCCACCCTCATGCGTCCTCCACCTCCCCACACATGGCGCACGCGCACTGTGCACAAGCCCTTACCTGGGGTTACTGCTGCTGCCTGGGGAAGAGGGCGGCAGCAGCACAGGCAGGAGTCCAGACAAGGGTGGCCCCTGCTGCTGCTGCTGCTGCTGGTGTTGCTGCTGCTGCTGCCGATACGAAGGCGAGGCGTGTTGCTGGGCCGACGGACTGGCAGATCGCACACGCAGGTTCCTCAGCTGGCAAGGCAGGGGCAGCAGGGTAAGCCAGATGGCGGGATGCGTGAGCGCTTGATGTTTTCACATCCTAACCATTCCACCCTGCTCATGCTCTTGTCACATGCACCCAGCACACCCTGCCTCCAGCATCTACAACCTTAGGAGGCGCAGGGCTGTCTGCATCGCAGTTGCTCGCTACCACGAACAGCCGCAGTAGCAGCCGGCAGCTCACCTTCATTTGCGTCGCGCTGTCACAATGTCCCACCTCTGACACTGCAGCCGCATACACATCTGCGGGCCTGCACAGAGTGGACAGGCACGCACGGATCAACCAGGGGATGCTCAAGAGGCTCTCTAGGCGCGCACCGCACCTCTCCTGTGTGCAGACATGCTTGAGCATGAGGTGGCACATCTGTTCTCTTGAGCATGAGGTGGCATTCTTGAGCATGAGGTGGCACATCTGCTCTCTTGGGGGACCCTCTTAGGGGCAGATAAAGCGTCATAGCAATGAAGGTGCAGGCTTGAGTGGCTTTGAGGATCACCAATAGTATGTGTACCTCTGTAGTAGCAGAGGTGCAGTCCTCCAGCAGGGCCACCAATATAATGTTAATGTAGCTGTTGGGCACCACTGGAGCATGCCTAGGCCCTGGAGGGTGAATTCCCTTCCACGGAGGGGCGCTTCACATCACACGCTCGCACATGCACGTGCACAAGACATGCAAGTGTAGCCTGTTGCATATCCTAAAACTTCTTGTAGGGTGTCACGCAAGAGCCTGCACCTGACGCGGCCCTTGTTCAGGTCTGCCCGCGTCATGCCAGATGGGCTCCTAGGGATGCCAGGGGGTGTGGTGCGGCATGAGCCACTGAAGCTGGACTCGGAGATGGCAATGCCCGTGACCTCAAGGGAGGGAGAGGCCTGGCGCGGAGTTTGGCGCGCTCCACCTGTGCAAACTCAGCTTTCACAGCTCAGACTACTGCATCACAATTGTGAAACAGTGCAAGCTCCATACAAAGCTGCCCAGCGCACGCTGCTCCATTTCTGAAAGTGCTGAAGAAAAAAGTCAATATGTAGGCAATGAGTGCCAAAGGAAGTTACCTACCGGAGGGGGCATGCATGGCCCTAGCTGGCCCTTATCCTAAGTACCCAAAATCTCCACTGTCTACATTGAACTTTTACAAGTTGTCACACCAGGAATGCTCGATTGCTTCATTATTGAGATTCCATAAATCAACTTAATTTCAGGCGATTATACACTTTGCTTGCTGCTTTGCTGCTCCTTGGATTTTTGCATTTTCTTTTTCGCCCTATGTTTACCACTAAGTACACGTTTTTTAAGTATAATGATCTCTTACCAAAACTTAACATTCAAGGCCAGCCTTGGGACAGCTGCGGCACTCTCTGCTGGATATTTGGGTTTTAAGCTGTATGGAGCAGTAGCAAACTGGTACGTGTCATGAGAGAGAGAGAGAGAGAGAGAGCCATTCTAGGCCTTGTATCTTGCTGCTTGTTTGAGGAATACAGGCGTTTACTTGTTCAGCCATACCAAGTGATCTTCTTTGGATGATCTGCTGAAACAAGGTTTTGATAGGTGGGCCCGCTTGCACAATTGCAAATTCTACACGTGTTTGCGCTCTGCAATCCAGGAGGCTGCAGTGGAGAATCTCAAAGATCCCTGGGCCTGCTGGTGCGCCTGAGAGTTTGTCGTTGTCGTGCAACCAAGCTTTTTTGAACTTTGCTACCTGCTGTGTATCGAGATTGCCAAGCTCATCAGCTGACACCCTTAATGCCACGTCGTGAACGATGGAGTAAAACAAGGTGTCTATTTTGTGCCAGCCACATGACAGCGCACTGTTTGCTCACAGACTGCCACACACGTGTTGCCCCTGCTCGAAGGGTCTCTAATCTTAGGCAATCTCAAGGATTTTACCATCACGCCAATCCACCTTCTAGTCAGGAGATGGTCGCAACAAATGGGGATTGTCTACCGATTTCGCGTGTTGGACAGATTGGTGGGTCCGCCTCAGCTTCGTATTCTGACTGGTGGGCATCACTCAGTTTTGATGCAAGTGAAGTTGTTGAGCAGTCTTCCTGGATAATCTAAGAGCTGAAGTAACTTAGACTGTCGTCTGTGAGCATGCGTGCGCAGATGCAAGAACGCATGCATGCATGTGCGCGTACACACGTGCACACACACACACACACACACACACACATACGCGCGCGCACACACACACACACACAGACATACACACATGCACGCACGCACGCATGTACACTTAAGTTCAAGTGTATCAGAATCTGCTCGCGTGGCTTGCTCACAACCATCCCTTCTCAGATCGTCATTGTCACTGACCCAGATACCAGCAAGTACCTGAAGCATGGGCCGACATACATGCCAAAAGGAACGCGTGCCTATCAGGGCTTTAAGCGGATCTCGGGTGGCAATGTGGACAGCATCCTGACGTCTCCAGAGAATGAGTATTGGAAGGTGAGTCTTTAACAAAGCAAATTGGTGGGTGCTTGCCATAGGTTGCATGGACAGCGTTAAGTGTGGGAGCAGGGGAGTTGGCTGAATGGCAAAGGTTAGACTAAACCTAGTGTGCAGACATTCTTGCTGCAGAATGGCCTGCCAGGTTCATACTTTTGATCAGAGTGCTCTTGAAGATGCCTCCCAGTTGGGCTCACGAAAGAAGGGGCAAGTGGCTTCCATTGAGTTGCGCTGTAGAGGCTTACAAGGCACAGCAGGATGCCACATCTCTCTGCTTGCTCTCCTTGATGGCTCCTTAACTTTTCTGCTGTGCAGGCTGTGCGCAAAGCTCTGGCTCCTGCATTCTCGGTCAACAGCTTAAAGTGGGTGGCAATCCTTATCTTGTTTTTGCCTGCTGTGCATTCATTCTCCTGACCTCTTGCTTGGGGAGGGTTGCTCCATCTTGCAGTAAGACCACATGGAAGTAAAGGAATTACAAACAGGCCACCTGGCTCCTTCTTCCTCGCTCAATGCTGGCTCGCTTTTTGCTAGCATTGCAGCAATTTACTAGCAAAGCAGCGGAATGCTGCAGCTCATTTATTTGAGCAAATTCGATCAGCCTGTGCCTGCAATTTCATGTCTCTCCCTGGGATAAAGCATAGCCAGGACATGGGCCATGCACGCTACCCCCCGCACGTACAACTCACGTGTGCAGGCAAGTATTCCCTGAGGCTGTTGCACTATCCAACAGCACAGCAGACTGGCTAGAGCGTGCAGGGGGGCAGGCAGTAGACGTGGACAACATTGCACAGCGCATCACGGTGGATGTCATTGGTGAGTGGACGTGTCTGTTGAGTGGGTGCAATTTTCTTATTGGTAGTGATTGAATTTGTCTTTTTTAAGCGGATGTGTTTTGTGAGCGAATGTCTACGGCGAGAAGATGTTGGTGAGCGCATCATGGTGGATGGTGTACTAAGAGTGCACTGTAGATGGAAGAGGCTGTTCGGGCAATTGCACGTGGCAAAGGGATGATGTCATCCTATATTCTACATTTTTAAGGGCAGAAATTGTATCATCCGCTTGAAGCTGGTGTATCAGTGTTGAGAGGTTCAGTCTCGCAACTTTGTTGTGTGGCCGCCGCTACTCCCAAGGACTGCAACACCAAAGGGATGTTGCAGACCTTTAACAAGAAAACTTGCAAACTCCTTGAGGTACCGCGCAAGAAGATGGCGTCTGGCTTGAATGTCTGGCTCAGAATGTCTAGCACCCTGTCACCTCGTCACCTCATCCTCATGGAGCTGTATCACCGACTGCTCCCCTTTGACCTGCAGGTAAGATGGTCTTCGGCATCGCCTTTAATGCATGCAAATTTGAGGCGTACAACGAGCCTCTGGATGTCGTGAGCAACCTTCTGAAGTCTATGCAAGGGCTAGGCCTGAACCCGCTCTTCAGATACCTTCCTTTTCTTGAGGTGAGGACATGTGCCAAACTTGTTGTGCGCATGCGTTGCATTCTTGTGCTGGTGTTGTGGCTGCACGCACCAAACACACACACTTGGCAACCAGTTAAGAGCGGCAGTGCTCTTCAAAGGAGCATTGGGTCAGCGGGGATGGGATTCAAGTCTTTTTAGTCTCAAGCTACTGAAATGTCCTGTAGTACGCACTTTTCAACAAACTTGCACTGCTGGCTATTTTGTTGACTTCTGCATATGGTGTGAATAAAGCCTACAAAGCAGCCAGCAGTGGACAATTGCTACAACATGCTCAACAACATGTTAGGAGCCAAGTCATTTAGACTCCAAATTGGCTGGCTGTGTGACAACCAGTCAGTTTGGAGTCTAAATGGCCTGACACCCCTTGTTTTGCAGGCCATGACTGCACATACGTTACACGAGTTATGTTGTTTCAGCCAGGCTGTCCATCACACAACTTGTGTGAAGTGGATCACATAATCACCCAAGTTTTGGGAAACACACAAGTTTGGTGACTTGCATCAGAATGGATGGAATCGATAGCTCACCAATTCAATCATCAAAACCTCACTGCTGCTGCTTCTGCTGCTGCTGCTGCTGCTGCTGCTGCTGCTGCTGCTGCTGCTGCAATGTGTGCGTGAACCCTCCACTGTGCACCTGCAGAAACCAAGGAAGTTCAGATACTGGTGCAGAAGGTACGAGCTTGTTTTCCCGCAGAGGCTACTAGGTCCTTTAAGGACGGTGGATTGCCTGAGGAGCTTGCATGCATTCCATTCTGTCACCTGTATAGCTTCTCCTTCCCTTCCTCCTTCTTTTTTGCTGCTCATTTGCTTCTTATTCCTTTGCTGCCTGCTGCCCAGGTATGGGGAGCTCTCAGAGAAGGTCATCAGAAACGCACAGGTGCATTGCAACAACATCTTGGTCAATGGGTCGTTGCTGCTGGTCCTTCAACTTGTGTAGCATACTGAATTTACCATAACATAGTACACAGCTGCATCTACTGCTCAACAAGAGTGACCTCGTGCAGTCTTAGGCTTGCGCATTGCATGTGATCTATTTGTGATGGGCACAGTGCAATTGCTGCAAGCAACAGTCATGAATGTGCCAAATGGTGCATTGACAGGGCGCCAGTACAAAACATTTGGTGCAGACGGGGCGCCAGTACATAACGTTTGGTACAGACGCAGTACCCCCAACCAGGCATCAGTTCACAACACGCATCAGACATGTGCCCAGCTTTGCAAGACCCTGGATTTTGAAGGCTTAATAGAACCCTGGAATATGAATGCTCCTATGCATAGGCCTCAAGACTGCCGCCGGATTCCATCATGGCTGCCCTGCTGTCGATTAAGGACCCGAGAACTGGTGCGTATTTGGTAGTGACCACACGTCTAGTTTGTGTTTTATGATGGAGCTTGATGGAGCTTGAATGTCATGAGTCTTTCCTTCTTTAGTTTCCTTAAAAAGTGAAATGCCTTTTTGGCATGCTGCTTGACTAGGAAGGCCTTTGCAAGCAGCATTGCTCAGCATGCAGAATTGCTGGGCAAGGATCATGGGCTCTGCTAAGTCAGTCCACATCCTTGCAAACCAAATGCTTTGCCACAGGCATTACGTCATAGGTAAATCGCAGGGCGCTACACTTCAAAGCAGGCACGGCTCCGGTGACCTGTCTGGGCAGTAACTTAGCGATCTGCGCATTCTGTCTCCTGTCATGGGATGACTATAGTCGGCGCTGAGCAGCGAATTGATGCCTGGCCAGAGGAAGGCCGCGGCCACGATTTTGATGCGACAGGGTAACTAAACACACGTCAAGACTCTCGAAAAGAGAGCATGGCATTCATGCGCGCCACCCATTCATCCTCTTGCCTCAAACCTCTCCTGCTTACAGGCAAGCCTTTGACAATGGAGCAGCTGAAGTCTGAGGTGGCCTTACTCCTCGTTGCAGGCTTTGAAACAACGGTGGGTGCACTTCAATCACTTGAGCCAGCTCCACAGGTGCATACTTCGTTCATTTGTTGATATATTGGCCATTTTAGTGCTGAAAAAGCACAGATACTTATCCGTGGATTTCCATGTGTGCACAGCAGATGTGTTACCATGACGTTGCATCATGAGCAGGTTGCTCTTCTTTCTGAATCACTTGAAGACCTAGCTGATTCCATGTTTATGAGAATAGGCACCTCCTTGCAAGAAACAACGCAAGGACAATTACTTACATAAGTGTAAACTTGGCTGAAGCTTAATAAAACAACACACTTCTGCAACACAGGACATGCAAGCTCTCTTGTGGGCACATGAATTGATAGTGTGCCAGCTCACTGCAGTGTCAGCCTCGCACACTTACTCTGCTTCCTTTTGCTTTGCAGGCGCATAGTATTGCGTGAGTGCCTGGGTCCAGGGCAGATGTTGGTGACGCATGCTATGGCGCAAGAAAGGCCTGAGTGTGCACTAAAAAAAACTACACTTGATACACTTGCAATATTGGCAAAGAGCAGGCCGTGCCTAAACCATCCTGTTCAAAAGCACCTTGCGGTTTGGCATGTGCACCTTGTGATGTGCGCTCCGCTGGCTTAATGTTGTAATACTTCAGCACATAATGGCCTCTTTCTTACTGCAAAGGTGCTTTGCTGGATGTAGGCATGAACAGCCACACTTGCATATTTGGAGAAGCTTTCTCTGTCAATGTCAACGTTCTTGAGCTGGAATGCTCCATCATGCCTCCTTCCATTGTGTGCCACTCACCTCATGCAGTTGGACACTGATGTGCTTGAGCACACACCCTGGTGCCATGGAGCGTGTTGAGATGGAGCTTGCCAGCCTGGACCTGCTTGCCACCAAGGACAGGTGTGTGAATGCCTGTTAACTTATGGGGGGCTCCCGCTGCCAAGTTCAGGCTCGTGTATACTTCTGGGATAAGGGGCTGGGTTCACTTACCCCCAAGGACAGGTGAGCGCGCCCTGTATGCGTGAGGTTGTGCAGGGGCCTTGAGGCATAGTTTAAAGTGGCTTTGTTAAAAACATTCTTTAATATGTAAGTGAAAAAGAGGGCGTGGTCTCTTATGGGTGGATGCAGCGTCCCGACGTTTGTGACTTCTTTTTTAAAGAGCGGTTGAAAGGTGGAAAGGTAGGGTTCCATGACATCCACATTTTGAGTGCATTTCTGTGAGAAGCCCCATTCTTCCACTAGCACATGTTCATGCCACAATACACGCACACCTGCATGCAATCAGGCTTGCACAGATGCAAGCGCACATACACATGGACCAACTCACACACATTGCAAACTAGGTGCAAAGCCATGCACAGGCAGAAGATGTGCAACTCAGACATGGCAAAAGACACTCGCTCCCATGACTGCAGGCCGCATCCTCGCATGCTTGAGTGGAGTGACATGGGCCGCCTGAAGCAGCTTGATGCTGCTATCAGTGAGTCCATGCGGCTATTTCCTGCCACAAGCACTGGATCTGCCAGGTGTGTTTGCTCATTCTCTGCCTGGCGATCCTTTCCTTGCCTATTCCTTTTGTGAAGTGTTTGCCTCAGTTGTACTGCTGTTGGAAGCCTCGGGTCTTCTTGTTATTTTGCAGCTGTCTCGCCATGTATAATTCAAACCGCGCAAAAAGCTTGCATGCAGGTACGGAGCTGCTCACACCCTGCTGCTTGGAGCACCTCTGTGCTGTTTTGCCTCTGTATAAAAAGAGACATATCCCGCTCTCTCACTGTATCCTGTATAGGGAGGCAGCGCAAGACCTCAATGTGGGAGGAGTCACCATTCCTAAAGGCGCAGTCGTCATGTGGGTGTTATGTTTGTGTTGTCATAACCCTGTAAGAGGAGCTTGGCTGCACATTCTTGAAGTGCTTTGAGAAGATGTTGTGATAATGTTGCAACCTTGCCTTGTCAGCATGGGCCTTTTGCAAGACATGGAAGTGCCTCCAGCCCCCAGCTGCCAAGCCTGTGAAGACGATTGAGGCGAGCACAACATGAATACCTAGGAATAGCCAAGCAGGATCAGGGAGCGGTTGAGCTCTAGGTTAAACAACAGGATCTGGTCAACATTGGGGACACATTTTGCAACATGCCACGCATTGCTGCTGTCAAAGGGGGCTTTCAAGCACTTTAGCACAATGTTTGAGGAGGGGTGGCCAGCGCAGGCAGTGCTGTTGCAGCATCCTAATCGCTTCTACGCAAGATGATGAGTTCTTGGGATCCAAAAGCAATCTGTTTTCTGGCTCTGAAGTTCCCTTGTACTATATTGTTTCCCTTTGTGCAGGCTCCATACCTTTTCCATCCACCGCAGCAAGCAAGCTTGGGGAGAAGATTCTGATGAATACAAACCAGAGCGCTGGATGGGTGCGTGGCTTCATCATTGAGCTCACTTCATTGTTTGACTATTCTTTGGGCTTCTGTCACTTTTGTGGTGGTAAGGCAGTACTTGGCAGCAACTTATTATCAATGCTGTTGTTTCTTGAGTTGCATGATCGCTGCACTGCAGAAGAATGGGAGAATTCTGGTGGACATGGTCAGAGTAGCTCGACCCTCCTACAAGCACGAATGTCTTGCTCGGGGCATGAGGAGCAATAATCATGGGATTTAGAATGGGGCTTGCTGATAGCAATGCCACTCTGTAACTTACCAGCAGGTGCAGGTGGCGAGGGCTTTGGAGGAGCACGTCGTGTTGGGTACCAGCCTTTCAGGTACATGGAAAGCAGGGAGGGCTGCTCTTCTGAGTTAGCTTGCATGGGTCAGCATGCACTGCAACATGCACTGCAACATGCACTGCACTCGCGGTGAACCAGTATTGCTCACAAACCTTGGCCGACCGCTTCTCCTTTCCTTCTTTTGTTGTTACAGTATATACTATACTTCTGACGTTGATAAACATCCCATGGCCTTATTTTGTTGTTTTTACTACTTCATCCAATGTTGATGAACATCCCATGGTCCTGCTGTGCATGCTGAAACTGGACCAGAGTCAGGACTGCTATGCCTGTATGCTTGCCTAGCATGCAGATTCTATTATTTCTTAGTCAGCGCCATGCCCTTGCCTGGGCTTTGGGCACTACAATTTGAAAGCAAGCTTTTGTATGCCTGACCTGAAAGGCACAAGACCTGCTCTAAGCGTGCTCTGACACACAACTCGACTCTCAGCCACGTACTTGCTCAAACAGTGTAACGTGCTTCAAATTTGAGAATATTCTGACCCCATGCTTCAAGCCGGCACCATCATTGCACATGCCATGCTCAATACAACATTCTGTGCTGCTGGTCAGGGGGGGCCCAACTTCTTAGTCTTTATTTTGCACCTTGTTGCAGCCTTGGCCCTCGTGACTGCGTGGGCCAGAACCTGGCAATGTTGGAGCTGCGATCTGTGTTGGCAACCCTCATCGGCCGCTTCAGGTTGGATAACAGCTGTCTCTTTTCATGGCGAGCTTTATGAGTATTGTCTTATGTTTACCTGTTGTTACATGCAGCCAATACGCAGGCAGCAATGATGCTTTGTGCTAAGAGTTGATCACCGCAATGCATCAGCACCTAGCTTGTAAGCAATTGACAGCGCAAGTTGCGCATACTGCGCCCCGTGCATCCTCCCAGGGGCACTTGAATGCATGATGGGAGCAAGATGTGGACTAGTAATAAGCAGTCCCCAGGGTGCTTGTCAGGTTTACTACCAAGGTTTGGCAAGACCAGGAACATCTTACAGCGGCCAATGTCAGGTTCAGCAGCAACAAGAAGCCATCGTCCGAAGCTGGGCACAGTAAGGAGTTCCGAGGGATCCTTGAATGGAAGCACAACCTTTGCACATGCGCAGCTATGCAAGTTCCATCTAACTTGCAAGCCATGTCTTAATTGGTGCTTGTGGCGCTGGCAGGTTCCGGCTTGCAGACGAAATGGGTGCCTTTAAGGATGTGGAACAGGCAGCGCGGCAATTCATCACTTTGAAGCCAATGGTGCCGACTCCCCCCGGCCAGCCACCTAGATCAGGACTGCTAATGCACTGTACAGCTCGTGCCCATGGAGCTTGAGTGGGCAAACATTTTGTGAGCGCCTGGGTGAGGGTGCTTTTGATGCTTCATCTTTTTGTCGTGTTTTGCATGCTGGCCATGCCCATGCTTGCTGTACCAAAGGTGCATTTGTAAATTAGGAATGATATGCTTGCACCACATTGCTTTTATATTCCTTCTGTCACGCCATTCCTTCCTTTTGGCACTCCTTCTGGCGTGTGACAAATCTACAAGCTTTCCTGTGTACCTGCTTCCTTATTCTAGTACATGTATTACATTTTCTCTCACACACACCCTCTCTGAGGGTGCATTGTTTGCTTTGTTCTTGCACTCATACGCTATGTCCAGAAACTTTTGCTGTTCAATGTTGTCCACATGTTTCCCATGCTTTCAGTAGGCATTCCATGTTGTGGATTACTGCCGTGTGGCGGCTGCACTAGATGTAATGCTGACAAACGCTGCCCCCCCTGGTGGAGCCCCTTCACATCACTTCAAGTCAGGTACAATGTCTTAGCAAGCATGGAAGAAGCATGCCTTCCAAATTAGTCTTCGTTTGATTTGAACGGGGATTGTTTGGTGCTTGCACCAGCCCTTAACAGACGCGCACCCCTCTCAATGTATGCTATTCTTAGAGAGTCCCTGTCTGCCTTCATATGAGCAATATTTTCAGTTTTATGATGCCGCGAACGACGATGTCGACAAGATGTCATAGCTTGCATGTAACAACCACCTATGGATCCGCCAATGAAATGAAATGAAATGAAATGGAACCCGCGTATGACGGATGCATCATTCAAGCTTTTGGGCCACATGAAACTGCTGATGATGTGACGTACGACGAAGGGAGGTGTGTGCGCACGCGCGCGATCGCCTAATCGGTGAAAGCTTCATGAAAATCGCCCGCTACTTTTTAAACGATGCCTGAGGCTTCTAAAAGTTTATTGAATCTACTTTCTCGCTCTGTGATAGCTGAAGCTGCTCGCCTCTTCGCCCAAGTGCGCTCAGTCTGCTAAACACCATTCTTTCACTCCCATGGTGAACACCAGTATGGATTTTTTAAACATGGAAACGGACTGCAACCGACTTCACGCAGCTGGGGATGACCTGGAAGCACTGCAGGAGGCAGTGGAGGCAGCCTCGTACCTTGAAGCTGTGCCAGGCGATTTCAGGCAGAAACTACGAGGTTTGCGTCCAGGGACCCCTTGAAAGGCAATGGACATTGATGCGCATACTTTGTTTGTCAGGGATCGCTTGAAAGGCGTGATCTGCTTGTACAAGCAGAGCGCGGCCGCATTCAGAGGAGGGCAAAGCAGCAACCCGGCTCATACTCTGCACACCTATAATTCCTTTTCTGCGTGATTTCTGTTGGCTTGGCAGCCGCCCGCTTCAGGATGCTCAAGCTACAAGAGCAGCGCGAGCGGGGAGTGGCAGCTGCCGACCGCTCACCACATGCCAAGGCCGAGTACAGCACAAGCGAGTTTGATGACCTAGTCAAGAAGTTTGAGCAGCTCAGCTGGCGCATGGTGAGAAGTCTCACTGCCAGGAACTGCTTGCATCAGCAGCCGCCCTGCCTTCTCACACAGCCCTAGCGCCAGCCACACAGCCCTAGCACCTGCCACACAAGCCAGATTGTGCTGTGCTTCCTAGGCAGCCTTTGCCACTCTGATTGAATTTTTTTGTTTATGCCCTTTGTGCTTAGTTTTCAAATTTCCTTGCTTCACATCCCTGTTTCCCAGAGGATCTTGCACTCGCTGGTGCCTGCAGGTGAGCAGGCCTGGAGGCGCTGTGGCCAAGCCTGATGACTTCTACCGCCTGTATGGCCTGAAGCAGCAGGCTCTGCATGGAGACTGCAATGAAGAGCGGCCCATGGTAAGCAGCACGCACATCTGCATCGCATGCGAGGCTGCCTCAGACTCACAGCATCTTGTGGCTTGCTTTACGATTTCTCTTGCTCAATGGTTTCAACCACTGCTCATTCTTCTTCCCTGCTGCTCATGTTGACACAGTGGGCAGAGCGGGGAGGTCTGGACTTTGAAGGTAATTGCGCTTCAAAGCTCATTTTGCTGTCACACTGTTATGAACGATTCAGAATCTTAGCATGATACTGGCATTAACCACAGGCGTGGCTTTGGTGGTGGAATGTTCACACTGTGCATCAGTCCGCCGGCTTGCAAACAAGGCCATACTCTCTTGCTCAAAAGTTGGGCGCTCGCAGAACTTCAGATGATGTGTGCTGCCGCAGGACGAAGCCGCTGGGACGCATGGACGGCAGTCAAAGGGACGGATGCAGAGAAATGCAAGCTGCGCTTTGTGCGCCTGTACTATGAGTTCCCCCCCACGGCTCTGTACAAGGACACACGTGGATCTGCTTGAGCGCTGTTATTGCACAATTTCGCTTCGGCGAGCTTTTGACATGCGCCAACAGTGAAGGAAGCACAAGCCTGCGACTTTAATAGCATGATAGTTTGGTTTTTGTGAAGGATTGGTGTCAACAAATGATCACGCGGAAAAACTTGTAAAAAATACGACGCACAGTGTTGGACATAATCAGGTCCTACTTGATCCGCACCCACGAGTTTTAGACCGCATTGGCTCCAAAGCTGCATTTGGTCTGGATGACTCCTAGAAGCTTGAAAATTTCACACGTAGAGCATGCTCCAGCAACAAAACAACAAGCTGGGATTTCTTGTCGGAACCTTAGAATGAATGGCCTCATCGTCTACTTGGCAACATCAAGAGGCACTGCCAAGACTGAAATGGGGCAGTCTGCAGAAATCTTAATCTCATGCATCAAACATTTGGGCACGTAAGTGATGCTTTGTTTGCACCAGAGATCTGTCTAGACTTGCCATCCCTTTCCCGCGCTCCTGTGTAAGGTGCACTGAGCACATGTTCATGGCGCACACACGGGCACAGGTTCGTCACAAACTGTCTAAGCGCAGGAGGTTTGAGCTTCTCTCATAGTTCTGATGGTGCCATGTGCTCTTTAAGCTGCACAGTCATTGCCATGCATGCATTCTCCAATGGAGTCGCTTAGTGATGAAGCAATCTTACACGAGCTAAGCTCGCTGAGAACATGGAATACAAGAGTCTGGTCGTTGGGCCAGGACTTTCTGCTGCCCACTTATTTATGCTGCCCTTCTCTGCCTCTGAGCCAGCTCGGACACCTGTTGTGCACAGATCAACTCACGCATGCAATCCGTGTGCTTTACATCACTGCATTGCATAACGACTGCAGCAGAGATGAGAGAGAGTAAACATGAAAGAACAAGATGAAAACGAGGCGGAGTTGTTCAACGATTTTTGTCAAGTAGGGTTTCGTTCGGTTATCAGAGCGTTCTTGCGTTCCATTGCTTATCTAAAAGTAATGAAGGCTTCTTCAGGACACGTTGGCCAGCATTGTGATGGCAGGCAGGGTTGGACCTCGCAGTCCCGCATGCGCGGCTTGACACACGCGCGAGGCAGACGCTTGGGCCTTCGATGCTCTGCTTTGTTCGAGAAGTTTACTGAGCGTTCCATCCGTGCGGTACTCATCTCTCAACGGGAGGCTAGAAGGCACGGATGTGCGGAGGTGTGTTGTAGCCCCGCACGGGGGCTCTTGCTCCCATAGCTGTGCACAACTAAGGCAGGAATTGGACTTTGTTGAAGCTGCTGAATAGAAATGTCGCTTCGGAGCAAGGTGCTAAATCGAGTTTCGGAGTCTGTGAGTCATACGGGGTCAAATTGCTCTCGAGGGCCAGCACACAAGCTCATTCTGGCTGTGCGCACTGCTTGCGTAATGGCGTGTTCCAGAATTGGCAAGCAGTTACATGCAGGGCTCTAGCACACTGGGGCAAAATGCAGTTTGAAACTGGACCAGCTCAGCTGTCCCTTTCTGAGTCAGCTTCTTCTATTGCCCCTCCTCCTCACCCATGGAAGCAGTTGTCTGGCAGCCATCGCGCCTTGTATTTTTGTGTGATGTGTCACCCAGAACAGGCCGGCTGGAGCAAAAGGGATGCTGCAGGCTGGGCAGCAGGGGGCACAGCAGCACACCCAGGTCAACCTGGTCTGTGCATGCCTCTCTGCTTCATGAGTTGCCTGCCTTTTCCTTGGCCATGCACAGGTCGGCACACACCACATTGTCCTCGGCCTGGCAGGTGAGCTCGCACTTTGTTTGTTGTGAGACGCCGCGTCCAGCCCCCCTCCAGATAGATCCCCCCTCCCTCTCTTTCTTGATCTCTCCCCCCCCTTTTGTACGTGCCGCCCCATCGGTTATAATAACAAGAAACCTGACTTTCTTTCTCGTGCCTTATCCTTGCAGCTGAGGTCGAGCCCCATTCCTATTTCCGTGCAGCCGGGCTCAGGTGTGTGTGTGTGTGTGTGTGTGTGTGTGTGTGTGTGTGTGTGTGTGTGTGTGTGTGTG
>LFCJ01001486.1_pt1 | contig 16419 bp, 12 predicted proteins | sample 643141 | NCBI WGS metagenome assembly LFCJ01 (sample SAMN03766243, study PRJNA286221) | soda lake metagenome | biome: soda lake; feature: Kulunda steppe; material: water; isolation source: sample B1-Br-g2 brine of Lake Bitter-1 | place: Russia: Kulunda steppe | collected 2010-07 | reverse complement strand
CCGTGGAGATGCGTTTAATCCCATAACTGTTTCTCAATTGGTGGTTTGTAGAATTCCAAACTGGCAAGTTGGGTCAAAAGATATTCCAACTGTAGTTGCGGATGCCAAGATTGCTGAACGGGATTCGAAACACCAGTGATGGCGGCTCAGACACTGGTTGACAAGTTACAACTACTCGATAGCTTATTATCTTGTACCCAGTAGTACCTGTTACGATGCGGCGGAACCGAGGGGCGGTGAACTACGCAGCAGGAACAGCTACGTCGAAGACCGGGCTCGTCAACATGTACATTCACGGCGGGGTGATTCTCTCCGTGATCGCGCTGTTTGTGGGGTTGGTGAGTGCTGGATCAGTTGATGCGGCAATCCAGGTGTGGTGGGAGTTCTATATGTCGAAAGTCTTGCCGTGGCCTGTGGACGAGCTACTCACTGCAGATGGGGTCTTTGACCTAATCGTCTCCCACGGTATCACGATCGGTGTCGGGTTACTGTCTGCAACGAGCAAATGGTGGCTTCGCGTCTAGCAGGGCGTGGTCTGCATACGCCTGAGGTTTATCCGAAAATGGAGTCTACTCTAAATTAGAGTAATGAACAGGAGAAAGTTCATCGTCACAACTGGGGTTTGCAGTACCGTTGGTGTGAGTGGTTGCCTCGACTCACTTACTGGCCCTCAGCCTCGTGTAGTTGACATGGAAACCGACTATAGTGCAAGTGGTGCTATTCTTCAACCAGAAGAGGATACTACATTCGAAATACTGGTTGTGAACGAAGGAGAACGGGGAGAAGTCCGTGTGGTACTGACGTTTTATACTGAAGAGGATCATGTGGTCGATAGGCATTCGAAGACAGTGGAGATGATGAGTGACGAGCAGCGGCGTGTCGAGTTTGAAGTTGATGTGCCAGGTGATGCGGATGAATTCGCAGGTGGTGCAGAGCCTGCCTAAACAGATTTTATTCCTACAACCCACGCAGTGATGTGGCCGACGACGAAGCCAACAGTGTGCGCGAGGATATTCACGAAGTTCCCGGCCTGTACAACTTCAATTGGGAGTATGAGGTAGATGAAGATGCAGACGACGGCCCCGTACGCTGCAACCTGAACGATATTCACAGCGTGCTGTTCTACCTGGACCCTGAGTTGAGACGGTTGCTGTAGGTCATAGAGTGAGAGGTACTGTGTGCTGAGGAGTCCGACACCGACGATGAGAAGTCCAGCGACCGTCGACGTGAGGATTCCGTTCACAGCAGTGAGGAATCCAAGTGCAATCAAGAAGATGAGTAGTACGGTGTGCGCGCTGGTCATCGCATCGTATTCGTCAGCGACGAAGAACCCGATCGCCGCGAGAAGCATCCCACCGAGTGCACTGACGATCCCGGAGAATCCCTGCGAGGTAGCGCCAGTGGCTAACAGGCCAACGTAGCGGTACAGGACAGCATAATCAACTACAGTCGTAATGACTGGTGTCACGGCAAGTAGGACAGCGACAGTAATCCAGAATCGGCGTCGTTGCTGCAGGTACGCAGCGTATAGGTAATACGTGAATCCAGCACCGATTGCGTACCCGGACAGGTTCTGGTACAGGTGTGCGTTCGAGGCGTGTAGGTACGCAGAAGTCCACGCTGCGACGATACCGGACTCACCGTACGTGAACATCAACTGACTGCGTATCGCGTCTGGCAGGAAGAAGTGCAGAGCTACGAGGACACTTGGAATTGCAAGTAGAGCCACAACGTCACCGAAGATGGATCTGTACTCTCGTAGCATACTCTCGTCGGTGTTGTTACCGGTGTATGTAGGTGTGAGGGATAAAAACTACCGAGGTGATGTATGTATACGCCTGAGGTTTATCCGAAACTGGAGTTTACTCCAGATTAGAATTAGAGATGGGAACTGAAGCGAGTTTAGAAGAGACTTATCTGTCAGGTCGTTCTTCGGACTTCGATTCATTTGCGAGGGCTGTAGTGGAATTTATGGATGCGTTAGATGTACCGACGGAAGCAGATACGAAGGTGAAAGTCATTACACCGTTTCTTGAGGAGTTAGGATGGTCACAGTACTCCTCTCGATTCCGGATGGAATATGCCCCAGTAGACGGGCTTTCACACAGACCAGATTATTTACTCCATGATGCGTCGGATGATCCTCGGATTGCTGTAGAAGCCAAGAAATGGCGGGCAAAGATCGGATCTAGTGAGGTTACGCAGATGGAAAATTACCTCAGGATATACAACCTGCATTATGGAATTCTGACTAACGGGTACCGTTTCCTATTTTTCATTCAGCCAGATACTGACGCTATAGAAATACCAGATCCGATACGGCGAGATATTGACGAGATTAGGTTGGGCAAAGAATTCATTCATCAATTCAAACCGGGTGACGGGAATAAGCAAGAGTGCTTTATCCCCTCATCGAAGTGGTTGAGGGGGACACCGCAGCACTTCTATGAGGAAATGCTTGTTCAAGATGATGAGCACGCAATTCCTTCAGAGATTTTGGTTGAGGTGTACAATAAGGTTGCTTCAGAGAATGGGCAGGAGACGCTTACTGACCGACAGTTTTGGGGTGAAATGTATGATGCAGGGATTGAAAAGCAAGAGAAAACACGAGGACGACGGTTCACTCCAGGTAGTCGAAAAGATACTGTTTTACTTGGGTACCGGTTGAGCGGAGAGTGTGTTAATTATCTTGATAAGGAGCACAAGGAACACCCGTGTATTGCGTCGATGCTGACGACAATAGGTCACCAAGAGTAGGTTTCTGGGGAAAGTCTGCATATGCCTGAGGTTTATCTGAAATTGGAGTTTACTCCAAATCATACCTATGACAAAACCGGATATTGAAGTTCTTGATGATGCAAAAGCATACCCGTATTCCACCGAGATTGAAGTCGACAATCAGAGAATCAGGATTGGTGATTTATTAGCCCAATTTTCGAACTCAACGAGTACTAGCGTGTCATTCTGGGAACGGGTGTACGGATTCACCTGGCCAGGGATGATAACACACGTTATTGACGGAGTTGTACCTGCTGAGTATCGTTCCTGGGAATCTGTTGGAGAAAAATTAGAGAGTGGGAAGCTTGTCATACTCCGACAGCAGACTAAGAAATCCTATCAACGTGATAAGAACACGGTTAGAACACTCACTTATTACCGTCATGTACATAACGATGGATGGCAATCGATTGTGGTTTCGGAGAAACGACACCCGTTGGAACGCACACCATTCAATGAGTCAATCAAGATTTACGATACGGTTGAGGGAATGATTGACGATCTATATGCTCCAGAAGACTTGGTAGATTACCACGAAGCAAAGTCAGTATACGAGTTCATCACTGGGACTGATGCAGGGCCAAGTGATCTTCGTGACCCAGATGAACTACCTACATCGAACCAATCAAACTTAGAATCATTTTAATCACCACGGTACCAGCACTAATGAAATTCAGTTGTAATGCGTAGTTACCGGCTGATGGTCTCGTTTGCAACTAACCACCGATTCCTCAACCTTTCTTAGACTTCCTCAAGGTATCCAAACAAAATTTAATATCACGGTCCAGGTTATGACTCCAAGTTGATTTCCTCGGCAAACATCTCGACCGTGTTGGTGATTGCATCAAGATCGCTAAGCCCCGTGCAGAGAAGTTTACCGGTGGAGAATACGAGAATAACAGCGTTGGAATCAGGATCATGGTAAATCAATGCAGGAAACTGCTCTGGTTCATACTCAACGCGTTCCAGCCCGAGCTGTAGCGCCAGCGCTTCCAAGTTCACATCACTATTGAGTGTCATAGTTACCACGATATTGCTTACTTTCGACTCAGGCGTGAAATCAAATTTCAATAAATCCCGCATCACCGCGTTCACACGATTGACGACATCTTCGAAGTGTTCGACAGAATCTACTCCGGTGATTGAACAGCGGCCAGACCGGTAGAACGCGACGTACGTATTATCTGGTGCAAAATGCGTTTGCAGCCAATGGTTCTCTGCCGGCTCATACGTGACATCAGTGATTTCACTCCTCGTGGTGAACGTGTTGGATAGCGCAGCGAGAGCGAGTTCCTGGCGATAAGAGATCCACCCGGCTACGTTGACAATCTCCACCTCTGAGTCCATCTTAGAATGATTATTTAATTTGCCTCATATGGTCCGAAGAGAGGTGGTTCATTTTCACCACGGATGTGCTGTCGTCGTTCTATATTCTGAACCCAAGGGTGTTCTGCGATTTCGTTTAGCTCTCGTACGATCTCTTCGCTATGAAGCGAATCTACAACCTTTTCAGCTGTTTCTAATAGGTGCTGATTTGACTGTAGAAGACGTTTAGTTTCATCTTCATCATCTTCCTTAAGATGCTTTGAATACCAGTCTTTATAGTCTACACTGTACCCAGCAAGCACGGATGCTACTTGCTCTGAAAGACTCGTCTGAAGTGGCGGTTCTGACACCTCTCGAAGATATATCTCATACGTTAGAGCGTTAGCAAGACTCTCTAATTCATGATGAATTTCCTCTACGTCATCACTATCGGTGTATTCTATGTATGCGCCGGTTGTTGCAAGCAATCCATAGATGTCTTCAAGAATTTCATTCTCCGCTTCAGAGATCCTATTAGGGATGATGAGCCGCCTGAGGAAGTACCCGTCTAAGTTCATATTCCGGATGGCTCTATTGAATATTAAGAAGTACATATACCAACTGACGAATTGACTGTTCAGTAGGATCGCAATCGATGGTAGTGACCAATCCAACTCATCCGGGACAGTGACATTCGCAACCGTCACAAAATTATAACTACTTACCGGGTCATAGACTGCTGCGATACTTAGATGATCATAGGGATTTTGGACATGTGCAATAATCCGTTGTGCCATCACTTTCGGTTGTTCAACCCGTTTCTTAGTCGAGTCGGATACCTTACTTAGATTAATCTGGTACGGTGTGCTGCGAGTGAAATATCTCTGTATTTGTTTTCCATTATAACTAATCGGACCAGATGAATTCGTCTCACGTGTCGGTGTCTTAGCACCACGCCCCGCATCTATTCCAAGTTCACCCATCACAGGGAATTCGATGTTATCAAGTTCAGAAGCTATTGTTTGCTGTTCCGAAGAAAAGCTCACAGGAATAGTCCCGATACGCTTTGCAAACGAGTATGGGATTTCTGCAGAATCGTCTAAATGGTAAGAACCTTCTGGGAGAGGTCCGCAAGTATATGATTCCCTATCGGTGTCCCTGTCCAAATGAATCGTCACCTGTTCATGGTCGACATTTCGGAATGCCTTCCCGAGATCAATTCCTCGATATAGTTTCGAGAAACAATATTCACGGAAGTCTTCCCAGTTCGAATTATACGTGCTCGCTTTGGGAATGATGTAACTCAATTCACTTTCGGTGAGTTCCCAACTCCGTTCCATAAACATCTTCGCCACTTCACGACTACCTTCAATCAGCAAGTACCGTTCCTCAAGTAACGATTTTTGAATAGATGAGAGTGAGCTGCCGTGGGGTGGATTCCCGATCACAACATCAAACGCTTTGTTATCGTCACCAGTCGGGGCATATGCCATCGGGAATTCGAAGATCCAATGGAATGGATCTAATGCTTCGATGTCGGATGGGCTTATTGGTCTCTCGATAGTTATTGTCCCGCGATCGGCCATCATCTCAAAGATATTCTCAACTTTATCCGGTGCAGCCTTACGAATGTCTGAGTGATAGGCTGTCGTTTTCCAATTTTTCTGTTCTCGGAAGCCCGCATCAGCGACTTGCTGTCTCTCAGAATCTGTCATCGCAGAATTGAAATCAAGATTGAACTTGATTTTCCCGGTGATGTCATCCATCACTTGGGTGAATTCCTCATACGAACCAAGCGACTCTTCAACGGTAACGCTACTCTCCTGAGCGAAGATAGCGTTGAATTCGTTCTGCAGTATATCTCGTTGAGTTGTGATCGTTTCCCGTAGCTCTGATGCGTCAGTTCCGGAAGCGACTTGATATGTCAGGATGTTCTTCCGGTACTCCGTAACGGCCTCTGGATAGTTCTTCTGCTCACCGTCTGTCCAATCAAACTCCATATGAGCGATGAGCGAGTCATATTCGGGCTCTGCAACCCCAATAAGACTATTACCCTGTCTGATGTTAAAGTCAATATTAGGAAGGGTTTCAACGTGAGGATTATCAGCATCAAGATCAATCGTTGTCGTTCCTGTTAGCCATAACCACAAGCGGAGTTTACAGACTTCAACAGCGCCATCTAATAGGTCAACTCCATAAAGAGATTTTCTGATGATTTCCCGCCTGATTTTATGCCGTGACTTTTCATTCGAACACCGGTGTCGCCACGTTTCAAGGATTTCACCAGCCGTCATCAGAAAAGCACCGCTCCCGGAAGCTGGATCGAGAACCGTAATATCTTCTAAAACGTTCTCTACATCGTTGAGATCAATGGGAAGAGAATGTTCTTCCCGGTTGATTTGCTCAAAGAATGCATCAGGTGAGGGTATATCCCCACGATCAATGTTATAACTGTCAGATAATTCTTTCCGAACTCTATTCCATAGCGTTTCGCGGGTATTTTCGTACGCAATATAGTTCGGGGTGTAATAGGCACCAACCTTCCGGTTTCCTTCAAGCATTTGTTCACCGCTCGCAGAGATATTCATTTCATCGAGCTCTTTCAACGATAGCTCGTCCTCATCTGACAGTTCGCTAACGGTGATGACGAACTTTTCAAAAATATGTCCCAGAACAGCCGGAGAGAGATTATTTGATTCGGCCTGTTCGGTAGCTTCTGATGAACTCCCCTCAATGAGCCAATTGTATCTATTTAGTTCATCAACTAGTGTGGACCAATCATACGACGTAGCGTCTAGTTCACTTTCATCAATCGTTCCCCCAAACTCCGTCGGGATAGTATGGTCACGGAACAATCCGCCGTTTAGATAAGGATACGTTATCGAGACACCCTCAGTGACTTGGTGTTCTGTCCATCCTTCTGTATTTAGATGGGTGAAGAATGTCTCAATCAGGAAAGAATAGAAATCCCCATTATTGATAACTGTCTCAAACATCTTCTCCGGAGTCAGACCGAACCGGTTGCCGGCGTCGTCAATTCCGTGAATAATGTCTTTCTTAGAAAGGAAGTAACAGAATATGAGACGGTCGATCGTCCGTTGAGCAGCCATTAGTCGTTCAGCGTCACTGATTTCTTCATCACCGGGAACCTCGAACGCCCGTGCAACATCTAGTCGAATATCCCAGAGATTCCGATAGAACTGGTCAACAACTGCTCGGATGTCGAATAGTGTTTCAAGACCGTCGTCTATTGACTCAAGTTGACTCTCTTTACTCCGCCGAGCATCAGAGGCGAGACCGATCGACTTGTTATAAATGAACCACTTGTGTTCCCCATACCGGTTATAGACTGCAACTCGATCCTCAGCTGGGTTCCAGAACCAATAGAAATCAAAGTTCCTTCCAACGGAACGTAGTTCAGAGACGACCGTCTGATGGCGGTCTGGATCAAGGGATTCGAAGTATGCCAATCGAGCGGTGGGGTCGAAGAAGAAACTGACTTCGTCCCCATCGAGACTGATTGAGTCTTGGCCTTCCTGGCCGAAATACCCCTGGTGTTCTAAGAATCCTTTATTATAGGCCGTCATACGTTGCTACAGAAAGCTTCCTCGTCCCCCCTTAATATGGCTTGGATTTCTAAGAAGATTCCAATTACCATAATCAGGTGTCCTTCACGTACTTAGCAATCGCAATCGGACGAATATCCACCCCTTCTTCTTTTCCTACCCGTCCAGTGCGGTTACTAAGCGATTCAAGTTGTTGCCACCCGTCACGCTGAGCAACCTGTTCATCAATATCACGCACCATATCTGGATAGTCGAGGATCATTTCACAGGCATCTCGAATTGTATCTTCTTCACCGGGCCGAAATACGCTGTTCTCCAATCCGGTGAGAATATCTGTTAGTATCGTCCGCATCTCCTTATCAGAAAGACGGTCACTGGCTTCACGAACCAAAGAATGAATCTCACTCGTGTTACCGAGGTTCCCTTGGACAGTTTGTTCTCTCATTACCGATTCCTTACGATCATCCATAAGATTCTCTACCTCACTCCAGTCTTCATCTGTGATTGTCGTTGATTTCGTCCCCTCTTGAACCGACGGTTGGAACGGTTTCCAGATATTCCGAGTACCACCAACTTCACCAACTACGCCTAAATCACCGGGACAATCGGTATCAAGAACGGTGTAGATAGGTTTTGATTCAGGAAGGGGGACTTCTTCAATTAGGGATGCACCAATATTGTGTTCTTCTATCGCCCGTTCAAGGACTATATCAATCTGGTCGCGTGTGGGTAATTTCTCTGAAAGCGTTTCTTCCGGTGCATCCCCGCCCAAGGATTGCTTATACTCTTGCAGGTGTTCTAAGTACTCTTTTCGCTCTTGAGAATGCATCTCCTCAACTTGTTCCTCGTCCATCATCCACACGACGAAGTCTAACCCGGCAATCTGAACAATGTTTTCTAACCGTGCATCAAGTCGGTCATACAACTCCAATTCACGATCGATAGAAGATGCGGGAGTGAAATTCCGAACATGAATCTGTTTCGGATTTGTGATCCGCAGAGCACGTCCAATTCGTTGAACGAGCGCAGTTGGGTTATAGGGAAGGTCATAGTTCACGACCATGTCCGCTCTGGGTAGGTTAACTCCCTCTGCGAGCATTTCTGTCGTAATTGCTACATCAAACTCACCATCCTGAAATGCCTCAACGAAAGATTCCTTCGATTGGCCGGATTGGCCATGGATAGTTCCAACTCCGGTGTTTGGTAATTCCTTTTCTAAAACCTGACCAAGGTATTCTACTGTTGAGACAAATTCTGAAAAGACTAAAACTGGCTGCTCATTCTGTACGGCATCTTCGATCAGTTCAACGAAGTGTTCCACCTTCGTATCGTCACGACGGGGAACGTCTGTTTCGTCCCCCGCATACTGTTCCACTGTTTCAATCATCCGTTCTATACGGCTAATGTCGTTATTCATCCGCTGTAGAATCCCGTCTCTCGTGTCTTGATCAATGCTTTCAAATGCATCTACAAGGTTTTCAAGCCGTTCGACATCAGCTGACTGAAGATTATTTGTGCTTGATAATGGGATATTGTCAACGAGATCTTGTGGTTGATTTGCCTCTAGAGATTCACGGTTTTCTAATGCAGTCTGGTATAACTGTGTCCGGTGATAGAGATTCTCCAATCCTTGATGGAATGCAACAACACTACTTTCGAGTTGCTTATACAATCTCCATTTCCTGAAGAATATCACATTTCTATCCGGATTATAGGAACCATCTCCCATTGAAGTCAACTTCGCGGATTCATAGTTCAAGTCATTGAGGAACGGGACGATGTTGTTAAATATATTATTCTTATATGATGAGGGATAGGTGTAGGAAATCTCCTTAACATCGGGCTCTTCGTATGTTACGTCTTCACCGGCAAGTGCACGTAGATCATCCTCATACTCTTCTGCCAAAATCCGCCATGTTAGCTTGAGAGATAGTTCTTGTTCGATTTTCCGAATATCCTCTAATAACTCTCGGTTAAAATTCTCATAGTCGTCTAACTGTTTGAATTTGGAGCGTGTTTCGATATAGTGTTGGTGAAGTTCGTTTTTCTGAAAGAGGTTTTGTCTGACCCCGTTACGGAATAAGTCAATAAGTTGGAAAAGATCATCGGGACTCAGGTTGATTGGTGTTGCAGAGAGTAAGAGTACTCGCGCTTCTGGGTTTGAACGTATGACTCGTTCAATGTTATTTCGGCGGTTTGAGTCGTTTCTGTAGTTATGAGCTTCGTCCACGACAATCAGACGATATTCCTCAGAGTACTTCCGTTCGTCAAAGGTTGGTCGTGATGAGTTATGATCTTCAGAGCGGTGTGTTTTCTGGAATTGGCCCATACTTACTACATCAACATCGTCTTGGATGTTGAATTCGTCTAGCGCTTCATTCCATTCTTCAGTAACAGCACTGGGAGCAACAACCAACACACGACCCTCTGTCGATGGACCGACTCGCTTCGATCTCAAATATGTCTTTGCTACTTGAGAAGCAACGTATGTTTTTCCGGTCCCAACACTGTTCGCTAAAATGTACCCACCATAGGATTCCAACCGACTCATTACAATCCTGTAGCTAAAGTCTTGAAATGTTAACAACCGTTCTGCACCGGCACCGGGGGCATCCTCTAATAAATAGTCCTTATCAAGAGCAGTGATTATTGCGGCAAAGAAGGTTTGGGGGGAATAATATACACACCGACTTTCCTTGACTTCGTCTAAAGTTTCTAAAACATCAAGGTCTTCAGTTGCGTCTTCCCATAAGCGATCAAACCACGTTTTGATTCTCCGTCTGCTTTCAAACGTTGTCTGCACCGGTAGTGATAACTCAATATTATTAGATAAACCACCACGTGAAAAATTGGCACTCCCATTCCAGGTTTCATCTGGATACTCTCCATCTGTCAGATAAAAATTATAAATCTTGGCGTGGAATCGGGCATCTTCCACAACACGAATTTCAAGCAGGTCACGTTCAAGCAACTTTCCTAATATGTTAGCAGCACCAGAATCGTACTTACTTAGATTACCCCGGACGAGATCCATCAAAACGTCTTTAGTATAGCGATCGGTTTCGTGACCCATTACAACCCGGATCGGAGCTCGTGTCCCCCATTCATCTTCGTCCTGGTTTGAGAGAACTCCAGCTTCAATAAGGGATTCAAATGCCTCACTGACTTCCTCAAACCCCGAAAAGAAAACAAATCCGGTCCCTATATCCATCCGGTAAACAGGTTCCGATAGCTCTTGTGAGCCAAATCTACAGTATTCTCTAATCACCTCTTGAAGGGTTCCTGATTCCTCTTCTGGCAGGAACCCAGCATTATTATCGATAACCTTTGAGTCAATGTCTGCAAGAGGGTTGTTATCCGCCACGTTACCCTTTCTTTGAAACTAACGGTTATAAAGACTATCCCCAGGTTGTGCTCCTGGTTGGTGAACAGTATTTGGAAGATTCGGAAATCACCCACTTCCATTTATTAGTATAGCGTGTCGTGTCGACTATCCAACGATGATCACGGACGCCCGCGTACTCCAACCCGAGTTCATCCCACGTGAAGTGGCACATCGGGACGCCGAAGTCAATACTCTCTCAAGCGTCCTGCGCCCGCTCACCGACGGCGAGCGAGCTGACCCCGCATTCTTGTACGGACCGTCTGGCACTGGGAAAACGTGTATCGCACAGTTCACCGTCGAACGACTCCGCCAGGAAGTCGTCGACGTGAACTACCAGTACGTGAATTGCTGGGAAGACTACAGCCGCTTCAAAACACTGTACACCATCCTCGACGGCATCAACAACACCATGGACATTCACCGGCAATCCACCCCGAAAGACGTACTCCTTGACCGAATCCGTGACTACACCGGCCCACCATACGTCGTCATCCTTGACGAAGTAGACCAACTCCAAGACAAAGGACTCCTCTACGACCTGTACCGCATCCCTGACCTCACGATGATCCTCATCGCCAACAAAGAAACCGAAGTCTTCGCAGACGTTGACGATCGTCTCACGAGTCGTCTCACCACCGCTACCCGTATCCGGTTCGGCCAGTACTCCAAATCGGAGCTAACTGCAATCCTTAATGACCGTGTCCGGTGGGGACTCACCAACGGTGTAATCGACCAAGATCGAGTGAACCAAATCGCTACGAGTGCGGTCGGTGATGCACGCGTTGCTATTGGGATTCTGCGGAACGCTGCGCGGCACGCCCACGAGAACAACCTCGATGAAATCCCTGAAGAAGTCATTCAGAATGTGGTTCCGGAAACGAAATCGGAAATCCAGCAGAAAACCATCGACCGACTCACCCACCACCAACAAGTCCTGTACGACATCATCACCAACTACGGCGAAATCGAACCACAGGCACTCTACGACGAATACGAGGGTCGCGTCACTGACCCGAAAACCAAACGCACTGTCCGAAACCACCTCGCCAAACTCGAACACTACAACCTTATCGAAGCAGACGGGAACACGAAGAGCCGTGTCTACCGCGCTCGCACCTAACACACGGCCTGTTCGCTTCGGTTTCGCTGGTTTCGGAAGTTACACGCAGAACCCTATCCCGACTGCTCCATATCCTGCTCATGTACGAATGCCGCCGAGCAACACGAACACCGAGTGTGATACCGAACCACTCGTACCAGACGCGGTTCTCGACAAACTGACCACCGCGATCTCAGACCACGGATTCAGTGACTGGTACGACGAACGGCAAATCGAACAGAACATCCTGGATGGAAAACCGTACTTCAACGGTCCATCACCACCGAAACCACCGGACAAGCACACACCGAGCAAGTTGTTGCAGTGCCATCGGAAAGCGATGTACGCACGACAGAACTCACCGCGTGAAGGCACCACACCGGACGGGATCTTCTGGATCGGAACCGCCTTCGAAGAGAACATCATCGTCCCGTACCTTCAAGACACAACCCCGGACGGACTGTACGTGCAGAACTCACTGTGGATCGATACCACCGTCACAGTTTCTGGGACGGAAATGCAGCTCCGCGGAGCAACAGATCCAGCAATCGTAACTGAAGACGGCGATCCTGTGCTCCTGACAGAAATTAAAACAACGACGAGCGTTGATCACGTATCTGCGCCGAAACCGCATCACAACGCCCAACTCCACGCCTACCTGTACGCACTCAACGAGAAACACGATCACCGAATCACGGACGGGCTGCTCATCTACGGGTCACGGAAAACACTCGACCTTCGCGTCTTCCAGGTCACGTACAACTCGGACTTCTGGCAGACCGTCACTGACTGGATGGCCACCCAAACCGATTACGAGCAAGCGGGTGAGTTACCACCGAATGACCCGGAGCAGGACTGGGAGTGTAACTACTGCTCGTTCAAGCATCGCTGCGGGCAGGCCGATACACCGTATCAGGACATCGGGTCTGACGGGTTACTTCCGGTGTTCGACGGGTACGACCGCGACGCACTTATTGAGTACCTCGACGCGCACACGGACGCTGGTGTGCGGCTCACACCGACCCTTGCTCACAAGTATCCGGACTTAGCCGCCGAGTACGGGGTGTACGACTGGTCGTGTCCGCGGTGCAACGAGACTTACGCGTGGGATGCCGTAGACTGGGACGGCGATACGTCAGACCTGCCGTTCTGCCCCTCATGCGCTCGTGACAGCGACTTACTGACGCTGAGTGGACCGGAACCCGGCACACAACTCGGAACCGAATAGAACTAACGCAGGGTTACGAGCCAGGTTCGCTGTCAGACCGCTCAGATTCAGTCCCATCCCCCGTTATATCCTCGAACGTTCCTTGCGTTTCGTTCTCGTCTGATTCTCTCGCAACGTCTGGAATCTTTTCACCAGGTGGCCGCGGCCGGTCAGATGACTCATCATCTTCGACACTCGTGCCGGTCTCTTCGTTACTGTCCTCTCCGGCCGCCTGGACTCCAGCTAACTCCGGCGGTGTTTCAGCGTCTTCTCTGGGTGTGATGCGCTCTTCGCGTGCTGCATCGAACTTGATGAAGTTTGTCGGGTTGTCGGCTACCCACTCGACGATTTCATCTGTCTTCTGTTCGATTTCCTTCTGCCGATCTCGCATCTGGTAGTAACTACTGATGATCCCTTTATTCGCCATCCGGTCCGCCAGATAGTTCCCTAAGTCTGTGAGCGTGTACACGTGTTTCGTGCCGTGATCGTCGCTCTCCAAGTCTACCGTGAGTAGTCCGAGGTGATCTGCGTCGTTACGCCGCCGGGAAATAGTTGATGAGGTAATCTCAATTTCCGATTCCAGTTCCGAATACGTCCGCGGTCGCTCATACAGTAACGCGATCAACCCGACACTGCCTTTCAACTGTAGAAACTCTACCAGCGTCTCACACGGTTCGTACTCGTCGGCACCTGCCATTACACTGTTACACGCCCCCTCAGTACAAGTGATTCATAGTTAACTCCAAATCAAAGCCATTTCCAAATTTTATACGGTTCCAATCTCCCGCTGGTTAGAATACAGGAGAAGCAGACTCTCTACTCCTGTTTAAGTGGATATATTCGGAAAGCACACGCGGATGTTTAGGCTCCAAACTGGAGAAACAACAGATCGAACCGCTATGCACACGATACACAACCCCTGGCCGCCATCACGACCGAAAACACCGCATTACGAGGTGGTATCCGATGAGTGACCGGCCGAGTGTCGACGATCTTGATCTGGAGCAGGTGCTCACCCCACTCGCCAAGCAGGCAGACGATGTGATCGAGGCCGGAACCGAATGGCCGGAACTTGCAGCTAAGCTTGACGTGTCACGGTACCGGCATGAGGATCCGTACGCTTCGTGGCACGCAGAGACGATTGATTTCGATCCGATGTTCCTCGCGGTGCTGTGGGCGAAAACTGAAGATGAATCTGTAACAGGGTTATCTGATCGGCTCAAATCGAATCCAGAGATCGCTGATGCGTTCGGGTTCGATGATGTGGACAGTGGGATTCCACATGGTGATACGTTCGCGCTCGCGTGGCGTGACCGGTTTGAATCGCTACAGAGCACGATTGAACGTGCGGCGAAGGATATTGACCAACTCGCCACAGAGTGCGGTAGTCCAATCGGCGGGCACACCGGGATGAACCCTGAAGAGACGGGCGGGGTATCGAAGCGGACTGAACAACGATTGCTCCGGAAGAAGACGAAGGAAGTGTTGGATCAGATGGCTGATGTAGTGTTCCCAGCGCTGGACTTGCCGCGTGAAGACGATGCGATTTACAGCGAAGATGATCTGCTGGAATTGATGACGGTGATGGGGGTTCAGGGTGAGGCGGCGCACGACGGTGCGGTCACGAACGGTGATCGGTTGGCAGAGAAGAGAGACATTGCTCTGGATGATCCGTTCTACAAAGACGGGCCGACTGGTGAGACGCTGCTAACAGCGATCAAGCAACTCAGTGTTGAAGGGATTACGAGGATGGTGAATCGTGCAGCTGAACGCGCGTTGACACGGATCAAGCCGTATGCCGAATTTCCAGATCCGGTGTATGCCGCAATCGATATTACGTACGTCGCGTACTATGGGGAGCGAGAAGGGTTGAAATGGGTATCGGGAGCGCCCGCGAAAAAGGAGTACAGGTGGTGTCACAAGTTCGCTACCATTACTCTCGTCGGTGATGGTGTTCATATGGTTGCGGCGATGCTGCCGGTCGGAAATCCTGACCGGACAAACAACGATGCGTATGCTGGTGACAAAGAGAAATCGTATATTGTCGGAGATGTTGTACGGGAATTACTGGGGATTGCTTCCCAGTACATTGAGCCGGATTGCATCTACGCCGACCGTGAATTCGCTGCAGCGGACACGATCGCTGCGTTCGAAGAGCATGGTCTGACGTACATGATGCCTGCCCCGGTGAATAGCCGGACGAAGCGATGGTTAGAACGGAACGTGGACGTTGAACAAGGGATTATTGCAACAGAACAGGACTGGCCAGTACGCGGTTCAGTGAAGCACGGCGTGTCGAACGAGCGCGTTACGACAAATCTAGTTGGGATGCCTGGTGATCCTGACGAGGATCAGTACGGATTCGGTGCGTCTCCAGTTCCAGGTGAGTCAACGGATGACGATGATGGTGATGAGGATGATCTTGAGCCAGTGCCGTTCTATACGAACACGCACGTGGATGATGAGATTGCGTATGATCGTCGGCAGACACGCCAGAAGGTTAAGCGGTATAATCGACGTGGTGGGATTGAGACTGCGTACAAGAAGATCAAGGAGTTCGCGGCGTGGACTACATCGAAAGAGTTCGAGGTGCGATTGTGGCATTTCGGCTTCGCAGTGTTGTTGTATAATGCGTGGCTAATGGTCGATTTCCTTGTTCAGGTAGGGTTAGATGTGGAGTTCCGGTCGAAGCCGCGGATTACTGCGGGTAGGTTCCGTGGGTATATTCAGCGGCGGCTGACGCGGTTGATATAGCCGGTATTCTTTTCGGGTTTGCTGTTTTTCGTGAGAGCCATCAGTACGCAGTGACCGTGTTTTCGCAGTGATTTCACCATTTTGCGCGAAGTGTCCTCTTTGTGAGTGGTTTTATCGTCTGAATCAGTGGTGAGATCGGCGTGATCACAACTGGAACTGTGAATCCCGTTCAGCAAACCACCGGCATTCTGAACTACAGTCACGAATTTTGATATAGCAGTATGGGATATATCGTCCGAGCTGCGCTGGACCGACAGATAGCGATGAAAACGACGCACACGGCCGAAAATGGGAGTTTTAGGGTGTATGAAGAAGTGGAAGCGGT
>LFCJ01001484.1_pt1 | contig 16429 bp, 20 predicted proteins | sample 643141 | NCBI WGS metagenome assembly LFCJ01 (sample SAMN03766243, study PRJNA286221) | soda lake metagenome | biome: soda lake; feature: Kulunda steppe; material: water; isolation source: sample B1-Br-g2 brine of Lake Bitter-1 | place: Russia: Kulunda steppe | collected 2010-07 | reverse complement strand
TCTCTCTCTCTCTCTCTCTCTCTCTCTCACTCCTGTATCTAGCCAATTTTAGTGGTAGTTTTACTGGGCATCTTTTAGCCTTTTGTTATCTTTATTTTCCTTCTCTCACTCTTTCTCCTTTAATTGCATCTTAAGTGTAATAGGTGCAGCACTGACTGATTTTAGGTTGCCAAGTCCAGGCTAAGTCGTTTCCATGCTGTTTAGTCACTCATCTCTCTTCCATCCACACCAGCTGAAACGTTCTTTCTGTAGCAACGTTCTTTGAATATTTTCTTTGAACAATCTTTGTATAAACATCTTTCTCCTCTCTTATCTTTGGTCTGTCTGTGCAACTTAAGCCTGGTATCATTTTATAGTTTTTATCTGTCAGCCATAGGGGCTGACAGCTGAGCTTGCCGCCCACTGCAAGTCTGAAATAAATCATTTGTTGAATCATCGAATTATCGAGTTGAACATGATATCCAAAATAAAGAGAACTTCTTTGAATGTAATTGCTTGTTTGTATGTAAACAATGTGCTTCCTCTGCACTGAAATTTCTTTTAAAATTGACTTTGAGCATAAGTCCTGTCACGGGATAACACTGTGCTGTTGCATGTAAAGTTAGGCTAGATAACGTAGCTGTATCCGCCAAACGAGGACAGCTAAGCATGAGCCTGGAAGGCCTGCACCCTGAACCAAGACTTAAGAGGCGCTCGTAGCAGAAGGATTCAAGAGGAAAAACGAAGACACTCGAGGAAGTTCACAACCTGAAAAAGCTCGAAGGCAGCCTGCCTTAAGTTCCCAAGCATGCAAGGACAAGATCAGGGCAAACGATGACCTCTGAAGAGATCGATATGAGCAAAGCTTGCTGACTAGCTACTTCAACCAACCAGCCTCCAAAGCGCTCACACATTTGCGAGCCAGCCTACAAGCTCTATCTTGGTGGTCGTCTGGTCTTGATGGATCTCCATGGTCCTATGCTGAGGGAATCCCAGTTGCCTTCCTCTTTGTTGGTGTCAGTGCTGTCAGCCTGCGGCGTTGTTGCTCTTGCTGCTTCTGCTCTTGTAGTGGTTACTGTTGCTGCTGCTGCTGCTGCTGCTGCTGCTGCTGCTGATGATGATGATGCTGTTGCACATAAGGAAAATGATCCTTATACCATACAAAATACAAATGATTTGCAGGGCAGGGCACACGCGTTTGGGAATAAAGAAAAGATTAGAAAAAGTACTCACTATAGTTAGCTAAGTACTGCCTAGTAGGCAGTGAATCACTCCCTTCATCAATTAAGGAAAGAGTCGCCCAGGGCCTAAGCACCGTATGACTCCCCCATCACAAAGAAAACAAAAGAAGGCAGTGGGGATCAGGAGATGACTAGCAGTACCCTATTCCTGGTCTTGATGAATATCTGCTGCAGAAGTTTTCTAAAGAGCATGTCTGGTACTAACAAGTTTATAAGCATATTGAACCGAATGAGCATGAAGTTTCACAGCGAGCTTGGTGACTCTCTGAGGAACTGGACCAAGATGTTTCAAAGGCTTTAAACTATAAGGGCTGTAGATGGTACCTCCCACTCCCAAAAGGATAGTGTGGAGGCTAACATTGGCCGCAGCTCGGTGAAGGTGTTGACAGAGTACGCCGTGCTGGTAGTGGGCGGCTTCAAGCTGGCTCCTAGGCCTGTTATCATCACAGTACTTAACCTCCATGAGATGGATGTGCCGCTGATTGGGTGGGAGCTGACTGGAGTTTCGGGCTCTGGACAAAGGCTGGTAGGTGGTGCTGTTGCTGGGAGCCCCCTGTCCCCTCTGCACCCTGCCCTACCTCTTAATGCATACCTAGGGTGGACATCTGGTAAGTTTTTTGTTTTATCAGTTGGCATTTCAGTTACTAGTATAGCATCTGGGCTGCAAGTAGTAAGCCTTTGCTTAGAAGGAAACCGGCAAGGGAAGAGCCATTCTGGTACGGTTCTGTCGATAGATCCAACTGGGATTTGTAGGTTTTGTAAGGCTGAGCAGTCTTCGCTTCCAATATCCTTTGAACGAAACACCCCCCTAAGGATCCTGCTTCTATAGCTTTCATGATAAGCGACGTCGTTGCGTTCAGTAATCATACCAAAGATAACCTGGCATTGACAACCTGATAGAATGTTTAGGGCACTGTCTGAGTGATTACAGAGGGGGCTTTGAAGACTGGTCAAGGTCTTTAATCCAACAGCATACTTCTGATTTAAAAGGGTACCTATAAGGTAGTGGAAACTGTTCTTGCTTACCTTGAAGGACAGATTGAACACTTCCAGAAAGCATTGCTAATGTTTTTGTGGGCTAAGGGAAGTAGACCTTACTAATATGAGAAGTAGCCGGTTGTAGGGTTCGCGTGGCCAAGTTTATGTCTAGAGTGCATATGTGCCTTCTGAGTATCACAGAGATAAGAAATAAATGAGCTCTGGGGCAGGTAGGTTGGAGGGCCTTGAGGATGTTGCATCAGAGGGGATATCACTTTCATAGGCAAGCCAGGTTATACATGAAAAGGGGGTACCATTAATGCCAGCGCATGGTATCCCTGTGTCTGCAAGATTTAAGTTGACTTGGGTTACTTGATACTTGGCCACAGCATCTGCACACTCATTACCAGTAATGCCAGCGTGAGGTTTGGTTTTAAATAGGTGCACAGGGTTTGGTGAGTTGCGGATGATTTGTATGAGTATCTTCAGAATATCCCCCTTGTAAGTGGTGGCGATGAAGCTCAGGGTACAACAAGTGCTTCCTGATTCGGTGGAGAGACGAGAGGCTGTCAGTGGTAGTATGTGAGTGTCCATGAAGAATTGCAGCTGTGATAGCAGCCAGTTCAGCTCTGTTGATGGTGTTTGTAATGCCCATACCATTTGCTTCAACAAGCTGGGAGTAGAGGTAGCAGAGTGGTATGTGTCTGCACCTGTCACTTGTTTTCCTTGGTGAATCTGGCAGCTGCCGTCTGTGTATGCCCACTCCTACCAGTCAGGAGCTTTTTGGCTAAGTGTGGGCTGGATTCTGTTGGGAAGAGTAATTCTTGACTGTGGATGAAAGTATGTATGTGTCAGTAATCAAGTGGAAGTTTCTCAGACCTCTTGAAACCAGTTTCAGTCCTTGAGTGGCAGGCATTGAGAAGTGGGTCATTACTGATGTTTTCGTGCTTTCGATTTGCTTCTGGAATATCACAGGTCAGGTCCCTTACCAAGGTGGGATTGTAATTATTTAGACGCAGTCATGGTGCTGTATTTTAAACAGCAATAATTTGCGTACTCCAATTGTGGCAAGCGAGTAAAGAAACTTTGCTGATCTAAAACGAGGGGGTGGCATAGTCAAGGTTGGATGAGTAGATAGTCCCTAGAGAGCAACATATAGGGGAGAAGACGTTGAGAAGTTTGGAATAGGGGTTGGTACTCATCCATTTTCCCCAACAAGGTTGCATGTGGGTGTTTCAGTGATGTTTGCTACGGCAGAGTATATAGCATGTCTCAGGGCACAGTGCATGAGTTGATCATATTCACAGGATGGTAAACATAGAAGCTATAAAATTTGGATGAGAAAGCATTGGGAATGGCTCTAAAGACTCTGTTGCGAGGGTCCTTGCTCCAGTAATTGAGGTATATAGGGTTGTGGTCAAGAGGAGAGGCCATTTTTTCTTGGTAGCAGAGTAGCCTTTGTATTCGTGGGTTTCTTGTTGTCTGTATGGTTGTCTGTCTGTATGGTAGTGCCTGTATCGTTGTCTGTATTGTCTCTGTATGGTAGAGCGGGAAAGGAGGCCTTAAAGTTCAGAGGCAAAGGTCGTAGGGGAAGGTAAGATGGTATCATGGATCCCAGCAAGTTTGTTGTCATGAAATACTTTGTAGAGGATATATTAACACGTTTTGAAGTGAGCATGCCTTTGCATTTTCCCGTCACGTCATAGATGCATGCCACCTTTGACGTGCATTTCTTAGGTAGTATCAGAGGTGGGGGGATTGTTGTAGGGGTAAGTGGGTCTCTTTTGGTGGGGAGTCGGAGGAGATGGGTGTTTTTAGGTGTTGGTTTGACCAGGTCGATGTCCATGATCCAGAATTCACAGCAGCTATGATATCTGCTCGTGGGAAAGTGGGATTGGCGTCAAAGCTCACTTTCTTTCTGAGTTCAGAGTCAAGTTTGTAATTCCAGGTGTTATCTGTGACTTGTCTAGCTAAGCCTAGTTGCTCTAGGTTGCTCATTATCAGGTGGAGGCATAGTGAGGTTGGATTATGTGCCTCAAAATCCAGAATATGTTTATGGAACGTGTGCCATTTGTTTTTTTGGTTCTTCTGGTTCCCTGGTGGGCTTCCATGTAACTTATATTACTTAAATTAGCTCCTTGTCATAGGATTCGTAACTTATGAAGATACCTTGTTTTTCATTCTGGACCTTGCATGCCGCAGTTCAATATGAAAAGTTGTCAGACAATCTCAGATTAAAGTTTTGACAGGCTGTTTTTCCTAGCAAGTGCCGTCTCAACATGCAACTCGCATTTGTAAGTATGAGCACAAGAAAGGTTTACTGCCAGCCTAGCCATAAGGTTCTTTGTAAGCGCTTGAAGGCCAAGAAAGTTATCCTTTACACCATGCTTCTTGGTGTGGGAGGCTCTATCTATACCTCTCATACTTAAAATCCTTTAAATCATCTTTCAGGGCTCGGCCTTGAACTAGTGAGGATCTGGAGTGCGGGAATCTGCCCCCTGCTTTAGACCAAGGCCTTGAGATTACTTGTTTTTCAATAGCGCGTCTGGTTGTAGTCACTTTGTGTACATTAAGCACAGAGTGAGCATGCAATTTAGAAGCAGTCTTATGTTTTTTGTGTATTAAGGCCGAGCTCTTTAAGATGAATCAAAGTATACGAGGTATAGAGCCTCCCACATCAAAAAGGATGGTGTGAAGGATGATATTCTAGCCTTTAAGTGCTTGCAGATATTCTCATGTTGTTTTCTAGAGGCCTCCAACGGTGTCCAGGCCGTGTATCTTCACAGTACTTAACCTCAACGAGGTGTATTTCCCTCTTACTGACATTAAGCTCGTAAGCTCTGCGTACATCTCCACTGGATTGTCTTGGGTGCAAACAAGTCTAAAAAGTGAAAAAGGACATACACCTCAATTTGCACAGCCGCACAAGAGCACTTGGCACAATACATTAATCTGCCTCAACATGTACGTCGGAATGTTGTTTTAGCTGATTATGAGCTGGTTGTATGGTAATGCAGAAGACCCGATTACTTATACCCGTATTGACATCGAACACGTAATCACGACATCGATTACTGGTAATCACAGGTAACCGGCCGAGCAATCAGCATTTTCTCGAAGATTGTGGTTTCTCAATGGATTGCTTTATCGATTGCTGGTAATCAGGGCTCGACCTATTACTGGAAACTAATGGTAATTGGCCTAGTAAGGGTTGCTAGGCGCTGTCACACTGAATACCATGTGCACTCCCTATTGGATTACTGATAGTAAGGAACTGATTGATTACCAGTAATCACTGATAATTGCCGGTAATGTTGGAGGCCCTGAATACCTAGCGTGTTAACTCTTGCATTTCCAGTAATTGGGGTCGACCTATTACTCGTAACCACTGGTAATCGGCTGAGTAATCACTGGTCACTCTGAAGGCCTTGATTACTTAGAGTATCACCTTTTCAAAAATAGTACCAGTAATTGGGCGTCGACCTATTGCTAGTTATCACTGGTAATTGGCTGAGTGATCACTGGTACTCGTGTAGGCCCATTACCTATTGCAAAACCTCTTGCATTACCAGTAATTGGGTGTTGATCCATAACTAGTAAACACTGGTAGTTGGCCGAGTAATCACTGCTAGTTCTTAGCAAGAAAGCGTCAGCTCCATCCGCTTCACATTCTAAAATGCCAACGAGGACAACTCTTCACTAGCATTTTTTCATGCTGGGAATTTAGGCAGATTATTGTATTTTGGGTGACCTGGTCAAAACCAGAAAACGATGACATTTGCATTTCTACTCGTTGTAAGGCCTTACCATCAGCAGAAACCACTGGGATGTATGTATGCACAGTATGCAAGTATCTGACACCCAATAGTTTGAGTCCTTAGGTTCTAAATACTTGACACAAAAAGAAAGTAGACTCTGCTGGAGTGTAAAAATAATTTCTAAGCAAGTTTCGAACCTTTTGTTCTATCTTTTGGGTTAGGACCAGTGCTCAAAGACAAAAATCCATTCTATGCAGAACACAGACTAACTTCGTCTCAAAGACTTGCTCGCATGACTAACAAAACTCTCCCTTCATGCATGCCGCCAAGGCTTCTTTGTCCATTCCAAATTCAAGCATGCCCATGCATGGAAGTGCAACAGGCTTGATCGAGAGCCACTCAAATATAAGTAGTCAAGTTCCCAACATTTAACCCCATCAGGCATCTCCTGGCCTCAGGCTCTCTTCCTGCACGCTGCTACTGCTGTTAATACTGAAGCTCCTTGTGCACAAGACCCAGGGCTTTGGCTGTTGAAGCTGCATTGTAAAAAGTACATTCGTGCACATAGAAGCAAGGTTAAAAGATCATTGTGCAGTGAAAAGCATTCCACAGGTAATTGCTGCATCAGTTGCTGCACTCCCACCCCCCAACCCTCTCCTATTACGACCCCCTCCTGTTTACTGCGCACCATGCGGACAGTGTAAAATTTGCGGGAGCCATCAAAACCTGTTGCCAAATGAGCTGAAGCTCTGTGGTTTGGGCTGCTGCTGCACATTGATATGACCAGCTTGTCCAAAACTAAGCCATCCGTCCTGCATCTCCATGCAAGTACAAACAAGCATCACACATCAGTGCTTCCATCTCTGTACCTTAGCTTGGTCTACGGTCCTGCGCTTTCTGTGTTGCAGTTTGATGCAAGTGTGCCTTTAAGGTCCTGCACCATAGGAATGCTCAAATTTATAATTTGTGACTCAAAATGATGGTATCTAAACTAAAGGTTCTTACAAATTCTCAAAAACATGGAAGTAAAACCTTGATTTGCGAGTATGGTTGTGTTTGTTTTAGTTTTTTCAGCATATCTGCATGTAAAACTTTATAAAAAGTATCAGTATTCAAAATATTGTATGTGTAGATATTATATATCTATCTACATAAAAAACCCAACCTAGGGAGATAAAAGGGTGCAGCTAGTCACATTGCATGATGCTGATTGTGCTGACGCTACTAGAGCCCGATGCCAATGGCTACTGGACATCCCTGGTGCTCAAACTCAGGACACTGTAAACGCAGCACAAACACCACTCAATGCAAATGAAACATCAGGTCATGGAACGCATGCAGATATAACTAGACTAAATATGCCTTACTTGTTTGGCCTTCTCTGTTTCAAGGAGCTGAAACACTGCTGGTCATTTAAGAAAGCTTTTTGGAATCCCTAGAACTGGGGCAGCTCGATGATTGGCGGAAGCACATTTGCTTCCTCCAGACCTTGAGAATTCAAATGCTTTCCTGTTTGTCTCACGCGACAAAGCCAGTTGCATGCTTTTCAACATGATGTGCATTATAGGAGAAACATTTGGTCGAGTGGATGGAGGAAAAACAAAAAAGACATCCCACCATTTCTTCCCGGTTCTTCAAAACACGAGACATGCTGTCACACACATGCGAGGGCTCATATATGGTGCACTTAAGATTGCTTAAGGCGCTGTAGGTCTGGTTTTGAAACAGTGCATGGGCCATACCCGCTGCTCCCCCTGGATTTCAGGTCTCTCAGCATCTTGTAGTGGTTGCCCTGGGGAGCATGAGCTTGTTTGAGCGCCAACGTTGACTTTGCACCTGATTAAGAATTACACACACAGTATGAGTAATCGGCAAGAGCGGTATGAGGTGCGTGGAGTCCTTGTCTGTTCTAAAGTGGCTGAGCTTGTCAAATGCCATCTCTTAACCCTCTTTGTGAGACGGGGCTGGGACCAATGGCAGGTGAGAGAAATACGCATACAGATATGTCAGGGGAATAAAAGGGACAAGTGCTAACAAAAGACTAGAAAGTACGGGGATCTAATAACCTCATGTCTCGCTGGCTTAAGGTAGCTGGCTTCAATCTTGCAGCAAGGGTGAGGGGCAGACGTGACTGATCGAAAGGCAATGGACTTCGACCACCAGTGGCACACCAGTAGCTGTGCATATACATAGATATGGCTTGGCGGATAAGGGAGCAAGCACTGACAAATAACTGGCACATTGCGCAGCCTACACACCTTTTATGCAGACAACACAAGCAACATAGGTAACAGTATACCTTGAGGGCGGCCTTCTTTTGCCTGGTGCTGCAGAGCCGCCGCCGTGAGATGGATAGGCAAGAGGAGTACCCACAGAAGCAGTCCTGGAAATTTAATTGATCCACCAAATGTTTAATTTTCTTTGCATCAAGCGCCACAGGTAAGATAGATGGGCAAGAGGAGTGCCCACGGGCGCAGTCCTGCAAATTTAATGCGTGGACAGGAACTGCTTATTCTTCTCCGGACTTAAGTTGAGGCTGAGCTCAGGAGCCACCAAAGTGAGATGTATAAGCAAGGGGAATTCCTGCAAGAGCAGTCCTGCACATATCCACTCCTGCCTAAGCAAACCTGAGCAGCTCACCTGTCTCCTTGCTATATAACTGGATCAGCTACGTTAGCAGGGGGTGAAACACCGCCAAAACGCGCCAATTGGCAGATCAAGGGCGCATGCACTTCTCCAAGAGGAGTCCCTTAAGGACTGAGCAGGATCCCTGGGCCTCTTAAGCGCTGGCTTGCAGCCTACTTGGATGCGGTGCAGATCTGCAAACTCTTTTGCCGGGAGCATATCCTTTTGCCCCAGAGCACCGACCAAGCAGCCAGACACCTCCCCCACAGCAGAGGTACGGTGTGCACATCTGCAATGAGGCCTTTCCTGAACAGGAGCAGCTTCCTTGTCACTGTGCTGGGCAGCAGCATGTCCCATCCAGCGTACCTTGAGCAATGCTGCTTAGTTTGCCGGCGGCCCTCAGGGTCCTGGCCACCGCTGAAATCACAGCTGCACACAGGCTATTGCAGGTCCTGCAGGCCCATGCGAGATGCCCTGAAGGGGAGCCTGGTCTTCCGGACACCACATGCCCTGGCGTCACGCCTCTGATCATGAATTGGTTGTGGGTGTGGTTGACCTGCTCTTGTCGCTTGTACGTCTTGGGAATGCCTGCTGGTTTTGCAAGATAGAGCAGCGTTTGTATCGTCAACACTCTGGAGAAGAGGGTGTCCATGTCATAAGAATGCGCACATGCATGCTCCATCTGCATGAATACAATTGGTGATGCTCGCTCTTGAGTCTGTGCCAAGCTCACAAGTGGTCACATACCACAGGCTCCCCTAATGCATCAACATTCCAACAAAAGCAACCATCTGACCTTTCTGTGAATGAGGGCACCTGCACAAGAAGAGCACCCATCTGGTCTTTGTTCAATCAAGGGCACCTGCATAAACGCTGTGCGCGCAAAGGCTGCCTGATCCAGAAGGTGCACCCATTTACGGGCATCCTTCAGACACAATGCCTGGTTCCAGAATTGCTCCAAGCACGCAGGCGGAATGTCCATAGCATTCTGGCACGGCAATCCACGGCGCAAATGTGCCACGCAGCGCAGCAGGACATCTCACCTGCACCTGCAGGGGCTGCCTCCTCAAGAAAAGCGACCTCCTGGGGCTGATCGGGCTCAATCAGCACAGGTGCTGTTTGCAGTCTTTCGCAGCTCTCCTCCTCCTCCTCTTCCTCCTCCTCCTTCTCCTCTTCCTCGTCCTCCTCCTCATCAAGCTGCGCCATGTTCCTGGCAATCCCATGCTTGACATGCTCCCATACCTGCCGTGTGTCACCCTCGCCGCCTCCAGGCCCCGGTGCCTCCAGTGCGCCACCTTGCCTGCCTCTTGCCTCTTGAGCCTCCTGCGCGCAAACCACTCCGCCCTCCTGGTATATACCATCCTGCTTGCCACCCGTGCTGGTGCTGCTCAAGAGACGCCCTTGGTGGTTCACTAGCCCACAGCTGGCGGATGGAGGCCAGCTTTGGGCTGCAGAAAAGCAGCTGTGTTGCTGTGGCCGTTGCGGCAGTTCCAGCTGCATCCCTGCCTGCTGCCACTCCCAGCCCCTGCCCGCTGGTTCATGAGGCAGCAGCTGCTGGTTCATGAGGCCTTCGCCTGCTGGTTCATGAGGCAGCAGCTGCTTGTTCATGAGGCCTCCGCCTGCTGGTTCATGAGACAGCGGCTGATGCTCCAGGTGGTGCACTCGTTTGGGCCTGATGTGCTCCCCCAAGCCACCCAAGCAGCCCATGTGCAGCCCAAAACCACTCCTCTTGCTCCCGCTGGAGGTGCTCTCATCTATCATCAGGCCATCCACGTCAATCTGGTCAAGTACACCTGCATCCATCATCAGGCTCTCCATGTCAAGCTGATCAAGCCAGCCGGTCAAGTGTGCCTGCGTAAAGCTTACATGGAACAGCTTTTCATGCAGCATTTCACGATGCAGCATAAAGAGCGCGCAAATGGTGCCTCACTCAAAAAGGCAAACTAGGCGTCGCTTGACAGAGCAGGGGAGCACAACACATCCAGCAGAATGCCTCTGGCACATGGCCTGAACAGGCCACACACTACATAACAAAAATTTGGTGCTGGCACTTGTCTTGAACAGGCCACACAGTACAAAGCAAAGGCTTCCAGATTTGCAATTGTACACGCGGTCCTGAGCTGGTGCTGCTGCTGTCAATGTGTGCGTGTGCATGCACCAGGAGGGCAGCGTGCAGGTGGAGCATGGTTAGCAACACAACCCCTGGCATGGTGCCCAGCACATCAGCCTTGTCTGGCATGAAACATGGCTGCGTGCTGGGCTACCGCAAATCCAAAGGCTGCTCGCTGCACATGCAGGCTCACAGTTCTGGGCCACTGCACACCACACAGCAGTCCTGTGCCAGGCAGGTATGGCCATGGTACCTGGCTGGGTGCTGTCTTCAGGCTCCAGCGGTGGAGGTGGCAGGGGCTGTTGTGGGCGTAGGATGGGGCTGCTGAAGTGGTTGTCTGTGTGAAGCATGGCAGCGCCTGGGGCTGCCAAGCCTGCCAGCCAAGAGGCAAAAATTTGACTTTGAAAGTCTATGCCGACCAGACAACTGAAGGTGTGCATAGACGATGGTCCACTAGTACAGCTACCAAGCCTGTGAGATGGTGAAGTCACAGGTTATGCCGATCGAATGAATGCCAGCGTGCACTAAGAAAGGTCCACTAGCACAGCTGCCAGGCCTGTGAGACGCTGAAGTAGTGGGCTATGCCAAGCAAATCACTAACAGTCCAGTTCACGCCAACAGGGTCACTGACAATTTGCAATACGGAAGGTCCATCAGCACAGCTGCCAAGCTTGCCAGTAGCGCAAGCAAAATGCGCGGCATGATAGGTGGCTGGGTATGTACACCAGTGCATTGGGAGACATATCCGCAGTGACCTGGCCTTGGTGCAAGCTTGCAATGAACGTGCAAAGCAGCGGATGCAGTGCAAGCACTCTTAACTTGACGAGTCATTCAAACAGTACAAATGTGTGTGTGTCAGCCATTTCATGACGCTAGGCGCACGCAGCCGTTTGGAAAATGATATTAGCTAGGGTGGATATCTTTGGCACAAACAATACGGATGTGACAGGAAAGACAGTATGATCTCCCAGTTTGCAAAGGACATGAGCCACAATGGCGATTTCAGCAAGGTGGAAAAGAGACCTCTGTAGCAAATAGCATGTGCTTTGTACACATGCCTTACTGGGGGTACCTTGCCCGATCTGTTTGGACTGATCTATTTGGACCGATCCATTTGGATCAATCCACTTGGACTGATGTCTCCGCCATTTTGACTGATTTATTTGGATTGATCCATTTGGACCAGGTATCCCCGCCATTTGGACCAATCCATTTAGACGAATCCACGTGGACCAGGTATCACTGCCATCTCTGGGACTGCTGGATTCATATGGTGGGCATCATGCCATGGCCACAGCAGAGGCGCAAGGGGCGTGAAAATGATGCGCATGCGGTGAGGGCATGCGGTGAGGGCATGCATCACCAAATGCATGCGCATGCGGTGAGGGCATGTGGTGAGGGCATGCATCACCAAATGCATGCGCATGCGGTGAGGGCATGTGGTGAGGGCATGCATCACCAAATGCATGCGCATGCGGTGAGGGCATGCGGTGAGGGCATGCGGTGAGGGCATGCATCACCCGCATGCAGACAGGCCGTTTGGCGCATATGCAGCTGTGCACCTGCCACACTGGACGCCAATGTAAGCACCGTGCGCCTGCTGCACTTGGACGCCACGGAAAACACTGCACACCTGCCGCACAAGACGCCAAGGAGGACACCATGGGCGCGGTTGCGCATGATTGCTGCGGCAGGAGGTCCTGCGTGTGTGTGCCTGAGTAGCCGTCCGCAGCCAGAGAGTCTGAGTCTGCACGCAGCTTGGGACCTCTGAAGCAGGGGCGCAAGTGGGTGGGGCTGTAGTTTGCAGGGGGGCTGCTGTGAGAGGGGGGAGGACTGCAGCACTGAGGGGGGAAGTGGGGAGGCCTGGGTGCAGGGGTGGAGCTCTGGGCAGGCGACAGCAATGGGCTCGCAGGGCTATGCAAGGTGGCCCTGATCTGGGGTTCAGGGCAGTGCTGCACCGGCAGGTGTGCCTGCATTAGGTGTTGCTGCGGCGGGTCCTTAAGGTCTGAGGGGTGCCATGCTGTATGTGGGGGATGAGCTGCTGTGGCAGCCGACACGGCCGCGTGCTTGCAAGGAACAGCTGTGTCGTCTGCGCCCAGGTAAGGCTGCAGTGTGGGCGTGAGGGCGTCTGAGCATTGCTCCCCAGCAGCAGCAGCAGCAGCAGCAGCAGCAGCAGCAGGGAGTGCTGCCACTGAGGACAATGGCTGTGGCGGGCGAGGGTGCCGCTGCTGCCCAGTTGCAGCCCTGCAGGACTGCTGCGGCTGCTCTGCTCCTGCAGGGGGGGCGTGCGGCTGCAAGCGCAGGAGATGCGGCTCGTAAGGCCAAAGGCCACGGGCCTTCTTCTGCGGGCTTCTGCCACTGCAGCCACTGCTGCCGCTGGTGCCGCTGCTACTGCTGCTGCTGTTGCTGCTGCTGCCGCTACCATGATAACCTCTGCCAGAGTATGCCCAATTTTTTGTCACACGTGCCCAGGCCTCCTTTGCCCACCTGACCACGTTGCTTGTGCTGCCCCTGCTACTCTTGCTGCTGCTGGCTGCACCTGCCCAACCCGAGATGTGGTCCCCCTGGTGGTACCCCTCGAGCTCTGCACCTTCACCCACACGCCCCTCAGCCACAGGTCCTGCGCTTCTGAAGCCAGCCAGCTTTGACAGCGCAGCACCAGCCAGCCCTACCATACCTCTGCTGCCGCTGCTGCTGCTAATGCCTGCATTGTGTGTGCTGTCGGGTTGAGCAGGCTGCTTGGGGGGGTGAGGAAGGCGCAGCTTGTCTGACTCATGGGAGGGCGTTCCCCTGTCAGCCAGCAGGCGCCTGGGATGCGGCAAAACAGGAAAGCCAATGTTGGAGGGTGTCTCCATGTCAGTGAGCAGGCGCCTGGGATTTGGCAGCAGGATAGTCATTGTTGGAGAGTGTCACCATGTCAGCCAGCAGGCGCCTGGGATTTGGCGGCAGGATAGCCAATGTTGGAGGGTGCCTCCACGTCAGCTAGCAGGGGCCTGGGATATGGCAACAGGATGGCCAATGTATTGACACTGCTGAGGCACAGAGCAGTGCAGCAGGCAAATGCAAAAGCCCAAACATTGGCAACTCAGCAGGTTTTTGGGGTGCAGGGATGAATAGCCGCAAAGTCTACGAAGGCAGGACTTGCACATGCCAACACATGGCATTGAATAATGTGCACTGAAGCATGAAGCATGTGTTTTGAACTCATACCTTGTGAGACACTCCTGGTGCTTTTGGGGTTTTTGTCTGCACCATTTGCGCATGCTTTGAGGCCATAATTGCGTGTTTCCAGGTGCCTGTATGACACCAGATCTGATCATGATCCAAAGCCGCTTACAGCCAATAAATGGGCATTTGTTCACTCCTTGAAGGAAGCGGGGTAAACTGCCTCCTTCTCAAGACAGCATACTTAGTACATGATATATCCAATGATCCAAGCAATGCTTGGTTATCAGATATGTCTCCACTCTTCATCAAACCACTTCATGGTCACCTTGCCATTGTAGCAGCTTTGGCCAGCCTCATCTGCTCCTTGCACGCCTCCAACGAGCCTGCGGGGTGACGGATGCAAGGAGTGCTTACGGACGTAAGGAAGGCATGGCCTCACACAAAGCTGCAAGATAAACACAACCTTGGGGCGTGCAGGGTTCTTCCCCTTCCAGGGTCAGAGGAACAATACTGGATCAGCTGTCCAAGCGTCACATGATGTACACAATGCAGGATCGGATGGATCAGCTCTCCAAGTGTCACGACGCACCATGCAAGCCTCCTCAGTGGCCCGTCCCTTACGCACATGATATACACCATGCAGGATCGGATGGATCAGCTCTCCAAGCATCACGACGCACCATGCAAGCCTCCTCAGTGGCCTGTCCCTTACGCACATTATGTACACCATGCAGGATCGAATGGATCAGCTCTCCAAGTGTCACGACGCACCATGCAAGCCTCCTCAGTGGCCCGTCCCTTACGCACGCCACGCAGCCATTGAGCGCCTCTTGGGTATTCAAACTTTGGATGGCAGCAAAGCTGACCCACCTTGTCCACTGATTTACCGCGCTAGCTCCTATCATGGTTTGCTGCTTTGTGCTGGGCAAATCACAATAGGCTGCAAGGCATCAAACACCATCAGCACAGTATATGCTGTACGGCACCAACCACCCTCAGCACAAAATAGGCTGCTAGGCACCAACCACCCTCAGCACCAGATCCCAACTGCATTGTGTGTGTGTGTGTGTGTTGGATCATGTGGCAATCACCTTCTCCTGCTTTCACTTTTGCCGGCGTGTCCATGCATTGCAGGCCACCTTGTTGGTGCGCCAGTTGGTCCAGTTCTTCAGCTGAAGGAGTTGGGTGCTGGGATAAGACCTGCAAGCAAATCAGTGTCATCCACGTGTTTTATTGGCCCTCACACACTAATGATCCTCATTCTTCATCGGTCCTCATCTTCATATACTAATTTATGTCATCTCCCACCTCTCGCGCTGCCCCGCTGCTGCTTCTGCCCATCCTGATCAGGCGCTTCATGTGAGCTGCAGCAGACTCCATTACAGGGATCCCCTCGCCCCCTGCTGGACCTTGTTGCTGCTGCTGTTGCTGCTGCTGCTGATGTTGGTGGACAAACCACTGCTGCGCTGTTATGGGGAGGGATGACAGAGTCCTGGATGCAAAAGGCTCCCAGGGTTTGGTGAGGTGCACTCGCCTGGAGACAGGGCAGGCAGTGATCTCGACCTGCAAGGCAGAAGGAAGTGCACTCAAACACTTTGAAATGGGACAGGAAATGATGGATTAAACCGCAAGGCAGACGAGATGCAAGCGAGCGCTGGGAAATAGCAAAGGCAGTGATGTTTATTTGCGAGGCAAATGAGGGGTATCCCTGGCTAGGCGTGCTTGACCTATTGGATGTGGAGGGTGAGGTATCCCTGGCTAGGAGGAGGGGCAAGCCACAGCCTTGATCTATCGCAGACGGAAATTAACAAAAGTGAGTTGCATGTTGTGAAGTAAAAGTGTGAGGAATTTGCAGATTCAGCTGCCAGACGGCTGCAGCGAGTGGTGCATTGCAGCAGAAACGTAGCGCAGGATCACCGAGGGGCCTATGGCATGTGTGCTTGCGCTGCATGTGTGTATGCATGTGCGTGCTTGCGTTGCGTGTAAGTATGTATGTGTGTGCTTGCGCTGCATGTGTGTATGTGTGTGTGTGTGCTTGCGCTGCATGTGTATGTGTGTGTGCGCTTGCGCTGCATGTGTGTATGTGTGTGCTTGCGCTGCATTTGTGTATTTGTGTGCTTGCGCTGCATGTGTGTATGTGTGTGTGTGCTTGCGCTGCATGTGTGCATGTGTGTATGTGTGCGTGCTTGCGTTGTATGTTGAATGTGTGTGCTTGCGTTGCATGTGGGAATGTGCGTGAGAATCAGTGGAACGTGTTTCCAGCTGCTCTCGACAGCTCCTGCTCAGCTCTGCTCTTACACCCCGATGCTCACAAGCCTACTGGAGGGCTAAAAGAGGGGGAGAGTTGAAGTGCGTCCACACACACCTCAACTCCCACACTCTGACAATTGTGCGCACACCTCAACTCTCACACTCTGACAACCGTGCACACCCACCTCAACTCTCACCCTCTGACCGTGCACCCACCCACCTTAACTCTCACCCACTAAACGTGAACTCACCTCAACTCTCACCCACTGACCGTGCACCCACCTCAACTCTCACCCACTGACTGTGCAGGGGTGGGTGCG